>Ga0209554_1001502_pt1 | contig 17585 bp, 12 predicted proteins | sample MarorgKNORR_S2LV_5_FD_188221 | JGI IMG/M metagenome (GOLD analysis project Ga0209554, IMG submission 188221) | Marine microbial communities from the Southern Atlantic Ocean, analyzing organic carbon cycling - Bottom_A/KNORR_S2/LV (SPAdes) (version 2) | ecosystem: Environmental > Aquatic > Marine...
CTTTGATTGGATCAAGGAGCACAAAGCAACCATCGCCGCCGGAAATCCGACGACGATTAACATGCTGATCAACCGACCCTCCGAAATCACAGGAAGAGACATCCCGCATTTGCGCTACATCACATCCAGCTCGGCACCATTGCTGATGCAGGATTGGCAAAAGTTTGAAGCTTTATATGACATTGAGCTTGCACAAGGGTATGGCGCCAGTGAAACGGGTTGGATATCGGCCAGTCATGAAAACTGCCGTAAACGGGGATCTGTTGGCAAGCCATTGGGCTATCAAAATCTAACAATCGTTGATGACGACAGCGCGCAGCTTCCGGCAAATGAAATTGGTCAAATCGAATTAGGTCCACGTGCTGATACCGAGTTCAAATATCTAGATATAAACGGCGAAAAGCATGTTACCGCGACAGGGCGCGTTAAAACCGGTGATATGGGTTATCTCGACGAAAAGGGGTTTCTTTATATTTCTGGCCGCCGGAAAGATTTGATTATCCGCGGCGGCGTCAATATTTCGCCTTTGGAAATAGAAGATGCAATTTTGGAAATGCCGGGAATTGCCGAAGTTGCAGCCATCGGTATCGAGGATAAAATTTACGGCGAGGGCGTTGCCGCGCTCGTCGTTCTACAACAGCAATGTTCGATTATGCCGGAAGATGTAATCAACCATTGCAAGCAGAAGCTATCTGAGGTCAAAATACCAGCCACAGTTAGAATTCTAAGCAGTTTACCGAAAACAGATCGCGGTAAATTGGACCGAAAGAGTCTCAAAGAACTTTGGTCAGAGGAATAAGATAAGAAACGTTCGAAAAAAAATTAAAATCTAAACAAGGAGAGGCTACGTTATGAAACACTCTAAAATACTATTAAGTACCGTTATCGCCGGCGCTTTGGTTGCGGGTCTTGCTACCGAAAGTCAGGCACAAAAATACAATCTTACCCTCAGCGGCGCGAGTCCAGGCGGCCTGTGGTCGCGTATCGGCGGCGGTATCGATGCAGCTATCGCTAAAGCGTATCCTGGCTCAACCGTGAGCTATCAGACATCTTCTGGTGGATTGGCGAATGTGCCATTGGTATCGCGCGGCAAGGTGCCGATGGGCTTGACAACGGATGGCGAGTTAAATGCTATCGTAAAAGGCTACGCTGGAAGGAAGCCTGTTACTAACGTCCGGGTTTTGTTCCGTGTCTATACGCCGGCCTCACGCTTCCAGCAAAGTTTCTTCGCAGTAACCAAGTCATTTGCGGATAAGCATGGCATTAAAACTTTTGCCGATATCGTTAAAAAGAAACTACCAATCCGAATTGCAATAAACCGCCGTGGTAATTTCGATGCGGATGTCGGTGAAGCTGCCTTGAATATGCTGGGCGCCTCCAAAAAAGCTATTAAAGCATGGGGCGGACAAGTTGTTCACGCCGCCTCCAAGGAAATAGTATCTTTGGTTGCTGATCACCGGCTCGACGTTGTCAATTTTGGCATTTCCTACAACCATCCCCGTGTGCGTGAAATTGCTAAAAATGCGTCACCTATATTGTTGAGCTATGGCCAGACCATCGCCTCTAAAATTGCTAAGCAATTTGGCGGTGAAGTATGTAAGGTCAAACCAGGTGAGTACAAATGGACGCCAAACGGTGCAGTTAGCGTTTGCATGGGCGCGGTTGTTGTCGCCAATGCGAATATGGATGCTAAACTTGCTTATGCCATCACCAAAGCGATGTTTGAGCAAATTGAGACTTTCAAAAATAAATCACACCGTCTCATTAAAAAGACTGTGACCCCCAAAGTCTTGGCGCAAAAGAGTAATGCGCCTCACCATCCAGGATCGCTTAAATACCTCAAAGAAAAAGGCTTGATGTAGTCGTCAAACTTCAATGCGGTGGAGAGCCATGCAGTTTGTTCTGCATGGCTCTCCAGTCGCTTTTTCATTTTGAGAATATTTTTACTTTGAGTAGATTTGGATGAATCTGTCCGTTTTATTGTCCCTGAAGACATGGTTCTCGGTCGGTGCGAGACGGCGCCCTCAAGGTGTCTATGAGTGGATATTTACGCCCTTCGCTGTCGCGATTGGCATCTATGTTATTATGGCCGCGACCTATGTCATCATTTCACCTTGGACTTTGTCGGTATTGTTTTTCTCCGGCATTGGCGCGCTGACATTTTTAACCACGGGGGCTTTTGAAGATTCCAAAATCGAGCGACCTTCACTAATAGATTTGATTTTGGCTGGTTTATGTCTTGCCGTTGGAACTTATTTTGCGATCCAGGCTGATACAATTCTCAACCGTATTGTCTTGCTTGATGAGTTGACGCAATTGGATGTTGTGTTTGCCTCCATTGTGTTCGTTTTGACACTGGAAATTACGCGGCGGACAACTGGGCTTGGTCTGACATTTATCGTTATTCTCTTCGTTGTTTATAATTTATTCGGCGATCTCTTGAGCGGTGTTCTTCAGCACGGCAAAATTGATTATATCCATTTTCTTGAAATTACTGTCTTTACCACAGATGGCATATTCGGCTTGCCGGTGCGCGTCGCCGCGACTTATGCGTTTATGTTTGTGATGTTCGGCACCGTACTGCATGCCTGCGGCGGTGGCGATTTCTTCTTTAATTTTGCCGCCGCCATCAGTGGCAGGAGCCCAGGAGGGCCGGCCAAGGTCGCCGTTATTTCATCCGGCATGTATGGCATGCTGTCGGGCAGTCCGACCTCCGATGTGGTCACGACTGGTTCGATTACCATTCCGATTATGAAGCGGCTCGGCTACCGCGGCGCGCATGCGGGGGCCATTGAAGTTGCGGCCTCGACGGGCGGCAGTTTTGTGCCGCCGGTTTTGGGCACAGCCGCTTTTTTGATGGTTGATTTTGCCGGTCTTGAATATCTTCAAATCGCCATCGCCGCGACCATCCCGGCAATTTTGTACTACATCTCAATATACGCGCAGGTGCACTTCTCTTGCCTGCGCCAGGGCTTCGGTCGTCTCGACGATGATCTCATTCCTTCTTTTGTTGAGACCTTAAAAGAGGGTTGGCTCTTTATTGTTCCGCTGACGGTTTTGACGGTGGCGCTCATCATGGGGTTCACCCCGACAATGGTCGGTATCATGGGGACGGTCGCTGTCATTGCAGTGTCTATTTTCAAAGCCAGTACGCGCATTGGCCCACTTGGATTGGCAAAGGCGCTCAGTGAAACCTGTTATCGTATGGCCCCTGTTGCCGGTGCCTGTGCGGCAGCGGGTTTAATCATTGGCGGTATGACAATGACCGGGCTCGCCGGCAAATTCGCCCATCTTGTCAATGGTCTGACCGATGGACAAATGTTCCTGACACTCTTAGTTACTGCGGGACTGACTGTTGTGCTCGGGCTCGGCATGCCGACGCCGAGTGCCTATATTTTGTCGGCGGCATTGATGACACCGATTTTATCTGAAATCGGCGTGCCGACTTTGCCAGCGCATATGTTTGTTTTTTACTACGCTGTGATGTCTGCCCTTACCCCGCCCGTGGCGGTGGCGGCCTATGCCGCCTCCTCAATAGCTGAAGATAACCCGCTGCTGATTGCCGTCATGGCGGTCAAGTTTGCCCTCGCAGCTTTCATTGTTCCTTTCGCTTTTGTCTATGGCCCAGAGTTGTTGATGATTGGCCCCTGGCATGTGATTGCCTTTTCCTTCGTCACGGCGGCCGTTGGTCTTATCTTTATTGCCTCTGCTCTGGAGGCGTATTTTCAAGCCGACTTGGCCGGCTGGGAACGCGTGTTATTGGGCGTTGCAGGTTTTGGCTTGGTCATGCCGAATTATTATACGGCAGGGGCTTCGGTGGTTATTTTGGCGGTTTACTTTGTGCCGCGCTATATTCAGCAAAAGTCTAAATCCAAAGTTTGATTGTTTCCGTTTCAGATTACGAATAAGCTACCTTTTCATTTTTGAAAAGGTATGGGCATGGCAGAAGAACCTATCAGTCTTGAAATGATTTATCAGGCGTTGCCGTTTATTGCGCGGACCACGGGTGGCGTGGCGCAAGTCACCGATGGCAGTGGTCTTTGCCTGTATGCAGTTGGACCCGATGGTGCTCGGCGGGAAAATCTTGAGGGCAAAATCAATGACATTTGCCGCAAATCGGCTGAGGAAGCTAAGCCGTTTGGGATTGGCCAAGGTGACAGTATAAATGATGTGCGCCGCGAGACTTTCGCTCTGCCACTCGGCGCGTATGTCATTTCTGCCACCAATGAGGATCGTGCCGACCGGCAGAGCGAGCTGTTCGAGACGCTCAAGGAAACCTTGCCACTGATTGCAGCAGTGGCCGAAGGTGAGGCCATTCTGTTCGATAAGGCTGGTAAGCGAATGCTGACGGCCAATCCTAAATCTATTGAGCCGGAGAAAGGCGACGGTAGTGTTTCGGAAAGCTGTCTCAATGTGATGCGGAGTAACCGGCCGGATATTGGACCGTCTCGAACTGAACCTGAGGCGACGGCGGTGCGTATTCCGATCTGCTCAGCCTTTGGCTTCGGCTTCAACAATTCAGTGTCGGTGCGCAAACGGCGGGAATTGCTCGACCAAGTCCGGCGCAATCGCAGTGCCAAATACACCTGGGATGATATTGTCTCCAAAGGCGCGCGACTGAAAGTGTCGCTCGAACAGGCCCAAAGCGCCGCTGAAACGCAATCTTCCGTCGTGATATTGGGCGAAAGCGGCACCGGCAAAGAGCTGTTTGCTCAAGCGATCCACAACGCATCAAAGCGGGCGGATAAACCTTTCATCGCCATCAATTGCGCGGCGCTTCCCGAGAATCTGGTCGAAAGTACATTTTTTGGCTATGCCGAAGGATCGTTCACCGGCGCGCGTAAAGGTGGGCAGGCGGGCTTATTTGAAGAAGCCGATGGCGGCACGTTGTTGCTTGATGAGATCAGCGAGATGCCGCTGGAACTGCAGGCCAAGCTTTTGCGGGTGTTGCAGGAAAATGAAATCACACGCATTGGCTCCAGCAAACCTGTCGCCGTGAATGTGCGCATCATCTGCACCTGCAACCGTGATCTCAATGATTGTGTCGAGGAGGGGAGCTTTCGGGCTGATCTCTATTACCGGCTGAACGTGATCGATATATTCCTGCCGCCGTTGAGAGACGGCAAAGGTGATATCCCGTCCCTCGCGACGTCAATTTTGCGAAATATCTCTGTCCAAGAAGATCGGCCAACCATGCAGATCGACAAACGGACGATGGATATATTGTTGACTTACGATTGGCCGGGCAACGTTCGAGAATTAAATAACGCTCTCGAACGCGCAGCTAGTTTGTCTGATCATGAGATACTTCAACCCGAACATCTCTCGGCGCGAATTCGCGGCACGACATCTCGTGCGCCAATTCAGAAAAAAGGCCAAAAAAATGATGAGCGTCGAAATCTCAAATCAAGTCTTGCCGAGGCTGGTCACAATCTAATCCTGGAAACACTCGATCGACACAACGGCAATCGCACGAGAACCGCAAAAGAGCTTGGGATCAGCGTGACAACGCTTTGGCGCCGGATGCAGGAAGCGAAAAATTCGAGTTTGTACCCGTGATAACGGGAGCCTTTATTTTCAAGTTCTCTGACTTGGACGTTTTTAATTCTTGGCAAACAATTTCCATTTGATGAAACATGCTTTGGGCGAGTCCGGAAACCGGTCTGTCCGATCGATATTGAATGCCAAAAGGAATAGAATTCTTCATTCCGGGAAGGTCTATTGGCACAATCTCCCCAACCTGCTCTTCAATGGATATAAAAGTAGTTGTTAAAAATCCTATGAAGTCACTTTGCGTAACGAGTGATTTTAAATAAGGAGTAGATTGGCATTCGACGGCAATTTTTGGCAGGGATAGACCAGCCTCTGCATAATATTTATTTAGATAAAGCCGTTGATCAGATTCTGGCCGTGGCATTATCCATAGGTATTTTAATAGCTCCTCGGCGATATTGTTTTTGGTGTTTAAAACCGGGTGGTCGCGCCGCACAATTACCGATGGTCGATCTAAAAACAACAAACGGCTGGTAATTTCTTGGCCCATATATTCGTTGTCAGGTTTTTTATATCCGAGCACTTCGTCATCCAAAATTGAAAATATAATGTCAAACTCACCTTCGATGAGGGATGATAGTATTTCTTTTCGAGCCTTTTGAACGACTCTGACTTTTACATTCTGGTGAACATCTAAAAACTTCATTGTTGCTTCCGGGAGAACAAAATTTGCCAATGTCGGCAAAGTTGCAATGGAGATTATGCGCTCAATTTCACCCCGCATTTCTCGGATTTCAACCTGTGCCCGATTGGCTTCTAAGAGAATGGACTTCGCCCGGGTGTAAAAATTCACGCCAAAATCTGTCGGTGTTACACCTTTAACACTGCGTTCTAAAAGGACGACTTCAAGCTGTTCTTCGAGTATTCGAATGCTTCGGGTTAGCCCCGGCTGAGAAATATTAAGGCTACGCGCCGCTTTCCCGATGCTTCCCGCTTCAACTGCAGCAGTGAAATGTTCCAGATAGTTCATCTCTAGGGTCATAACAAATCCTTATGGCAATTATCATTATTTATTAGCATAGATTTCAATATCGCAATACACTTCAAATTGAAAAATTGGAAAGTTTCACGTTAGCTGTCTGTCAGCTGATTTTAATAACCAACCAACACACTATGGGGAGAAAATTATGTTGAATTCTAAAACACTTCTACTTGCCGCTGGTGCTGTAGGGATGATGGCTTCAGCCACTTCCTCTCAAGCCGGTTTTTATGATGGCAAAGATGTGACCGTCATTATTAATGCTGGTGCCGGTGGCGGTCTGACCCGTACCGGTCGATTGTTTACGAACCACATGAAAAAGCATTTGGGTAAAGGCGCCAATATGGTCATCAAAAATATTGCCGGTGCGGGCGGTGTCAAAGGTATGAATTTTATGGCTGAAAAAGCCAAGCCGAATGGACTCACCGTTTTGTGGGGGACCGCCCAGCAAATGGCGCAGATTTTGAAACTGCCAGGTGTGCGTTTTAATTTATCCAAAATCGCTGTTATTGGGGCGGGCGGCTCCTCCTATTTATCTCTAGCGCGTTCGAATTTTAAGCCCGGTATTAAGCAGGCCAGTGATTTGCTTAAGGTAAAGAAAATGATCGTCGGAGGGCGTGGCACTTCAGATGGCTTAGGAATATTCGCTCGTCTACCGTTGCAGATATTGGGCGTTGATTACCGCTATGTCCCTGGTTATCGCGGTCAGCCAAAATTGAATGCTGCGATCCGGGCGAAAGAGATCGGGTTGCTGACCACCGGTGGTATTGGCTATATCGTTTTTTATAAAGACACAATTTTGAAGTCGGGTGAAGCCAAGGCACTTTACTATCACTCTGCCCTTGGGGCCGATGGAAAATTTGCTGATCCTGGAATTTATCCAAAAGACGTAAAGCATTTTGCCGAGTTCTATAAGGATACCCATGGTGGAAAATTACCTACTGGCCCGCTTTGGGAAGCTTATAAATGGTTCTCGAAATTTAATTCTCGGCCTTTTGGCATTTATGCGCGAAAAGATAATCCACCCGAACGCATTGCTGAATTGCGGGCAGCCTTTAAGAAAACCCTGAGTGATCCAGATTTTATCGCAGCCTGGACGAAAATGGTTAGAAGCGCCCCGGATTTTGGTGTGGGAAAGGAAGTTAGCTGGTTGTTGACCGATTTCAACAAAGTCAGTCCGGGAGCCCTTGCTGGGATGAAACAACTTACAGCCCGCAAGAAATGAAAAAATGATGGCAAGAAAAAGAAATAGGCCTTATCAGTAAAAAACGGCGTAATGTGAAAAATCCATGTTACGCCGTTTTAATTTCAAAATGAGTCATTCAATCAAAAATCTGTTTTACCTTGCACTGTCATTGCGCAACGGAGCAGGGCGTAAGTTTGGACCAAATTATGTTTGAAGCATTGCTTGAAGGCCTGATAGCGGTCTTTCAGTGGCCAGCAATTGGCTTTTTATTGTTAGGTGTTTTGTTAGGCATTTGGCTGGGGGCAGTCCCTGGTTTAGGCGGCATTATTGGACTAGTGCTTTTGCTGCCTTTTACATTTGGCATGGACACCGTCCCGGCTTTTGCTCTGCTTCTTGGCATGTTTGCCGTCACCTCGACCAGTGACACCATTGCTTCCGTTATGCTCGGGATACCCGGGACAGCCGCGTCTCAGGCGACAATTTTGGATGGCTATCCGATGGCGCAGCAAGGCAAGGCGGCAAGGGCGTTTGGTGCAGCGTTTACCGTCTCAGCATTTGGTGGCGTGTTCGGCGCCATGATACTCGCAGTTTCATTGCCTCTTATTCTACCAATCATCAAATCTTTTGCGTCACCTGAATTATTTGTGCTGGGCTTGCTTGGCTTGGCTATGGTTGGATCTTTGAGTGGCGGATCCATTCTTAAAGGTTTGACGGTAGCCTGCCTCGGCATATTACTCTCAACCATAGGATATGGTGAGGCCGAATCCATTCCGCGTTATCATTTTGAGACAGAATATTTGCTTGATAATTTACCGCTTATTCCTGTCGTGCTTGGCTTGTTTGCTATTCCTGAAATTATGGAATTGTCTATTCGAAATGTGTCAATTTCGCGGGTGCCTAAAGATCAGACTGAAGGTGGTGGTATGATGGAAGGCGTCAAAGACGTCTTCCGCCATCGGTGGCTAGCGCTCAGATGCGCTGCCATTGGCACTTATGTTGGAATGCTGCCGGGTCTGGGTGCCGCTATTGTCGATTGGGTTGCCTACGGACACGCCGTACAAAGTGCTAAAGACAAATCACAATTTGGCTTTGGTGATATTCGCGGCGTCATTGCGCCGGAAGCGGCCAATAACGCAACACGCGGCGGATCGCTCATTCCGACGGTTGCCTTTGGCATTCCCGGAAGTCTGGGTACAGCGATTTTATTGGGTGCGCTTCTTATTCAAGGATTGAAACCCGGCCCTGATATGTTGACAACTGAATTGCACATTACCTTCAGTATGGTGTGGACAATTGTGATCGCTAATATCCTTGCGGCTGGCCTGCTGATGATGTGGAGCAAGCAGGTTGCCAAAGTGGCGTTCTTGCCAGGTCATCTATTGGTACCCGGTGTTATCTTATTTGTTTTCCTAGGCGCTTGGCTCGGTGGTGCAGCTTTAGGCGACTGGATATCCTGCCTCACCTTTGGGATCATAGGATTTATAATGAAACGTGGTGGTTGGCCGCGACCGCCTTTAATCTTGGCCTTGATCCTTGGCAATATCATGGAGAATGCTTTCCAAATCAGCATGAGTGCGCATGATGGCTTTGGCTGGCTCGGTCGACCAATTGTCCTGATCGTTCTCGCCTTAATCGCCATAACGATATTTTTATCAGTGCGCGGTATTACTAAAAATAAAGCGAGTCTGAAGGAAGAGATTGGCGACGACCCATCTAAAGCCAAACGTCAGGAAGCATCCGAAGGCGGCGCTAGAAACCCTCTGATTTCCTTGCCATTCACTGTCGTTCTCTTCGCCTTATTCCTGTGGGCAGGTGTCCGAGCTTTTGAATGGCCGGAATCGGTGAATGAATTTCCGATCATGGCGACTGTACCCGGTGCTGTTATGCTATTTTTTGTGCTCTACCATGATTGGCGTGATGCGAATAAAGAAATTGAGATTCACGGCGGGCTTTCTGCGGCCTATGACGTCGCCCTTGAAAAAGCTGTTGTGCATAGGGCCATTATGTTTTTTGGTTATTTGCTGGCGATGATCTTTGTCATGCTGGTTGTCGGACAAAAATTTGCGCTACCGCTGTTTATATTTACCTACCTGATTCGCTGGGGAAGTTACAACTGGCGGGTTGCCGTTGGGTACGCATTTGGGGGCTGGGTCATGATCGTTGGATTCTATGATCGCATACTCGATATGTTGTGGTATCCGTCATGGCTCTCAAATTGGCTGCCGGAAATACTGCCAGATTGGATGCCGCCCTGGTTCTTTGTCTAATAAAATGACCAATTCATTACCTCCTTATCGCATCGAAACATGCGTACCCGATCAACGTGAGCCGGGGATGATGGTGTTCAACGTCCGCCCTGGCGGATCGGCTGATGAGGCCGGTGGCGTCGGTTGGATTATCGGCGTAGATCAAGCAGGAAAAATTCCGCTCGATTTGAAATTTGATAAACCGTCACAAGACGTGCGCGCTTTGCCGAACGGCAATCTGCTGTTTTCTTTGACCAGCGCAGGTATCTTGATGGAAACGACGCGGGCCGGTAAGACCGTCTGCCAGTGGCATATCGCCGGCAAGTGGAAAGACAAAACGCCGCCAGCAGGCAGTGTCGAAATTGATGTCGAGCTCACGCATCATGCAATCAATGTTTTTCCAAATGGAAACTTTTTGCTGCTCAGTGCCGAGATGCGGCTGTTTCCAGATTGGCCAGCCAATGACACCGAACAAGATGCCCCGCGCGGCGATGCGAATGTCGTGGGTGATGTCATTTTAGAGGTTTCCCGAGAAGGCAAAGTCATTGATAGATGGCCGATGCTTGATTTGCTGGACCCGTACCGTCTTTGCTACGGCAGTTGCTCGGGCTATTGGACGTCGCGTGGGTTTGCCGACAGTAATGATTGGTGCCACGCCAATGCGACGACTTATGATCCGCGCGACGACAGCATCATTGTCTCCCTACGCACGCAAGATTGCCTGATCAAGTTTGACCGCAAGTCGGGCGAATTGAAATGGATACTCGGTGATCCTGGAAATTGGCAGGAGCCCTGGGCCGAGAAATTGCTTACGCCTCTCGGCGATGTCGAGTGGCAATTTCATCAGCATGATTGTTCGGTAACGTCCACCGGCACGATCCTCTGTTTTGACAACGGCAATTTCCGAGCAACCCCCTCTGGCCCCAAAATGCCGCCGGAAGAAAGCTACAGCCGCGCCGTTGAGTTCGACATTGACGAAGAGGCCATGACCGTCCGCCAAGTTTGGGCCTACGGCAAAACACCGGGCGAGCATCTTTATGCCTGCTATCAAGGCGGTGCTTATCGATTGCCGAAAACCGGTAATACGTTCATCACCTACGGCGGCATTTGCACCCAAGACGGCAAACCTGCAGGCGTGCCCATCGATAGTTTTGCCCGGGCGCGCCTGATTGAAGTCACACCGGAAAAGGAAATCGTCTTTGATATGTGGATCGAAGACACAGCCGAAAATGATCCAATGCCATTGTCTTCGTTTAGAGCAGAGTTCGTCGGCTGAATTTCAAAAAGTTAAGACTCAACTGTTGATAAATAGGCTACTTTACCAACTGAGAAGAGATGCTGTGGTGGTGAGATTCAACTTAATTGCGCGCATTAGCGAAAAACACCTGCTTGCCATTTATCCTATAGGCATTGATGAGCGTTTGAGCCTCAGCGGAAAGCAGCCAAGTGATAAACATGTCGGCTTCTTTGCTTTTGACATGAGAGTGTCGTGCAGGATTTACTTTGATGATGCCGTATTGGTTTTGTAGCGCTGGGTCGCGTTCCAGCAATATTTTGAGATCGCCCTTATTTTTGAAGTTTTCCCAGGTTGCCCGATCCGTGAGAGTGTAGGCCTGCATTGAAGACGTAATATTCAGCGTTGCGCCCATGCCCGAGCCCGCTTCCCGGTACCATCTGGCATTGGCACCAGGTTTTGCAGAAAGAGCGCTGTGCCAAATCTCCAAACTTTTTTTGTGAGTGCCGCTGTCATCCCCTCGGGACACAAATATAGACTTCTTCGTGGCGATGGCTTTATAGCCGGCTGCTGCCGTCTTGATGCCCCCAACATGTGCAGGATCATCAGAGGGGCCAACGATTACAAATTCATTGAACATGACATCGCTGCGTTTTACGCCAAAACCGTCCTTAACGAATGTCATTTCCGACTTTTTGTGATGGACAAAAAGAACATCAGCATCTCCTCGGCGCGCGACGCGCAGAGCTTGTCCTGTTCCAACACCAACCACGCGAATTTCGAGGCCTGATTTCTGCGTGAATTTTGGCAGCAGAAAATCAAACAGTCCCGAATTCACGGTTGATGTCGTCGAAGCAACAACAATAAATCGCTCAGCTGCTTTTGCGGTGAAGGAGAGAATTGGGCTGAGTAATATACTGGCAATAAGAATGGTTTTAGAAATTTGGTTCACGATTGCCCCTTGTGGACTTGTTAGTGACGAAATTTCTCTCGCACCATTTTCTGGGCTATAAAAATTTCTTCATCGGAAAGGGAATCTTTTAAATCTTCTCGCAATTTAATCAAGTCATCTCGTTCACGTCCGTGTACGCGCGCCGTGGCGAGGTTGATATGAACAAAGGCCATCAAGTCATCTTGCGGCAGCCCCATACCATTATTAAAGGCGAGTGCAATTTGATAATGCGCATAAGGATCACCAAGTTCAGCGTGTTTTTGCATAAGATCTATTAAAGTGTTTATCACGTTGTCTTCTGCCTGCCCCGCGCGCACAATTTCCATGATTTTGTCAGTCGTCTGATTGTCCAGTTGATCAGCCCGACCGAGTATTCGAGTGGCTGTTTCAAGATCATCCCCATCCAGCAACATGCGCCCCAGATGCCGGGCAGCCTGTCCGTTCCCTTGATCTACCAGTGTTCTTAAAATGATCGGCACGCTTTCGTTGTAAGTAATGCTCCAATCAAACTCGATCAATTGCAGGAGAGCAGCAGAACTTTCGGCATCTTCCAACGCCGACTCGATCAGTGGCTGAATGAGAGATTGCTCATTGTCTTGATGTTGGGATCTGGCAATTTGCGAGGCCAGGCTATGGCGTGCGCCGTCATGACCGAGAGAGGATGCGCGGATAAAATATTTAACGCTCAAATCTTCATTTGGCCGCGTGTAACGCATGCCAATGCGATATATTTCACCCAAATAATAGGCTGCCTCTTTCTCGGCACCAAGATAGCTTTGCCGAGAATCTGCCAACTCGCGCAGATAGAGAACCGCTAATTCCGATTGCTCCCGGCTAACCGTGCTATCGCATAACCAGGTTGCGGCGATCTCTAATTTGGCCCAGCTATTTCCAGCTTCAGCACCTCTTTGCAAATAACGTGCATGGTTAGGATCGCTGGTTGCTCTTTGGCGCAATTTTTCTAAAAACTGATCGGTTTCATTTATCGAGGCGCGCTCATCCGAATCTACTTGGCTTTGATCAACAGTGGCTGTGGCGCTATCGGTCTCCGCTGATAATTCTGCTCGTGCTTCGCCGGGCGCTGTTGGGTTTTGGACGGAGCGTGAGGCAATAGCATTGGCGGCCCGAGTTAGTTGGCCATCTTGTCTTCCTGCGGAAGACGGATGCGACGGAAATCCAAAACCGGATCCCGGACTGGCATCCGGTCCATTGTTAAATTCAGGAATAAATTTTGGCCGGGTATCATCGTCCTTCGACCACAGTCCTTTAGGATCAAGATCGGGCGGCGGCAGTTGAGGCGGCTCGTGGCTCGTCGCTGCTTGATTGCTGAGCCCAAGAAGAGGATCATCTTCATCCAAATCGTCGGCAAAATCGTCTTCTGGAGCATCGAAGGCCGATGCCGTTGAGCGCAGAATTTCAGGCACCTTGCCATCATCCGTCAACCAGCTATCGAGCAAAAGAGCCTTGGCATCTTTTCCCTGTTCTTCGAAAGTCGGAGATTGCAGCGGCAGTGGCATTTGGTCTTCGGATTCTAGATCATCTGCGATTGCGGCTTGATTAGGCAGATCCGGCATTTGTTCGGAAATAGATTTACGCTTAGCGCGTGGCCGCCATTTGCTGCGTGAAGTGTCGTAAAGGGCAGGGTCTTCGGCAAACCGATTGTGACCAAGCGTACCTCGGGAAAAGCCGGCTTCGACAAATATCCAAAGGCCAATTAGGAAAATGGCAAAAGCAAGGGCGACGATCCAAGGCAGCGAGCCTAGAACCAGGGAAAGCAGATAGAGCGAAACGGCCGGAACAAAAAACAGCAGTTGAAACCAACCTGAATGATCTCGGTCATGCAGGCGTTTGGAAAAACCTGCCGTTGTTATCCAGGTCAGAATCGCATAGCCGACAATGTTAACCACGCCGCCAAATTTATAAGGCTCGGGAATGAAGCCGATGGCAATCGATAACCCAAACACAGGCAGCAGAATATTCAGCCAAAAAGGCTTACGTCTGATGCGTCCTCTGTAGGAAAATAATAATTTAAAAATCGACATCTATTTTTCTAATATAGCCTTATTTATGCATTCTGCACCCTGCGGTACCTTATTTGATTAATGTATAATTTGTTAGTTAAGGCCGCGTTAAATTACCATTTTACGCTAAAACCAGCCCCTTTTGCGCTAAATTTAGGTCAATTGGTCAATTTCCCTTATATATCAATACTATAGGTGGTTAGAAAATCAATATTTTCAAGATTTCCTTTCCCGAGGGATGGGATTTCCGCTGGGTAATTTTTTTTATATCCAGGCCTTCATTTTAATTGTTGGTGCTGTCGCCGGCCCTGTTGCTGTCGTCGTATTTACTTCATTGCGGACCCTAACAAAAATTACGACCCAGCTTGTAAGCTCAGTCAATTCGAGTGCGCGTCCCAAAATTTCTCGGGCCTATGGCGAGGGTAATTTCGAGCTCCTACGGGAGCTATATAGGCGATCAACACAAGTCTCCATTTGGATTGCAGCTCTATTGGTAATTTTCCTCGCGGTATTTGGGGCATACATTGCCGACTTTTGGACGGCGGGCCGGGTTCAGGTGAGTTACCCGTTCTTTTGGCTTTTATTAGCGACCGTTTTCGTGAATTCAATTTGGTGGGGGAGCCTAAATATCCTCTACGGCACGAACAATCATCAGAAATTGGCTATCGTATACATTATTGTAAATGCAGGTTTTGCCGGCCTCGCTTACCCGTTGCTATTATCCTATGCAATCAGTGGTGCCGCCTATTCATTGCTGGCGATTGAACTGGTGTTGGCCCTCTATACAATCGGATGCGCTATTTCATTGATTGAGGAAAAACCAAGCCGATTGATTGCCGACTATTGAAATCATTGAAATTTTAGTTTCAAGCACGATATTAATCAGTATCCTTCATATTAGGTTTACGCAGATTTAGACGATCGGAATAAAAGTGTCTTCAAACGGAAATACAGTTTTGGTCACGGGGGGCGCGGGCTACATCGGAAGCCATACCTGCAAGATGTTGGCGGATACCGGATATACGCCGGTTGTCGTCGACAATCTATCAACTGGATCCCCCTGGTCTGTGCAATGGGGCGAGTTGGAAGAATGCGATATTCGAGACGGCGAAAAACTTAACCAGATATTTGAGCGTTATCGTCCGGTCGCCGTGATGCATTTTGCTGCCAAAGCCTATGTCGGTGAATCTGTTGAAAAGCCAGATATCTATTACAATAACAATGTCATTGGAACTATGAGTTTGCTGGATTGCATGCACCAGAACAGCGTCCAACAATTGGTCTTTTCCAGCACTTGTGCGACTTATGGAACGCCGGACCAAGTCCCAATTGACGAGACATGTTTACAAGCGCCCATCAATCCCTATGGCATGAGTAAGTTTATTGCAGAGCGCATGATGGCGGATTATGGGCTGGCCTATGGTTTGCGATTTGTCGCACTAAGGTATTTTAATGCGGCGGGGGGTGACCCTGACGCAGAAATCGGCGAGGCGCATGATCCCGAAACCCACCTTATTCCGCTTATACTGGATGCAGCGGCAGGAACGCGCGATCAAATTCAAGTTTATGGCACGGATTACGATACGCCCGATGGAACCTGTATCCGAGACTACATTCATGTCACAGATATCGCCGACGCACATGTTCTCGCGCTGAAACATCTCCTTGAGGACGGTGACTCGCAATTTCTCAATCTTGGTAATAATCAAGGTTTCTCAGTGCATGAAGTTATTGCTGCTGCGAAGAGAGTTACCGGCCGTGATTTCGACGTGAAAGAAGTTGCCCGGCGGCCGGGTGATCCAGCTCAATTGGTAAGCAACTCAACGCTGGCGGAAAAGACGCTTGGCTGGATTCCGAAACGATCTGATATCGACATTCAAATCGAAGATGCCTGGCGCTGGCATATGAAATACTATCAGCACAATTGATGGGTGGCTTGTGTGATTATTGTATCAAACGGATTTAGCCATTTTCATTTGAAAGCCGCGGCGGCAGAAGTCCAACGCAATGGAAATTTAGCGACCCTATTGGCGGGTGCTTATCCGACCGAGGGTCTTAAATCTTTCCTGCAGAAAATAGGTCTTGCGAGCCACCCTAAAATTCTTCGACTGTTGTCACGTGAAGAGCCCGATTTAGTCGGGAAAGTAAATCCTGCTTTTTTACCCGAAGCATTGGCGCAGCTTGGGATATTCTTGCGGCGCTTTGAAAATCTTCCGATCAAAAGTTTTAATGATTGGATTATTCGTCTGTCGTTTAAATGGTATGGCAACTGGGCGGCACGCCAAATCGCGCGCAAATATTCATCGGCAAAAGTCTATCACTACCGCGCAGGTTATGGCGGTCGGTCGGTACAGGTCGCCAAGGAACTTGGCATGGTCGCCTTGTGTGACCATTCGATCATTCATCCCGATCTTCTCGACTATTTTGTCGAACATCAGGGGCAATGGCCTGAGCCCGGCCACAGCGGATCGATCGATTTATTATGGCGCTATATCAAAAGCGATATCGAGCAAGCTGATCATGTTGTCGTCAACTCAGACTTTGTTAAAGAAAGTTTTCTTCACATGGGCTGGGACAAAAATATTGTGCACGCCCTTTACTGGGGCATCGATGACAGCTTTATCCAAAGCCTGCCGGAGATTGGGTTCGGCCAGGAAAATGACATCAATGAAGTTTCAACATTTGTTTTTGCAGGATATTTCGGTGCTTCGAAATTGTGTTCAGGCTTTTATTGTTTGCGTTGATAAGGTACACCCATCGTCAGATCAACTATTGGCAAATGCGTAGAAATGCAGCCTAAAAATCAATTTGGAGTAGGACAACAATGGACGTTAATGGGAAGGCCGCAGTTATCACAGGCGGTGCATCGGGATTGGGTGAAGCAACAGCGCGGATGTTGGCTGAGAAGGGCGCAAAAGTTGCCATTCTTGATCTCAATGAAGAGCGTGGCACGAAAGTTGCCAAAGAGCTTGGCGGCGTATTTTCGAAATGCGATGTGACTGATGAGGTGAGTTTGCAAGCAGCTTTGGATGCGGCGAAAGATGCCCATGGCGCCGGCCGAATTTTGGTGAACTGCGCTGGTATTGGCAACGCTTCTCGTGTTGTCGGTCGGAACGGTCCGCATGACCTCGGCATGTTTACCAAAATTATAACGATCAATTTGATCGGCACATTCAACGCTACGCGTTTGTTTGCAGTCGATGCAACGCAGCTCGATCCGCTTGAAGATGATGAACGGGGCGTGGTGATTATGACAGCCTCTGTTGCCGCTTTTGACGGTCAAATTGGCCAGGCTGCATACAGTGCCTCGAAAGGCGGCATCCATAGCATGACCTTACCGATTGCGCGTGAATTTGCCAGTCGTGGCGTGCGGGTCTGCACCATTGCGCCGGGTGTTTTAAAAACGCCGCTCAT
>Ga0209554_1001503_pt1 | contig 17577 bp, 10 predicted proteins | sample MarorgKNORR_S2LV_5_FD_188221 | JGI IMG/M metagenome (GOLD analysis project Ga0209554, IMG submission 188221) | Marine microbial communities from the Southern Atlantic Ocean, analyzing organic carbon cycling - Bottom_A/KNORR_S2/LV (SPAdes) (version 2) | ecosystem: Environmental > Aquatic > Marine...
GTACCTGTGGAGATCGCTCGAACTCGGAGACGACGCGCTGATCCTACAGGGTGGATGAGTCGACCGAGCGAGAAAACACCACAATATGCTGCTGTGGAAGGACTTCGATGGACTCTCTGAATTGGAGCCCGACTGATTCGATCTCGGATCGTATTTGCTCGACGCTCATTCGATGAGCCTCTGGAATAATCGTAGTATCGTCCTCGATGCGATATTCTACGATCACGAGACGACCGTCATCTTTAAGAGACCGGGCAATCGCCGTGATCATCTCTTTCGGAAACGAAAACTCGTGATAGGAAGAGACAATCAGCGCAAGATCTATCCTATTCACAGGAAGAGACGGATCGCTGAATGAGCCAAGGATGGGAGTCACATTTCTGAATCCGTCCCGCTCGGCTCGAACCCGAATGGTGTCAACAAGCGCCTCTTGAACTTCAACGGAGTACACACGACCGGAAGGGACCATTTCAGCGAACATGAATGTGAAAAAACCGGTCCCCGATCCGATATCTGCAACCACGGTGGAAGCATTCAGGTCGAGCGCCCTCAGAAGACGATTTGGAAGCTCTTCGACATTGCGTTTTGGGCGATCCAACCACAGTGCACCGTGCTCGGAGGACATCACATCTGCGATCTCGCGGTCCATATAGAATCGCCCGGATCCACCCTCCGTTTTGGATTCAGCTTGGGTGTATACCGGTGGATCTGTACAGCCCACCAGGCCTGCGATCAACAGGAGTGTTGAGAGAGCTATAGTTATGTCGAAACGAACTCGCACAGACATAGACGACGGGCTTGCATTTGAGGCTTTAGAACATTAATGTACGCAGCCCTTTTCGTCATGTTTTCAGGTCATCGCCCACCGACCCGTTTACCTGCGTACGAAAAGTCCCAAAAGTGCTAAACCAGCGTTCCCGAAGGCGTAGTAAGCGTATTCAGTCACCGTTACCAGTTGTCGGCGTGAAGTCGAAAATCTTTTTTATTCTTTTGTTGTCTGGCATCCTCGTCCATACAGATGTCATGGCACAGGCTGCTTTCGAGCAGGCTGTGGTTGACGTAGGTAATGTCGGCGTTACGATCACCAATGCCGGTTTCGTGGGTCGTGCCAACGTGCGTAATAATCCTACTGGACCACCTTCGTTTGAATACCCCTTGGACTCCGGTATCGAACATCTTTTCGAGTCTGGATTGTGGGTCGGTGCCATCCGCTCGGATGGGATCGTAACGGTTCGAACGGGCGCGGTTACAACAGGTGGCGGTTACTCACCGGGGGGCAACGGATATGAGTTCGCCCAGTTATCTTCGATATTTCGCCGAAGCACTCTTCCAAGTTCAGATGCCTTTACAAGGCAAGCCGTTAGCCACCTCGATTACTCCACCTCTTTTGAGGACACGTCTGCCGTGCTTCCTGGGACATCCATTCAGATGCCGGATCGAGCAGGGAGATTGGGCATGAAGGTCATCACAGAGACCCACGCCTGGAATTTTCCATTTACGGAGTCCTTTGTGATTCTCAACTACGACATCATCAACATCTCGGATCAACCCTGGGATAGTGTCTACGTTGGGATGTATCACGATATCGTCACACGGAATAACAACACAACAACCGAAAATGGTGGCGCGTATTTCAACAAGGGAGGCTATGGATTTATTGACAGCCTTTCTGCTTCTTACGGGTTCAATGCAGGAGGACAGGAAGAAACACTGAACACGTACGGAGGCATCGCTTTTCTGGGTGCCGAGTGGGTGGATCCAGCAACAGGACAAAAAAGATTTTTCCATCCTTCACTCGCGGACGAGTATATCGCAGATGGCTACGCACCTCCAACGGTCAACCCCCGCTGGTGGTTATTTGGAGGGGGTATCGACGAGCAAACGCGACCGGGAACAGATGAGGTCCGCTATCGGCGCATGGCCACCGCCTTCCCAAATCCGGCCCAATTTGACTCAGATGCTTCGCTGGAAGAAGCCCAAGAAGCGTGGTTTCAGCGTCTGCGCACAGATGGCCAGATTGCTACGGGAAACTGGATTGGTCTGACGCCCGTCGGACCCTTCAGAAGTGTCTCTCCTGGAGACACCCTCCAGGTTACTTTTGCATTGGTGGCCTCGCTCAAGACCGAGGAATTCCAGGGGCAGGCAGGCAAAGCGATAGATAACGAAGAATCGAGGGACATATTCGCCAATGACATTCTCTGGGCCCGAAGAACGTACTCGGGCGAGGACAACAATTTCAATGGTCGATTGGATCTCGGAGAGGATGTCAACGGAAACGGTGTTCTCGACCGATACCTCATCCCTGAGCCTCCGGCATCACCTAACATTAAGGTCGCCTTCGAACGGCCGCCAAACGCCACGGGAAATGAGACGGTAGTGGCGCTGTACTGGGATAAGGCAGCTGAATTTTCAGTAGATCCCGTAACCGGACTCCGGGATTTCGAAGGATACCGGGTCTACCGAAGTAATCCAGGAGACGATCAAAGCGGCGACATATTGAATCGGGCCACGCTTATTGCGCAGTACGATAAGCCGGGGAATCAGACGGGCTTCAACAATGGTTTTGACCGAATCGCACTAAATGAAGCGCGGTTTTTCGCAGGAGACACGACGGCCTACTGGTACAGATTGGAGGCAACAGACTTGAAATTGGGCTGGCAGTATCTCTACACGGTGACCGCTCTTGATGAGGGAGATCCCGCAGCTGGCCTCGAAGCGTTCGAGTCATCGAGAGTCGCCAACGCGGTCCGAGTCTTCCCTGGCACTCCGCCTGCAACTTCCGGTGAACAATCTGTTGGCGTTTATCCGAATCCTTATAGGGTGAATGCAGCCTGGGATGGCGGAACATCCCGAACCCGAAAACTAAATTTTCACAACCTACCCGGTGATTCCGAGATTAGAATCTATACGCTTGCCGGCGAGATTGTGAGGACGCTAAGACACAATAGCGAAACATACACCGGCGATTCACGCTGGTACGACGACTTCAGCGCAGACAATCGCATTCAGTCCGGAGGTGAGCATTCCTGGGATTTGCTTTCCGACAATGGCCTGAGTATTGCCAGCGGCCTCTATCTTTTTTCAGTTAAAGACTTTGAGACCGGAGATGTCCAGCGGGGCAAGTTTGTAATCATTAAATAGATAATTTCTTACCAAACACGAGAGGTACCCACATGCTAAAAAGAGCGACAACACTGCTCATGCTGCTCATTGTGCCGATTATGGCAGGCGACGCGTTCGCACAGACGGATGTAACCATTCGCCAGATAAATGCCATTCCACAGGATCAGATTGATCAGCTCATGAGTCTCGGAACGGCCCTCACGGCTGCCGATGTAAACTCAGGAACCTGCGCAGGTCTCATTTATGACAATACATTTTGTGGCCAGGAGGTGCGATTCACTGCGGTTGTCATTTCGGACCCTCTGAATTCAGGTCTATCGTCGATCAATTCTACGACGGGCCTCCCCAGTCGCGTCCATGTATGGGTGCGAGACATCGCGGCCATTACTGAGGGCAACCTTGGACATGGAACGCAAATTGTAGATGGAAGCAACCTCGGCCTCGTGTCGCTGATTCCGGGCGACGAGATTACAGTAGTCGGAACGGTCAGTCCCTACTACACGACCAATCAGATCACACCTACTTCCTTTGCCCTTACAGGAAATTTTTATGATCCAGCAACGGATCCAATCTTCGACCCGATCATTGTCACTACGGCCGACATAAATCAGGATATGGGTGCGGACGGTGCCATACAGGTCAACTGGGCAAATTTGCCAGACCTGCGAAGCAACTATGTCATGATTGCGGGTGCGACCGTTCTCACGCGCACCGTTGGTGATCGACCCGACTACAACGTCACTACCGATGCGGGAACGACGTCCGTAAGCGGCTACGATACGTCTCTGAGGTATCGAAATGATCGCGACGGGACATATCCCTCTTCATTCAATGTTCGGACGGACGGCGAATTTTCCCCGCCACCATCGGGTGCCAGGCTAAACCTGTCAGGGTTTCTCCACATGCCCGGTCTGACAGGATCAGATCCGTTCAGCCTCGGAGTTCCCAATGGAGCAGTAATGGCCATCAGTCCGATGGCTGATTCTGATCTTATTGTGACGGAATCTCCGCCAGCGGTTGCCAATATTACTCGACCTGCCAGCGTTCCTGGCTTGGGTGGGGCATCTGCCATTACAGCTGACGTGGCGGCGGATCCAACGAGATCGATCACTTCCGTCGCACTTGTGTATTTCACAAGCAGCGATCCCACATCGATTTCAGTGCCCTCTACCGGAGAATCCAACGGAGTGTATTCGCTTGAAATCCCTCCAGCGTTACACGGCGACTTTATCACCTATTGGGTCAGTGCGACCGACAATACGGGTGCGACTACCAATTCCGCTCCCTCGCCGTTGAGATCACTGGTTGGTGGTATTACATCCATCTCGCACATTCAGGAGACCACTACGGGTGGGGTCGGTAGTTCTCCATTCTTCGATATGGACGTGGATATGAACATCACGGCAACGGTTCAATATTCTCAACCGGATACACGTCACCTCACTCTGCAGGATGACGCCAGTGGCGCTCCCTGGTCAGGAATTGTGGTACGGTTCCCGGATGATGACTCCGGGCTGCGGGTTCTCAATGCCGGTGACGTGATCAATATCACCCATGCTGAGATTTACGAGCGTTATGGAATGACGTTCATGCAGGATAACGATATCGTTTTCACCGTTGTCTCCACGGGAGGATCTACCATCGCTCCCAGCGTAGTCACAAGCGACGTTATCGCGGACCGGGACCTTGCCGAGGGCTACGAAGGCATGGTCGTTGAAATCAACGACCCGGTCATCATGTCTACCAACGCAGATGCTCCAAGCGGGCCATATGGAGAGTTCACCATTTCATCGGACGGTACAAGCGACAATGCTGTACGCGTGGATGATGAGCACAGCGGAGTATCCTACTCAGGTGGTGATCCAGGAACCGTTTTCTCGGTAGGTGAACGGCTGGACTTCGTCCGTGGTGCGGTCCATTATGCGTACGGCAATTTCAAGCTGGAGCCAGGGACGTTCGACGATATTGGAATGGTGATTAACACAGCCAACGAAGAAGATGGTCTTCCAAATTCGTTTACGCTGGACCAGAACTATCCGAATCCGTTCAATCCAAGCACTCAGATTTCATACAGCATCGCTACATCCGGACAGGTCCTTTTGGAAGTATTTGATGTGCTGGGACGCCAGGTAGCAACACTGGTCAATACTAACCAGTCTGTTGGTACTCATACGGTTACGTTCGATGCTACTGACCTATCGAGTGGACTGTACGTCTATCGTCTGACTTCAGGATCGAAGCTACAGACGAAAAAAATGCTCCTCATGAAGTAGCACTTTGCCGGTGACTATTCTGAGCGCGCGCCCTGGGCGCGCGCTCAGAATGGCTCGGTATCCTGTTTGGAACACATTCTGCGCATATCTCGATACTTCCCACTAATTGCAACAGGTACGCTGTTGCTTTTCATTGTTGGATGCGACTCTGATATCAGTGGGTCCTCTTTCGAAAACCAGCCACCGGACACTCAACTGAGTGTTCAGGACGAATCGCTGCTCGACAATCTGGGCGAGGACAATCGCCTCACATCAACTGTTCAGGTCTCGTGGTCCGGCGACGATCCCGATGGATTCGTACAGGGATACGAGGTACGGTTTTATGACCAGGGCGACTCTGGGGACAATGTTGCCTGGCTGTTCACTCAGAGAACGGATTCGCTCTTCCTTCTGCCTATTCGTCCCGGTCTAAAGGTATCTGACGTCGTGTTTGAGGCGCGTGCGGTGGATAACGAAGGCGCGGTTGATCCAACTCCGGCAAGCACCATCTTTCCGGTAAAGAACAGTCCACCGGAGTTGAAATTTGGCCTTTTTGATCTACCTCCGGATACTACATTCAATGTGATTTCAGTGGGGTGGGTCGCTTCCGATCCTGATGGCGATGCGAACCTCTCACACATTGATATAAGTTTTAACGATTCCACATCTTTCGTCGCGCTCCCTGCGGACGTTGATTTTGCGACATTTGTAACTGATACCTTCGATCCGGGGTTTTCCGGAGAGGTTGAAGCCAGCGTTTTTCTTGGGAGAGGATTTGAATCGAGTTCGATCCGGGTACCTGGATTGAAAATAAACGACACGAACGTGCTGTATATGAGATCTGTCGATCTCACTGATACCACCAGTACTAGAATTGAACTATCGTGGTTTGTAAAAGCTAAAACTGCTGAAGTTCTCTATGTAAATGACTACAGAAGGCCAACCAATCCCCAACTAACCGCATTCCATCTTACGCTGTTAAAGGATTTTCTTCCTGCTGGAATGCCTGTCGATACCTGGGATATAACCACTCCGTTGGCAACCGGAAGTACGGGAAATACTCCACGATCGACTCTCCTTCCCCCGAATGCACAACCCACGCTGCAGAGATTTCTTGCCGGCTATCAATACATCTACTGGGTGGCTTCAAACAGCACCAACCGGATCCAGGGTAACAATCTTCCATTTGCGTCTCAGGTGATGGATTTGTTTTTCGCTAACGGTGGGAAGCTGATGGTTCACTCTCCAATCGGCATTCCCCCGGATCCGGATCAGATATTCGAAAACGCCGCCGCCCTGGTGATGCCGCTCACCACAATGATTTCCTTCCCGGACAGCTTGAGACAGACCCTGCGAATGGCCACCGGAGCGCTCATATCGTCCGGCGGACTGATGTTGCCCTCAACATCCGAGGTCCTCCCCGAACTGAAATCGAATGCTTTTTTAGTCAATACGCTACCCTATGTGGCGACCGGGGCGAATATCATCCCCATTTACGAGGCGGAGTATCGATACGTCACCCGCCAGGGAAGTAGGCAAGGCCCCTGGTTCGGGTCGGCCGTGGTTGCGTCTATATCTAGAGATCAACGCGTTGGCCTCTTCACACTTCCCTTGATAAATGATCAGAGCAGTGCACCCCTTCTGGTTGGGGCCGATGACAGCGCAGAAACGCCGATTAGGGCATTGAGGCTCATCTTGGAAAGCCTCGGATTCCCACAACGATGAGACGATTTACCTGCAAATATTGCCTGTTTTTGGTCCTCCTCATGATGGGGGTCACGAACCTGAGCGTCGCTCAGGGGTCGCTTTCGGGAAAAATCACAGATGCCCAGACGGGCGAGACCCTTATCGGCGTGAACGTCTTGATTATTGGAACGACGCTTGGGGCATCGACCGACCTGGAAGGCAATTATAGCGTCCTCTCGATTCGAGCGGGCGAATATTCCATCCGCACCTCATACATCGGATTCGAAACAAAATTGTTCACCGGTATCGTCATCAGGGATGGCGAAACCACTACGCTGAATGTGGATCTAGCGGAAGCAGTGCTTTCTGCGGAGGGCGAAATTGTAATCGTGGGCGAGCGCCCCCTTGTCGATGTAGAAAGTTCGTCGTCTACGCAAACGATTTCCAGCGAAGATATCGAGGTCGCCCCCTTGAGAGATATACAGCAAATAGTGGCCACTCAGGTAGGAGTCATCAGAGACCCAACCGGCCTCTATATACGCGGAGGCAGGGCAGACGAGACGGGCTTTATCGTCGATGGTGTCTCAGCCAAAGATCCTCTTGCTGGAACAGGATTTGGACTGGATATAGGTTCAAACGCCTTCAGCGAAATCGAAGTCACTACCGGCGGGGTGGGCGCAGAGTTCGGTGACGTTACATCCGGTGTAATCTCCGTGACAATCCAGGATGGCAGCGATGATTTTCGAGGCTTTGTCTCCCACAAGCGGGACAATCTTGGCTTCAATTCAAACGCCGACTCGAACTTCATGGAGGACATATGGGAGCTCAATTTCAGTGGTCCCATCATCAAGCGAAAACTTCGGTTCTTCATGTCTGGACAGGTGCAAGTCTCGGACGGGTTCACCAGAAAGATTACTCGGCCAGAGCAGGTTGAATCTTCCCTCGTCAACGGCACTTTTTTTATGCCGCGCACCGGAAACCGGTGGAGTGGAATCTCGAAAGTGACGTACGAGGTGAAGCCGGGAATGAAAGTGCAGAGCTCCTACCAGCGGAGCCTGACTGTGAATCAGAACACTCGAATGCTTCAGGTCACTGGAAACGAAGCCATCGTCTCTCCGGGATTCCAATACTCCTTCATTCTGCAGCCAGATAACGCCAACACATACGCACACGACAACATCATTTCGTATGTCAAATGGTCGCACGTCTTGAACAATCAGTCATTTTATGACGTCCAGTTCAGTCGGCTATTCACCAAGCTTCGCGCCGATGCAAACGGACGCGAGTGGCGTCCCCAGAATGTTAGCACAGAACTCGATCCCTTCAGCGTCACCACTTATCCAGCGACTGTGTTTGTAGATGAAAACGGCAATCCTACCGATCCCAATGCTCTGTTCATCCTGCCTGGACCTGGATTGGTCAATAATGGGGGTATTGCGACCCGCTTTCACGACCACTTTGCTGAAGAATACACGCTGAGAGGAACCTACACCCGGTTTTCTGAAGACCTGAACAATCGCACTACCCTCGGTTTCGAAGCTAAATTCAACGATTATCAATGGATTGACGTCGTTCGTCCCTGGGTTGGAGCACCCATTGGTTCCGACGACGGGACCAGCACCAACCGGCTAGGCGAGAGTTCCGATATCTGGCGCGTGAAGCCCCGAAGAGGCGGCATATTTGGAACGCACCAGATTCGTTATCGCGGTCTGATTGCCAACCTCGGCGCCAGGCTCGAATACTGGTCTCCCGGAAAATATGTGGATGACCTGATCGATAACGCGCAGGCACCCATTCTGGAAGGTGTCCGCAAAAATTATAAGGACGACACCATAAAAATATTTGGACTTCGGACCAAGTTCCGGCTGCTTCCAAAGATCAGGGTCTCCTTTCCCATCACCGAAAACCGGGTGATGTTTTTCAATTACGGGCACTCGACCAAGCTACCGCATCCAACATTCGTGTATACTGGGCTGGACCCGTTTTTTCAGGATCGCTCATTCTTCTCAGATCTTGGAAATCCAAACCTCGACCCCGAGGTGGACATCTCTTACGAACTGGGTCTGCGCACGCAGTTCTCCAGCAACGACGTACTGAGTGTGACTGCATTCTGGCGTGATAAATTCGATTTCATCACTGTGGAAAATGTGGTTGTGCCCGATCCCACTGGACGTGAAGTATCGCGCGCGTTTCGCATCAATGGAGATTTCGCCCGTATTCGGGGCATTGAAGCCAGTTATCTAAAGCGCGTAGGCGACTGGTTTTCGGGCCGCATATCGGCATCGTTTTCGAAAGCAACTGGCCTATCATCCACGAACAACGATGCACTGGCAGATTTCCTCGCTAACGGCGACATCGACAACACGTTCGAGACACCTCTTGCTTGGGACCGCCCGTTTGACCTGAAAACGAGTGTGACATTGAAGCGCGATCGACCCAGTCCGCTCTTCGGTATCCCTGGACTGAACCATTTATCCCTCTTCCTCTCCTCCACCATCCGGAGCGGCCAACGCTACACGCCCGCTGAGTTCAGAGGCAATCAGGTCAATCCGTTCAGTGGTGAGCAGGATTGGCGGCCAGTCTACGAAACAGTCTCCAACCCAGCGAAACGTTTTTCTGAGATCGGCGCGACATGGTGGTGGTTTGATATGAGTCTTCAGAAAAACATTGCGGTCTCCTCTACCAGCGTAAAACTGACGCTTGAGATCACCAATCTGTTCAATCAGAAGAACAGCGTTATCATTAATCCTGTAACAGGAAGGGGATATCCGGACGTGGATCCGTCCAAAACCGACTTTACGACACTGCGGGGCAATTCGGAGTATGATGTTGTCTCGGGTACGCGAGATCCTCGCTTCGACGATCCCAATTCTTCCGGTCTGCCACCCTTCAATCCTGCCCGCTTCCTTCCGGGAAGGCACATCATTTTTGGGGCGTCATTCAGATTTTGATTTTTAGGCGCTCCTCCATACTACCCATTCTCGCTATAGTGGCACTGTCTTTCGCCACCGGAGAGGCCAGTGCGCAACTTCTTCCTTCGCTTGGCGGAGAAAGGGCGGGTACATCTGGATTTCAGTTCTTGAAGATTCCCGTAGATGCCCGCTCAGCAGCTCTCGGGGAGTCGGTCGTTGCGTCAGCTTTTGATGTCTCCTCCCTGTTCTGGAATCCTGCTCTGGCTTCACATTTACCCGGACTTCAGGTAGGATTTTATCATACGGCGTATTTCGTGGATGTAAACCTCGAATTCGCAGGTGTCACCTATCACCTACCCGGGACTAACATCACCATCGGCGCCAGTCTACAGACACTGAACTCGGGTGAAATGAACGTCACAACGGAGTTTCAGCCGTTTGGAACAGGTGAAACGTTCCGATTGATCGATACCGCAGCAGGACTGACCATCTCCCAGCAACTCTCCGATCTCTTCAGCTATGGAATCACCACCAAGTACATCCGGGAAAGTGTCGCTGGGATTTCGACGTCAACTCTAGCCTTCGACATGGGCATTTTTTATGCGATTGGTACTACGGGGGCTCGGATGGGGGTAGCGGTTCGCAATTTCGGACTCGATGGGACACCAGAAGGAGAAATAGAACGGACCGTGATTGATGACAATCCTATTCGAATTGAGTCAGATTTCGAGTCGATGACACCACCGACAACCTTCCACATGGCGTTCGCCTACGAAATGTTGAAGTCCTCCGACACGAATTCAGTTACTCTGAATTCTCAGCTGAACAATCCAAACGATAATGCCGAAAACTGGAGCTTTGGAGTCGAATACGACTGGCAAAACACTTTATTTCTCAGAACGGGATACCGCTTCGGCATTGAGGAGTCTACCATCCCCAGTTTTGGTGTCGGACTGAACCTGCCGCTTTCGGGAGCCGGTTTTAAGTTTGATTACGCCTTCAACAGATTGGATCGCCTTGGATCAGTCCACAGAATTGGACTCAGTATAGGCCTGTGATAAACACTCGATCATACCTTTTTCTAGCTCTCATCGTCCTCTCGGCGAGCATGTTGAGCTGCGATACGCTGATGGGGTCGAAAGACGACCAGACGACGAGCGAAATCTTCGATGCTGGCCGCAGTGATCCGCAACTGATCAACGAGGTCGAGTATGTCCCTCTGTTCCCCTTCTTCTCGCAGGGCGGCGACAACATCGAGTTTGACCAGCCGAAGGATGTTTATGTCGGATATGATGAACTGATTTACGTGGTCGATAACCGTGGCTTGCACATTTTGGATGCCGCGGGCCGTGGAGCACTACTCATTCCAATCGAAGGCGGTGGCACTTCGGTCATTCAAGATCGAAAACTGGACGTTTACGTGACCGCACGCCGCGATACGCTCCTGGATGGACGCGTCTGGAATCTTCCGGTGATTCTGCGCTACACAGATTTGACCACCGGTGCTCCGCGTATAGCGAACATTATCTGGCATCCGTTCGATGACGACTCGCGCAGATTCAATCGTCCCGATCCCATCGATACCGATGAAGAAGTATCCTTTACAGGTGTGGGAGTGCTATATGACAACCACATTTACGTGTCGAGGCGCGGACCGATCAATCCTCGTGCAACCGTGATATCGCCACACAATACCATTATGGAGTTCAACGAAGATGGTATTAATCTGCAATCTATTGTCACATTACACCCCTCCCGTGCGAGCCTACGAAGCTCTCTCTTTCCTACCGATGTCCTGACGTTTGTCCACCCGCCCCAACAGGCCTTTTTTGAGCAGAGTCGCCACTTCGTGCTGACACAGTCTTCGGCTCGGGAAGATGTGGTGACGGGCGATCTTCCACCACTTTCGCCCCTTCGCTTTTCCACTCTGTCGATCAGGGTGGTCTTCACGAGTGACGGAATCGAGTATCAGCCGGACACCCAACTCCTTCAGGCTACCGGAAATCCTGATAACGGAGACGGGTTTTTATATGACGAATTCAAGTTTACCAATCCGACAGGCCTGGCAGTAGCCTCAGATGGGTCTAATTTCCTGTTTGTGATCGATGGAGGTAGTGACAGCCTGTTTGTATTTACCGGCCGCGGAGTGGAAGGCGTAACGCCACCTCCTGGGTCGACATCTTCGAAACCTGTTGTCGTCTCTTTTGGGGGATCCGGAGACGGTGCCACCCAGTTCAATCGTCCTCAGGGTGTCGCGTACTATCGAAAGATAGTATATGTGGCAGACACCGGAAATAATCGCATCTCCCGGTATCGCCTGAATACGGATTTCGAATAGACCATTTTCAGGCATCGCGAGTGCTACGTCATGTCCTCATTCCATGAGCTGGTCGCATTACGGTTCGACCGCTACAACAGACTGTTCTTAAGCCTTCCGTTCGAAACCGTTCGTAGCACGGGGGAACTGGTGCCTCTGCTGTCACGCGTCTGCGATGCCGGTTATAAAAAGGGCCTGTCACCTCAACAAATCCTCGACCGATTCCGCGAAGAAAGTGCCAGCAACCTGAACGAGGAGACCTTTACAAGTTTACTTTTTCGCATTGTCCAGTACGTTGAGCGTCAGGTGGTTTTGTTCGATGCCGTCGAAGACGCTGCATTCGAATCAATCCATGAATTGGAAGGTGCTGGCTCCGTTGAGCGTCTTGTCGAGCAGAAAGGATGGCGGGGGGACGAAAATTTGTTTCTAGAGCGGTTAAAGTCTTTTCAACTACGGATAGTCCTGACCGCTCATCCGACTCAATTTTATCCTGATGCAGTTCTGGGAATCCTCACGGATCTCGAAAAAGCGATTCGCTCAGACGATCTACAGATCATAAGCGAACTGCTCATGCAGCTCGGTCGAACACCCTTCATGCGCCGCAGGCCACCAACCCCGTATGATGAGGCAGAGAGCCTGGTCTGGTATCTGCGCAACGTATTCTACAACGCCATTCCCGATGTAGTTCGAAGCGTAGCAAAGACTTTCGCCATTGATCAGCCTGATACCGTACTCACACACCTCATAAAACTCGGTTTTTGGCCCGGAGGAGATCGAGATGGAAACCCGAATGTTACGGTTGAGATAACACGAGCCGTTGCATCACTACTGCGCACGACCATTCTTGAGGCATATCAAACAGATGTCCGAGTACTCCAGCGCCGCCTTACTTTTCGTGGTGTCTCAGATCACATAGGCGCAATCGCAAATCGCCTGACGGAAACAATCCTCGCTGCGGAAAACGGATACCCGAAGGCTTCCTTCTTCATCGAGGATCTAGAGCAATTGCGTTCTGAACTGGATCGGGATCACGCCCATCTTTTCTCGGATAGGGTAACAGATCTACTCATTCGAGTTCGTTGCTTCGGCTTTCATTTTGCCTCTCTCGACATCCGTCAGGATAGCAGTGTCGTGCTTTCAGCTTCTGCGGGTAAGAGAGACGAAAGAGAACAGGACCTGATCGATACACTTGTACTGGTGAAAGAGCTGCAGGAAGAATTTGACGAGCAAGTCGTCCACCGCGTGATCATCTCAAATACACGATCTGAAAAAGAAGTCCTGGCGGTGTATGAGATGGCCAGAGAGGCTGGATGGGAGGAGCCGTTCAACCTGGACATAATACCGCTGTTCGAAACAATTCCGGATCTCCAGGGGGCGGCCGACATCATGTGCCGTCTGCTCACCGATCAAACTTACCGATCGCACGTGCAAGCGAGGGGAAATCGCCAAACCATCATGGTCGGCTTTTCTGATGGAACAAAAGACGGAGGATTTCTTGCCGCCAACTGGTACATATACAAGGCGAAAGAAGAGATTTCGGCCGCCGTCGAAAAAATGGGGCTCTCGGTGGTGTTTTTCGACGGAAGGGGAGGTCCTCCAGCTCGTGGAGGTGGCAAGACGCACGCATATTATGCATCTCTCGGACCCCGTGTTGCAAATGATGAGATTCAGGTCACCATCCAGGGCCAAACCATTACCTCAAATTTTGGCACCGTTCAGACCGCATCGTATAACATCGAACAGCTTCTGACGGCAGGCCTGGGATCGCATACTCCCGATATGGGTGATGGCGATCGGAACACCTTGAACACTCTGGCGGAGTGGTCTCTTGATAAATATCGCTCTCTCAAGGATGATCCGCGTTTTATCGGATATCTCGAACAGCTCGGTCCACTTGACTATTATGGGGCAACAAATATCGGTAGTCGACCAACGAGGAGAGGTCCTGCTGGCAATTCTGATCTAAGCAGTCTTCGCGCCATCCCCTTCGTAGGCACCTGGTATCAGATGAAGCAGAACGTCCCGGGCTACTATGGATTCGGTACCGCACTGCAAAAATGTGCTCAGGAGATGGGAGATGAAGCGCTTCAAAAACTATATCAGAGATCTCCCCTGCTACAAGCTCTCGTTGCCAACAGTATGATGGCGCTCACTAAATGCTTCTTCCCGCTCACATCGTGCCTCGAAACTCACGCCATATATGGTTCGATGTGGAGCGACATCCATGATGAATACAATCGTTCGATTAAGTGGTTGCTGCGCATCTCGGCGCAATCAGATCTAATGTCAAAAGATGAGGCAGGAAAAGCATCGATCGAGCTACGCGAGCAAATAATCCTGCCTCTTCTGACCATTCAGCAATACGCACTCCTGAGGGTGAATGAAAACGCCCCAGGTCTGGATACCTGGAAGAAACTTGTGGTTCGATCGATGTATGGAATTATCAATGCAGGTAGAAATGTAGCATGACCAATGTAGGATGACCGAGGCACTCGATATTGATATCCAATCGCACAAGCGGGCTCCACTTCAAAGAAACCCGTTGTCGTCTCTTTCGCGGGATCCGGAGACGGTGTATTCAAGTTAAATCCCGTTCGGGTGCAGCTTGTTTTCGGCGCATCGTCAATGTGGCAGACAATCAAATAGAACCCGGCATCGCCCTTTCTAATGTGCTAACAGGCCCTAAATGAATAAATTTTTTCTCATCGTGGCGTTCGCGTTCACTACTGCTTCGAGCCCCTACACGGCTTTCGCTCAGATTGAACAGGTCGGCCGTGATGTAACGTTCGATGTCGCCACCTGGAATATTGAATGGTTTGGAAGCCCCAGCAACGGCCCCTCCGATGATGATCGTCAGGTCCAAAACGTGCGGGATATTATGCTGGGCTCGGGTATCGAATTGTGGGCGGTACAGGAAATCGCCAACGCTGGTCGATTTCAGGAGCTGCTGACGGATCTTGGCACGGACTGGACGGGTGAACTGGCAACGATCTCTGGATCCCAAAGAGTCGGATATGTGTGGGACACGCGGGTGGTGCGCAAGAGAAGCATCGGTCACATCCTCGTTTCGTTCGACTTTGCCGGGCGTCCACCCCTGAAAGCCGAGTTCGAGATCACCCTTCCCGACACGACAATGATTGTGACACTGATCAATGTTCACATGAAGGCCTTTGGTGACGCGTCGTCCTGGGCAAGAAGAGTGAGTGCATCGAACCGCGTCAAAAATCATATCGATTTTTCCACCCTGGCCTCAGCAAGCGTGATCTTCCTTGGTGACTACAATGACGAACTGCTGCAATCGACCTACGCCAACGAGACATCGCCTTACGAAAATTTCCTGAACGATCCTGCCAACTACCTTGTGACCACTCTTCCTCTCGAGATAAACAATCAGTTCACCTGGATCGGCTCCTCCAATGGATCGAATTTCGATCATATCACGATTTCCTCCGAGCTCCTGAGTTCGTATATCCCCGGCTCGGCAAATATCATGGGGGGGCTGAATTCGCTCATCGGATTTACAGCCCAGACGTCGGATCATCTTCCGGTCTTCGCATCCTTCGGCTCGAGCGTTGTTTTGGATGTTGACGAGCCGGACATTCCCGTTGCCTTTCGGATTGACGGACTTTATCCCAACCCTGCACGACGCGAAACGAACATTTCTCTATCGATTCCCGGCAGATCGGATGTTGTGGTGGAGATAATTGATGTCTTGGGGAGGTCCCGAAAACAACATTTGTTTTCATTCTCGGCGGGTGCCCACGTGCTGTCTGTCGAACTGGATAACCTTCCTTCCGGTACCTATTTCGCTCGTGTAACCGGTGAACACGGCAGCGCTGCCATCCCCTTTCTGATCATGCGTTAGTCGCCGGGTACTGAGCGCATGCCGTGGAGGTCATCTTCGTATATATAATTGAACCGACAGTAAATGTCGAGAAACCCCGCTATCAGTAGACTCAAACTCAAATCCGCTCTTCTGAAATCTGGATATGTGATCCTGGTATGTGCCGCCATGCTGGCCATGCTGGAGTTCACTGCGCGACGGCTGGGTCTCGGTAATCCGATCATTTACTACAACAGCGTCTGGGGCGGACTGCGACCGCTTCCGAATCAGCAGGTCACCCGGTTGAAAGGATCGTCTGTGACAATCGATGCCAATGGGTTCCGATCCCTGGGACCCGATTCCGAAAACGCTTTCAGAGTTCTATACCTCGGCGATTCTGTCACCTGGGGAGGGAGTTCTCTCGATGACTCGGAGCTTTTTTCAGAAATCGCAGCGGATGTTCTTCGCCGGGAGGGAGTAGAGGTATATGCCATGAACGCTGGTGTGAACGGTACCAGCCTGATGAACCAGGCGGAAGTTTTTGAGCAATGGCAAGATTCTGTCGACGCCGTCGTGTGGCTTTTCCCATGGAATGATGTACACCGAGCCTACGCGACAGCCGGATTTCTCTGGCCTCCAACCAAGCGTCCGTCGTTCGCACTCGTCGAAGCAGTAGATCACATCATCCGTACCAGGTGGCTTTCCGCGTTCCGTCAGAACGCTCCGACGAAGGGCGCCGAATATATGCTGCCTGAGACTCCAGCTGGATATAGGCAGCTTTTCGACAGCCTTCTGCAAGAACGTTCACAAAAAAATATTCAGGCGCTCAGAACCACCGTCGAAAGTGCCATTCGGAACGGTATTCCCCTGATTGTCGGCATCACGCCGCGCCGGGAGGATAGTCAGCTTCTTCCCTCTCCTGCCCAGGCAGTCTTGACCATGAGCATGCTCGAGAACCTCGATGTCAGCCTGATGGACGTCAATGCCGCTCTTTTGACTGACGACGACCTCGACGAAGTGTTCATTGACCAAGTCCACTTCACCGTGATGGGCCACGCTCTGATTGGAGAAGCGCTCGGGACTCAACTACTGGGCGTCTACAGAGACGCGGCTGTGGATGGGCTGTCCGCGCAACAGCCAAGACCGGCAAAATAAAAAGTGGGGCGGGCCTTCGGCCCGCCCCACTTGAGAACTCACTGTTTTAGTACGGAATGTCGCGTCTAGTTGTCGGTTGTAAACTGACCGTGTTCAAACCAGATCAGCATACCGTCCATCGTCTTCCCAAAAGGGTATCCGGCTCTGCGGTAGTCATCCAATGCTGTCCGACAAAAACCTGAGACAATTTTGCGCATGGATGCCGTATTGGCTCGACGTGTAGTTGACTTCCGTTTAAAATTGAGATCCTTCATGAAGCTATCAGGTGGTCAAGTGTGTCAGATTCCGTTGTACCCGTTATCGTCTCAA
>Ga0209554_1001505_pt1 | contig 17563 bp, 17 predicted proteins | sample MarorgKNORR_S2LV_5_FD_188221 | JGI IMG/M metagenome (GOLD analysis project Ga0209554, IMG submission 188221) | Marine microbial communities from the Southern Atlantic Ocean, analyzing organic carbon cycling - Bottom_A/KNORR_S2/LV (SPAdes) (version 2) | ecosystem: Environmental > Aquatic > Marine...
CATACCGTTCGCAGAGCTCTCCTTCTTCAGTAAACTCTTGGCCGGAATCCCCGACACGCCGGACACCCGCCAGTCTGTGATGATCAATGATTACGCCGCGGTCCGGGAGCTGCTAGGACTTTCTCCAGCTGGTCCAGACGCGAAATACTCAGTCTTGATCCAATATGCCATCGATTCTGTCAGCAGCGATGACCAGGAACCGGACCCAACCAAGTTCCAATTTAAGATTTACACGACTGAAGACCCATTCATCAGTGGCATGGGTCAGGACGCTTTCGACCTTTCTAGATCTAGAAGAGAGTACCTGGCCTTCGACGGCAGAAACGTTGACCTGAGCGTCGAAGCCGGTATAGGCCCATTCAAGTTGGAAGTTGCCTACGGGCGTTTCGACCCAGCCGCAACAGCCCAGGCTTTAGAGGCTTGCTCTGAGTGCCCGCCGCCGAACATCGTCACCCAAACGACGTGACGTTCTATTCCTGGGGAGAAGATAGACAGGGAGATCTTAGAAACCGTAGGAACCCGCCAGCGTTCGATCATTTGGGCCGGGGCGGCCGCATCGCAGTCTCCAACGAATACGTTTATCGAACGGTGGAGACGCCGGGCATGAAGTCGTTGATCGATGCCAGGGCCAGAGATGGGCGGTCACTGGCTGATGAGGAAGAGTTCCGACTTTTGGGCAAGGATATGTCCGAGCTGGCCCCATATGCCGCGTTCTTCACCAGCCAGACCCACAAGATCGACCCCACTCTGGACTATTCGTCGATCATTGGCACCTTGCCGGGTGTTCAAGAAAACCTGATTGCCGAGCTTGGAAATTCTTCGTTGCTGCTCCCCTATCTGGCATACACCGTTGGAGCCGGACGGGACGACACCGGGCCGTACTTGGCGTTGGCGCTGGTGCACAGCGACGCGGAATCAGCGGAAGAGAATCAACTGCGGCTGGAGCGGCGCATCTCGGAGAATGAGGACCTGCAGGATTGGCTTGAAGGATCGGAAGAATCTATTCTCAGCGTTGAGGGACGTGTCCTTTCAGCGAAGATACTGGGAGAGCGCCCTGCTTCGACGTGGAAGTCATTGATCTTCATGATTACGCCTCTTATTCCCCACGAGTAACGCCCGGCTAACCGGCCAGCCGCTTGGCTTCCTGCCACAGTTCCTCTTTCTTCTCTAACGGGAGCGCCTCGAAGTCCAGACCCCGCTCGGACGCAAGACCCTCCATGCTGAGATAACGCTTGCCGAAGCGTTGGTTGGCCTGACGCAGGACATCTTCTGCGTGGGCGCCGGACCAGCGGGTCAGGTTGACCATGGTGAAGAGCAGGTCGCCCAGTTCGTGGACCTTCTCTTCGGGAGTTGCGGCGGCTTTGAGTTCGGCCACCTCTTCCACGATCTTATCCAGCACGCCGGAGATGTCGTCCCATTCGAACCCCGCCTTGCCGACACGGTCCTGCATCAACTGGGCGTAGGCTAGGGCGGGCATGTCGATGGGGATGCCCTCAACGGGGGACTTGCTCTCCCCCTTCTCCTTGCGCTCCTGGGCCTTGATCTGTTCCCAGTTCCGCTCCACTTCGCGGGCGTCCTCGGCGTGTCCGTCGGCAAAGACATGGGGGTGGCGGCGGACCAACTTGCCGTTTATCTGGCGCAGCACGTCTTCAAGCTGGAACTCGCCGGCCTCCCGGGCGATGTCGGCGTGGAAGGCAACCTGGACCATCAGATCGCCCAGTTCCTCAGATAGGACGGCTGGGTTGCCCTGGTCGATGGCCTCGATAACCTCATAAGACTCTTCCAGCAGATGGCGCTTCAGGGACTCGTGAGTCTGCTCCCGGTCCCAGGGGCAGCCGCCGGGGGCGCGAAGCCGGGCGACGATGTCCACCAGGGTCTGGAACGTGCCCAGTTCTTCGTTGGAAAAGGAGTCTTGGGCAGAAGCCTGGTCGGGAGATGAACCCTCTTTGGGCGTCATGGACGAACCATCGGAAAACGAGTCTTGAGAAGATGCCTGGTTTGGAGATGAATCCTCTTTGGGCGTCATGGACGAATTATAGATTGAGCGCCGGTTGCTTCACAAGCTGGCCGGTGCTAACTTAGATTCGGCCGGCGAGCGCGTTTTCCGCGATTATTAGGCTCGGTCCGGTCAGCAAAACGGAGATTCCATGGGCCGCATAGGCTGGGTACCCTGGGCGTTATTCATCGTTGCCGTGCCATTGTTTTTGATCACGGCCAGTGTCACTTGGGCGTTCAACAGCCCGGGCCTGTATAACGACGGCTTTGAGAAATATTCCATCTCCCGCATCTCGGGCATCACCGACAGCGACCTTCGCCAGGTGGGCGCGGACATCCGAAGCTACATCAACTCCGGCGACGAGCCGCTGAACGTCCGGACCGAGATTCTGGGCGAAGAACGGGCCCTATTCAACGACCGGGAAGTGGCCCACATGAAAGACGTTAAGCGTTTGGTGTGGGGGGTCTACATCCTGGCTCTGGTCTCAGGGGTCTATCTGGCAGCCATGACCGTGATCGGGTTCGTTAGGCAACGGGGCCGTTTCATCGAGCCCCTGGCCAGGCGGGCTATCTATGGCGGCGGCCTGACTCTGGCGCTGTTGGTTGTGTTCGGAGTCGCCGCTGTATCGGACTTCGAAAGCCTGTTCATAAAATTCCACCAACTGAGTTTCGCCAACGACTTTTGGCAACTGGACCCAAGAACCGACTATCTAGTCAGAATCTTCCCCGACGGCTTCTGGCTCGACGCCACGATCTGGGTTGCGTTGCGGACCATTACCGCGGCGGTGGTTTTGACGGTGGCCGGAAGCGCCTATCTGGCATACCGCCGTTATATAGGCTGGCAACGGGAATTGAAGGGTCTAGAAAGCGCGGAAGGGCTGAACTAGGCTAGAATAAGGCACGGGGTGGAAACACGCCGGACCTGTCCCATCACTGAAACAAAAAACAGGGGCAAGTGTTACTTGCCCCTGTTTCATGCAAAAGCCCGAGCAAAGTCCTGATCTTGCGGCTTACGGGCCGCAGCCACATCCGCCGCCACAACAACCGCCGCTCAACGGAGGCAGGGGACCCATGGAATTGGGCATCTCACTGCCGCCCCTTGTCACCGACGCAAACACTGAGATGGCGCGTTTGGCTGGCTGCTCACAGTTGGGACAATCGGCCCCAGCGGCGCTCATCGACTGGAGCTTTTCAAACTTGTGGTTGCAGGTGGGACACATATACTCATACAGAGGCATAACAGCGACCTCCCAAATTTCGGTCCGGTACCGATCAGCGGTATCTGAATTGAATTTAACCGAAGCAAATATGAAGCGTCAAGGGCTACATCATCGTTAGGCAGGAACAAGAACTAAAACCCAGGCGGCCGTGCCGGCGTTTACAGACACTGGACTCATGGCGGGCCTTCCGGGACTTTCGATTTCTCTGGGTTGCCAACTTCTTCGCCAACACCGCTCAGTGGCTGCAACTGCTCACCGTGGGTTGGTTGGTGCGCGACCTCACCGACTCCTTCGCGTCTTCCGGGCTATTGGTGGTTGCCGTCGGCGGCATGACCACCCTTCCGACATTGGTGGTTGGGCCTTGGGCCGGGGTGCTGGGCGACCGGGTGGACCGCAGAAAGTTGGTCATGGCCGTCCAGGCATTCATGACCGTCGCCGCAGTGGCGTTCGCCTTTGTGGTGCACTCTGGCAACGTAGAGTGGTGGCACGCTTACATCTACGTGTTCGTGTCGGGCATCTGCTGGTCGATATCCCTGACCATGCGCCAGACGCTGGTTGCCAACACTGTGCCTAGAGAGTCTCTGGTCAACGCCTACGCTTCCAACACCCTGACCATCACCGGCACACGGATGGTCGGCCCGTTCATCGGCGGGATCCTGATCACGACGATCGGGTTCACCTGGAATTTCGCCATCGAGGCCGGCCTGTACGCCGCCACGGTGCTAGCTTTCTGGCCCATGAAGACGCCTTACTTGCAGGCACGCCCGGCGGACGCCGGCGGCTCGCCCCTGGCAAATCTCATGGAGGGGCTCCGGTACGTCAGGAAGCAAGAGCGGGTGATCTGGAACCTGCTGGTGGTTGGGTTGATACCAAACGTCCTGCTCCACCCGGTCTGGTTCATGCTGCCGGTGTTCACCGTTGAGGTCCTCCACCGCAGCGCCGACACGGGCGGCATCCTGTTGGCCGTGACTGGGCTTGGCGGGCTGCTGTCGGCCTTGACCATCGCTTCGGTGGGCTTCGGCGCCAACCGGGGGCTGATCTGTTTGGCGGCGATCATGGTCGCATCGGCATCGGTGGTCTTATTTGCCTATTCCCATTGGCTGTTCCTGGCCATGGTCATGATCGGACTGATGTCGCTGGCGCAAGCCACCTTCCGGACCTCGTCGAGCACCTTGATCCAGTCATTGGTGCCCGACCACCTGCGTAGCCGCATCACCAGTCTGCATCTGTACAGCCAGGGGTTCGTCTTCATGTCCAGTTTAGCGGTGGGCCTGTTGGTCGACCTTACGACCGTGGTGGTGGCCCTGACCGCGGTCGGCGCGGCGGGACTGGTGCTGGGCGCGATTTCGTATCTGGCGCTCCCCAGGGTGAGGCAGGCCCGATGATGACCGCGTCACCAGATACCGGCGGGATTGGCCGCGGCTTTAGGAGTAATTGAGGGTAGTGATTTCCGACATCAAAGCCAGCCCCAACTTCAAATGGTGGGCGTTCGGCGTCATCGGCATCGGGACTTTTCTTTCGGTCGTCGACCACGGTAGCGTGTTGGTCGCGCTGCCTAGCATCGAGCGTCATTTCGGCTCCGACCTACCCACCGTCCAGTGGATCGTGGTGGGCTACGCGTTGGCCATCAGCGTCCTGATCCTGCCAATGGGCCGTCTGGGCGACATCATCGGCCGGAAGCAGGTATACATCTGGGGAATGATCATCTTTGTGATCGCCGCCGGACTGGCTGGATTCTCGCCCAACCTTGGTTCATTGATCGGGGCGAAGATATTTCAGGGCGTGGGCTCGGCCATGGTGCAGGCCTCAGGCATCGCCATGGTGATAACATCCTTCCCCGGAACAGAGCGCGGTAAAGCTTTGGGCACCCACCTGAGCGTGGTTGGAGCGGGGGCCGTCGCTGGGCCAGCCATAGGAGGTCTGCTGGTCAGCGTATTCGGTTGGCAGGCAGTATTCTTTGCCAATGTGCCCGTGGGAATCTTCACGATCATCATCTCGATGATGATCCTTCTCCCCAACAAACCGGAACCTCCCAAGGAAGGCGAGGAGAGACCGAGGTTCGATTGGGGCGGCGCGGTGCTCTCCGGGTTGGCCCTGTTGGGGTTCTTGCTCGTGGTCGGCAACGGAGACCGGTTGGGTTGGACGTCGGGACTGATCTTTTCAGGCGCGGCCGCCACGGTTATTTCAGGCGCGGCCTTCGTTTGGTGGGAGCTGCGCTTCCCATCCCCCATGCTAGACATGCGGCTCTTCAAGCGAAAACTGGTCAGCTTCGGCGTGGCGGCGGGCTGGTTCTCGTTCCTTGGCAGCTCGGCGTCCCGGTTCATGATGCCCTTCTATATGCAGCGGGTGCTGGAGTACAGCCCCAAGGAAGTTGGTCTGCTGCTGATACCGCCCGCCATGTGCATGGTGCTGCTGGGCCCGATCAGCGGCCGGCTGTCGGACAGGTTCGGACCGCGTGGTCTGACCGTGTTAGGGCTCGCGGTCTCGGCGTCTGCTTGGGTGGTCATGGCGATCACGCTGACCGAGTCGTCTCCCGTCTTGCTTATCGTCATATTGCTGATGGCCCAGAGCACCGGCACGGCCCTATTCAACTCGCCCAACAATAGCTCCATCCTGAGCGCGGTGGACCGGGCGCAGTACGGCGTGGTCTCGGCCCTGACGCAACTGGTCAGAAACTCGGCCAACGTGACCAGCATCGCCATCGCCACCACGGTGGTTGTGGCCACGATGGGCGCCAAGGGAGTGGAGCCAAGCCTGGATGCCGTGTCTCCGGCCGTCGCCGAGGCATTCGTGGCGGGCCTCAAGTGGGCCTTCTGGATGATGGGAGGGCTGTTGCTGGTGGGAATCATCCTATCCGCGCTCCGTGGCGGACGCCCAAAACCGGAGCAAGCCGCCCGGCCCGAATCCATATCGACCGGGTCGGCATCTGACTGATCTGAGGGACCATCAAGAGGTTACCGGCCAGCTTGACACCCCTAATATAGGGTGGCAAACTGACTTTTCATTCGCGATGGCTGGCGTTATGCTTGGTGCGGCCCGTCCATCGATTCAGTATTAGTGTAGTAACGGAGGAATTCATATGGCAGGCGTCAACATCGAGATTCGCGAGAACGGTCCCCTGCGCGTCACCGGCCCTATCACCATCACGGACAAAGATGGCAAAGAGTACAACATCCCCGAAGGTGAATGGGTGAGCATGTGCCGCTGCGGCCTTTCTGAGAAAAAGCCTTTCTGCGACACAGCCCACCGCGACCAGGGATTCCAGGCCGAGTCAGTAGCTAGTTAAGCAACTGCAGTCGAGAAAGTCGGCGCAACCTTAAAATCGGTTCGTCCGTCTATCGGGTATTCCTTTTTAAATGGAGAAAACTCTATGGCAGATGTAAACATTGAAGTGCGGGAAAACGGCAATCTGCGCTTCACCGGTCCCATAACAATCACCGACAAAGATGGTAAGGCGTACACAGTTCCAGACGGCGATTCGGTGACTCTCTGCCGGTGCGGTCACTCCAACAGAAAGCCTTTCTGCGACGCTAGCCATCGCGCCGCTGGGTTTGAGGCTGATTCTGTAGCCTACTAGGTCCCAGAAACAAGCTCAGCAATTAAAAAAAGGGCGGCCCCGCTATGGGGTCGCCCTTCTTGCATTTTCGTTGGATACGTGGCTAGTTGGCGCGGTAGACCTGGCGAATCCCCCGCACTGCCTTCAGCCGGTCTTCGGCCAGACGGTCCGCCGCCTTGGCCGTGGGAATCTCCTCGTCCTTGGAGATGGCGATCACTCGTTCCATGATCTCGTAGATGCGCTCGGTCTTTTCCCTGGCCCGGTCCGAGTTGTATACCCGGCCGATCTCGGCTTCGGCGTTGATGATGCCGCCGCTGTTCAGGATGTAGTCAGGGCCGTAGACGATGCCCAGACGGTGCAGGTCCTCACCGTCGGCGTCGGTCAACAGTTGGTTGTTGGCCCCCCCGGCAACCACTTTGCACTTCAATTGGGGGATGGTGTCGGGGTTGATCACCCCGCCGAGGGCACAGGGCGCGAAGATGTCGCAGTCCACGCCGTAGATGTCGTCGGGTTTGACCACCTTCAGACCCATATCTCGAGCCCGGTCCAGCTCTTCGTCGAAAACATCGGTCACCACTAGTGTCGCGTCCTCTTTCATCAGGTGGTGAGCGGTATGGGTAGCGACTTTGCCAAAACCCTGAATCGCCACGGTCTTGCCGATCAGCGATTCCTGGCCCCAGGCCTCTTTGGCGCAGGCTTTCATGCCCATGTATACGCCCAGCCCGGTCATAATCGAGGTGTCGCCGCTGCCGCCGGAAGTGGTGGGCAGGCCAACCACATAATCGGTCTCCTGCTTGATGTATTCCATATCGCGGCCCGTGCTGCCAACGTCGGTGGTAGTCAGGTACCGTCCGCCCAATGTGTCCACGAACCGTCCGTAGGCCCGGACCAGGGCCTCGGTCTTTTCGGTATGGGAGTCGGCGATGATCACGCCCTTGCCGCCGCCCAGGGGCAGGTCGGCCGCCGCCGCTTTATAGGTCATGGCCCGGGATAACCGGAGGGCGTCCCTGATTGCTTCTTGCTCCGACTTATAGGGCCAGATGCGGGTGCCGCCGCAGGCCGGTCCCAATGTCGTGTCGTGGATGGCGATGATGGCCTTCAACCCTGATCCGGCATCCGAGACCACCACCAACTGTTCGTGGCCCTCAGCCCCCATCTGCTCAAGTAACTCCAAGTTTTGCCCCCTTTTTCATGCCATTACTAGACATTCGGTGGAAAGACCGTCTGTCTAATAATTAGGATGCAATGCGGTCTCTGACGGATTTCCACCGGACGTTTTCAACACTCAAACCCTGTTCTTTAATTATAGCTCACGGCACTGTTATTTCCTTGCCGCATCAACGATTAGGGGCAGCCAGATCCAGGGGCCGATATGGGCAGGCGGACTAAGCCCTTTGGCCATCGCTAATGGTTTAACAGGTGTTGCCCAGTACGCTCTGATGCTACAATTTAAGGCGCAAAAACCGACTGAACCTTTCGGAGGAAACACATGGCCCAGCAGTATTCCGCGCCGCCGGCGATGACTCTTGATGACAGCAAGACCTTTACGGCGACGTTTAAGACCAATCACGGTGATATCACCTTGGAATTGTTCGCTTCCAAGACGCCGGTAACGGTGAACAACTTCGTATTTCTGGCCCGGGACGGCTTCTACAACGATGTGATCTTTCACCGAGTCATCCCAGACTTCATGATTCAGGGAGGGGACCCGGACGGCACAGGGATGGGAGGGCCAGGCTACAAGTTCCAAGATGAGTTCGATTCATCTTTGGGTTTTGACACCACTGGTATCTTGGCGATGGCCAATTCTGGCCCCGGCACCAATGGAAGCCAGTTCTTCATCACAGTCGCGCCAACACCCCATCTGAACGGGAAGCACACGATCTTTGGAAAGGTGACCGGCGGTTATGAGATTGTGGACGCCATATCCAAGGTGGCCCAGGGGTCAGGCAACCGGCCAACTGAGACTGTCACCATCGAGAGCATAGAGATACAGGAGTTGTAAAAAGCCGGGCGGGCCGGTACGAGACCAACGTCTGTACCGCAAAAAGGGAAAAGGCTAATCGGCGCCTTGGTCCACTGCGGTGGGCACGGGCGCCGGTTTCTTTTCGGGCCGTTTGGCCAGAACGAAGCATACGGCGCCGGCCATGTTGGTCACCACCATCACTATAAAGGCGTCGGTGTAGGTCCCCTGGACATCGCGCATCCAACCGACCAACGGGGCGGCGATCAGCAGCAGCACGTTCATCGGCACGGTGGAGAGGCCCAATATCTTCCCGAAGGACGCCGAACCGAAATAATCGCCCCGGATGGCTACAGTCAGGGGGTTTCGACCACCGAAGCCCGCTCCGAACAGCACCGCAAAAAAGTAAAAAGACTGCAACGAATCCGCGAGCACCAAGACCACCACGCCCACAGCCTGCAGGGTGGTGAAGAGCGCCAGCGCAAACCTGATCGGGATACGCCCCCCCAGGTAACCCCCGACCAGCTGAAACCCCATGGCCACGGCGGTATAGACGGAAACCACGAAGGCGGCGTCTTGCAGCTCGTGGCCTTTATCAATCATCAAGAGCCCCAGGTGGGCCATGATCGCCAAGATCACCATCGAGGTGAAACCATGGCCGAAGGCGATCAGCCAGAAAGCCGGGGTCCTGAGCGCTTCGCCAGCGGTGAAGTCTATCTCTTGAGGACCGGACGAAGGCGCCTGCGCGGCCACAGACGCGGTTGTGGTGATGGGGGCCGGCTTGTCGTTGTCGGGCAGAAGCCCATAGTCTTCAGGGTAATTCCGGATCAGCTTGGAAACGGGGGCGGCGACCGCGATCATGAAAAAGCCCAAGATGGTGGCCGTCATGCGCCAACCGATGCGGTCAAAGTCGGGGTTGATCGACCAGGCGATCACCGGCACCAATATCAACGCGCCGGCCCGGCTCCCCATGTTGGACCAGCCCAGCGCCATAGCCCTACGGCGGTGGAACCACCGGTTGAGCATGGTCATCAACGGGATCCAACTGCCCAGTCCCTGGCCCACCGCCATCAAGACATAGGCTAGGTAGAACATCCACAGGTTCTGTACTTGACCAAAAAAGATGAAGCCGGCGCCCAGGATCACAAGCCCGATGAACACCATGCGCCGAGTGCCGACTTTATCTGTGAGATATCCTTCGATGGGGCCCATCAGGCCGCCTTCTACCCGGGTGAAGGTGAGGGCGAAACCCAACTGCGTGCGGTTCCAGCCGAATTCGCGCTCCAAGGCCACAGCCCAAACGCTCATGGCGTGGAACAACGGAACAGTGGATATAACCATTACGAACCCGCTGATCCCTACCAGCCACCAGCCATAGAAGACGCCGCTGAACCGGCCTGGTTTGCGAGTTCCGGAGGGAGGTCGTGAAGTGATTGTCTAGTCTCCCAAGACGGCCGATCAGATACGGCCACGCTCGGAAGAGCATATCACACGAACGTATATTAAATACAGATGATTATTATTAAAATGTGTGTCTCTACCTGCCTGACCTAACCGCCATACTATAATCCCGCATCCTCAAAACCAATAAATATTCCGCCAAGTAATCGGAGCATGACATGACCGAACGAAATACATTCCAATTAAGCGGTAGTGCGGCACAGATATACGAAGAACAGAAAGTTCCCGCATTGTTCCGCCCCCTCGCTGAGCTCACGCTGAATCACGTGACGGTCCAAGGAGGAGACCGCGTTCTAGATGTGGCCTGCGGGACAGGCATCGTTGCGCGTCTCGTCGCCGAAAAAGTTGGCCCGTCTGGAACGGTAACCGGAGTCGACCTGAATCCCGGCATGATCGAGGCCGCTCAGCGGTACTCGTCAGCCACCAGCGTCAATATTGAGTGGCATCAAAGCGACGTGACAGGTCTACCGTTCGCGGACGCTAGTTTTGATATCGCTTTCTGTCAGCAGGGGTTGCAGTTCTTTCCCGATAAACCCGCAGCGTTGTCAGAAATGCGGCGTGTTCTGGCGCCAGGCGGAACTTTGGTATTGACCGTTTGGAGCGCTATAAGCCCCTTGATGGCCGCCGTCGCCGATGCCGCCGGCCTGCACATCAGCCCCGAAGCCGCAACAAGTGCGCTTTCACCATTCGCGTTCCGTGATATCGAAGTTATAAAAGCGTTAGTGCGGGAAGCGGGCTTTCCCGAGATGACGATCGAGAATCTGGCGGTTGAACGCCGAATCGGCCCGGCGGCTGAGTCCATACCTAAGGAGATTGCCAGCTACCCCGTCGGAGAACTTGTTGCAAAGTTGGAGGAGTCGACAGAGAAAGCATTGTATAGGGATATCGAAGAGGCTCTAAAGGATTTCGTGCAACACGATGGTATCGTCGTTCCACAAGAAGCCCATCTGATTCGGGCGGCAAGGCCGTGATCTCTCGGGCCGCGCCGAATCAAGAGATTAAACTTGCTCGCGGCCTAGCTCCACCCAGACCTGATACACCCGGTTCTTGGCCAGGCCGGTAGTCTCCGACACCTGGGCCACCGCGTCTTTGGCCCTGACCCCGTCATCCCGCAATCCGGACAACATCCGGCGCAGGCCGGCGTCAACTTCGGCCTGGCCCTGGTCTGCCTCGGTGGTTTCAACCGGTCTGCCCTGCACCACGATCACCACCTCGCCCCTGGGCGAGTCGAAGTGCTCCAACGCTTGGGCTGCCGTGCCTCGGAACACCTCTTCGTGAAGCTTGGTCAACTCGCGGCACACCGCCAACGGCCGCTCGCCGAACACGGTGTCCAAGTCGGTCAAAGTTGCGCGGAGCCGGTGGGGCGCCTCAAATAGCACCAATGGGACCGACGAAGACGACGCCTCACGCAGTCCGGCCTGCCGGTCTTTCTTGCGCCGGGACAGAAACCCCAGGAACAAAAACGCGTCGCCGGCAAACCCGGATAACGCCAGGGCCGCCGTGACCGCCGAGGGGCCAGGCACGACCTCAACCTTGAACCCCGCCTGGGCGGCGGCTGCCACCAACTCACTTCCCGGGTCGCTGATCCCCGGCATCCCCGCGTCCGTTACCAATGCCACGTCGCCCTCGGCCAACTCGGCCAACACGACGGCCAGTTTGTCCCGCCAATTGTGCTGGTGAAAGCTGGTGGTCCGGGGGCGGATGCCAAGATGACTCAACAACCGCCGGGTGACCCGGGTGTCTTCGGCCGCCACTAGAGAGACCTCGGCCAGTATCCGCGCCGCCCTGGGGGTCAGGTCTTCCAGGTTTCCGATAGGGGTCCCTACTATATATAAGGTTGGCACCAGGTAAGTCCCGTCTGTATCGTTTCCAGTTTTTCGGCGGTGTTCATTATATGGTAACGGCTCTTGCCGGATGGATACTCCCAAAGTAAGCTCTGTAAGGCAGTCTGGGTTGGACCTGGACACATTGTTATTTGAAAACCACATACCCCAGGAGGGACCATGGCAAAGCTGACCGGAGCCCATCTCTTCATACGGTGTCTTAAGTTGGAGGGCATCGAGAAGGTGTTCACCATCGTGGGCGACACCATCCTGCCCTTGGTGGACGCGGCGGAAGACGAGGGCATCCAGTTCATCGATGCCCGGCATGAAGGGGCGGCCCTGCACATGGCCGACGGCTACGCCCGGATCACGGGCCGCCCTGCGGTGGGCATCTTCACCGGAGGACCCGGCTTCTCCAATGCCATCTCAGCCCTGCCGGCGATCTACACATCGGAGAGCCCGGTGATCTTCATCGCCGGGGCCGCAGAGCTGCCCGAGCATGGCATGTCGGCCTTTCAGGAGATCGACCAGATCGGCATGACCACCCCCGTGACCAAGGGCTCTTGGATGATCCACGACAAAACCCGCATACCGGAGTTCGTGGCCACCGCCTTCCGCACGGCCACCACCGGACGGCCCGGCCCGGTGCACCTGACATTGCCAATCGACCTGCAAGAGGCGGAGATATCCGAGGACGAGCTGCCTAAATACATGCCCCAGGAATACCGCCCGACCGGCCGGCCCCAGGGCGACCCTACCCTGATCGAGCAGGCAGCTTCCTTATTAAGGGGAGCCAAGAAGCCGGTGATCATCGCCGGAAACCCGGCCCGCTACTCCGTGGACCCGGCCCAACTCCAAGAGCTGGCTGAGTCCACCGGCATCCCCGTTTTCACTGTAGAGCAAGCCAGGGGCCTGCTGGACGACGAGCATCCTCTGTGCTTCGGGTACGCCGATGGCGCGTTGAACCCAACCGCGCGACGCTTCCGCGAAGCCGATGTCGTGTTGCTGTTGGGCAAGCGTCTGGACCACCGGTACCGTTACGGCGGAACATTCTCCGACTCGGCAAAGATCATCCAGGCGGACCCCTCTGCCGCAGTGATCGGCCGCAACCGGGGCGTGGCCGTGGGTATAGAAGGAGACTTGGGCGCGGTGGTGGAGCAGATCACCGCAGCCTGCAAGGCTGGAGGCGCCAAAGAGAACATCGCCCCGTGGATCGATCAACTAAATAAGGATGCGGCAGCTTGGGACGCGGAACTGAGGGGTCATGCCGACGGACAAGAGCCCATGCACCCTCTCGACGTGTACACCAACTTGGAGCAACACATAGATGAAGACACGGTCTTGGTGATGGACGGCGGCGACTACGTGCAGTGGGGCCGGTCGTTCTTGAAGGCCCGTAAACCGGGCAGGTTCCAGAGGTTGGGACCGCTCAGCCACCTAGGCGCGGCGGTGCCATACGCCATGGCCGCAAAACTGGCTTACCCCGATAGCAAGGTACTGGCGTTCTCCGGGGACGGGGCATTTGGGTTCTACTCTATGGAATACGATACCGCCATCAGGCACAACATCAACATAACCACCGTGTTGGGGAACGACCACACCTGGGGCATCGACAAGACATTCCAGGTGGCCTATTACAACCGGGCCGTCGGGACCGACCTACGGCCGATACGCTACGACAAGGTCGTGGAGGCCATCGGCGCATATACCGAGCATGTGGACAAACCGGCCGATGTCGGCCCAGCGGTTGGAAGGGCCCTGGCATCGGGCCGTCCTGCATTGGTCGACGTTGCAATCCGGTCCGGCGCCAGTCCCCTTGCCGATGCGATGATCGCACGCCGGACGGGCGGGTAGCGGCCGTTCTAACGATATTCGTCGCTTTGAAAGGCGACATAGAAGGGACATCGTAAAAAAAGTTACGACGCTCGCAAATATCACATAACCTTTTGAAGTATATTGGATAATCGAATACTGTATTGCCTAGGAAATAGGGTTGACAAATAAATAGGCCGCCGCTAATGTTGGGGTTAAGGCTAAAACCCGAGCCCAGCGATATACCATTTGTGGAGGGACAGGCATGTTAAAGATCGGCCATGAGGTCGTTAGGCCTGGAATGTACGCAGGTGACGCCGAAGTCACGATTCCGGTTCCTGAGGAATTGGAAACCGTACCAGGCATTCCGCTGAATCACCGCGAAGTCGATTGGTACGCTCGCGAGTATCCTCTGGAAACCATGAACATCACAGAGAGAGCTTCTCGTGACTGGGCCAATACCATCCGTGATACCCACGTAGAGATGCGTGAGATCCGAAAAGAGCATGACAACCTTAACCGTCCGTTGATCATGGCCGCCCGTTTGACCGGCGACCAAGAGCCTTCGGCGGAAGCCACCGGAGAAGATGTCACCGAAGTCATCAAGGCGAAAGCCCGTGAGCTCGGTTACATCGAAGTGGGCTTCACCGCCTACGACCACCGGTATACCTACCAATCGAAGAAGGACTGGGTCCAATTCCCCCATGCCCTCTGCTTGGCCTACGAGCAGGACTTCGAGCCCACGCAGACGATTCCCAGCGTTGACGCCGAGATCGTCCACTCCAGCACCTACCGCACCGAGGGCGCGGCCGGTCTGGAGATGGCTAAGTTCATCCAGGGTCTGGGCTACCGAGCCCAGGTCCACAGCCCGAACGACAACACTGGCCCCTACATCCCCATGTTTGTAGAAGCCGGTCTTGGTTCCTTGGGCGCTTGCGGCTACCTGCTGACCCCTCACGTGGGTTCACGCTGCCGCATCATGATCATCACCACCGACGCCAACGTAGTCCATGACAAGCCCGTCGACTATGGCATCCATGCCTTCTGTCAGGTCTGTCAGGTCTGCGTAAACCGCTGCCCCGGCCGCGCCCTGATGCGCGACAAGGTGTGGTGGAGAGGCATCGAGAAGCACAAGCTTTACTTCAAGCGCTGCCGCCCCGTCATGGCCCGCTATCTGGGCTGCGGTATCTGCATGAAGGTTTGCCCCATCCAGAAGTACGGCATGGCTACCGTCATGACGCACTATGCCGAGACCGGCCAGGTCTTGGGCAAGGGCACTCACGATCTCGAAGGATACGAGATTGAGGGCAAGGGCTACTTCGGCCCCGGCGAACTGCCGGTGTTCGAGCGTGAGTTCTTCAACTCCATGCCTACCGGTGACACGGAAAACTGGGCATTCGAGAACCTCAAGAAGCAGGCCACCGAAGCCGGTGGCGCTGTTAGCGACGAGATGCTAGCCGAATTCAAGCAGACGCTGGAAGTCGGTATGGGTCAGAGCCGCGACAACCTCGGAATGATGGAGATGGAAGACTACATTTAGTAGCCAACCAGACCCACCTAAACGTAGGTAACAAAGAGGCCGTCCCGACAAGTCGGGACGGCCTCTTTTTGTTTGCCTTACCTGAGCTAACGACGCTGCGGTCACACTAATACCGAGTCACCTCTGCCGCCGAAGTCTCCAGCCACAACTTTGGCCACAAACTCCTCGATCACATGCGCCGGAACAGCCATCCCGACATCCAGGCCCGCCATGATAGTGCTGATACCGATCAAGCGGCCATGGTGGTCGACCAACGGGCCGCCGGAATGTCCAGGACGCAGCGCCAGGTCCACGGCAACCCAGTCCCTCCCGCTGCCCGGAGCTTCAGGCAGGTCCGGGCCGGCGCCGATCACTATCCCCGCCACCGCCGCGCCGGCAACGCCCCCGGGATGACCCATGGCCATCACCCACTGACCGGCCCGGAGACTTCTGGAATCCCCCATATCGATGGGAAATATTTCCGGCGTTTTGTCCCCGGGCGTTTCGATCTTTAACACGGCAACGTCGATGCCGTCGTCCTTGGCGAGTAATACCGCCTTCACGGTAGTTCCGCCGGGCATCGTTACTTGAAACTCGCTCGTCTGGCTGTTGCGGTCCCGGCCGCCCGACACCACGTGGGCGTTGGTGACGACCAGCCCGTCGGAGGTGAACACCACCCCGGAGCCAGAGCCTCTGCGTCCCACCGACACGTGCACCAGACTGCGGCGCACGCGGTCGGCCAATTCACCAAGATCGGAGTTTAATTTGGGTAGTAGAGTTGTCATCATCGCCGCCCTACGGATGGGAGACCGGTGAGACGGTCAGGTCGACCAACTGCCCGCCACGGATGATCCGGACCGCAAGGGACTTGCCGATGCGCTCGCCGTCCAGGCCGTTGAATAGGTCATCCATGTGCCGCACGGGGGACTCACCCAGGGTAACGAGGGTGTCGCCCAGGAACAGTTTCCCCTCTTCGGCCGGGCTGCCCGGCTCCACCGAGACCAACAACAGTCCCGTCTCCTGACCCAATTCTTTGGCCAAGGCGTCGGGGAGGCGGGTCGGCTGGGCGCCTATGCCAAGGTAGGCCCGCCGGACGCTGCCGTGCTTCTCAAGGTCTTGGACCACCCGCCTGATAGTGGGTTCCGGCACGGTGATCGAAACCCCGCGCACCAGCGCCGAGGTGTTCAGCCCCACGAACCGGCCCTGGGAGTCGACCAGCGGCCCACCGGAGAAGCCGGGGTACATCACGGTGTCGGTCTGGAGGTACCGGTCCACGGGCCCTCCGGCAGGGGTGCGCCAGGCCTGGCCCAACACTGAAATGATTCCCATGGTGGCCCGGACGCTCGCCCCAGGCCGGCCCAACGCCAATGCCAGGTGACCGACGCGCAGGCTGTCTGCCTCGGCCCACGCAGGCACGCTGGAGCCTCGTTTGGACGTTCGAAGCAGGGCCAGGTCGGTGCTCGGGTCCCGGCCCACAAGCTCGGCCGCCACGGACTCGCCGTCTTGGAACCCTACTTTGATGTTCTCGTCGCGCTCCAGCACGTGGTGGGACGTCACGATCAGTCCCTCTGCGTCCCAGACGATGCCGGTGGCGGGCAGGCGGTCCCGTCCTTCCACGCGGACCAAGCCATCGGCCGCTGAAGAAACGGCGTCGGCCAAGGCATCTGATAGATCGGGCAATACTGTAGACATGTTCTGCTCCTGGTAACGGCCCGCCGATGGTAGACCCGGCTGGCCGGTTGAGATTCGCGGGGATCATGCCGCTTATATCCAGACTACCAACCGGAAACGGGCGCAACATCCCGCATTCGGCTAGGGTTGGGCCTAGAAAAACGGGTAGGTTAAAGGGGAAGAAGTCCGAGCCGCGTGGCCAAGGCGACCGCCTCGGTGCGGCTTTGGGCGTTGAGCTTGCCCATGATGGAGTTCACATGGAATTTGACCGTGTGCTCGCTCACTTCCAGGCGAGATGCCACGCCCTTGTTGGGCAGCCCCTCGGCCAGCAGCCGCAGGACATCGTTCTCCCGAGGAGTCAGAGGCGATGGGACGCCGTCAGTCTCAGGAGCAGCAACGCCAAGGTCTCTGGTCAGGGAGAGATCGGTGGCCTGTAAGCCGTGACTGAGTGCGGTCAACGCGGCGGCCAGAGCTTCGGGAGTTGCGCTGCGGTTTAGATATGCCTGGGCCCCTGCCGACTTGGCTTGAGCGGCTTGCTGCCCC
>Ga0209554_1001509_pt1 | contig 17527 bp, 14 predicted proteins | sample MarorgKNORR_S2LV_5_FD_188221 | JGI IMG/M metagenome (GOLD analysis project Ga0209554, IMG submission 188221) | Marine microbial communities from the Southern Atlantic Ocean, analyzing organic carbon cycling - Bottom_A/KNORR_S2/LV (SPAdes) (version 2) | ecosystem: Environmental > Aquatic > Marine...
GGTAACGTCCACCACCGAGGTAAGCAACCCTCCGGGGTTGTTCCGCAGGTCCAAAACGATCCCCGTGCCGCCGGAGTCCTCGAACTTCTTCAACGCGTTCAGCAGGTCCTTATTGGTGGTCTCGGCAAAGTTGAAGATGCGCAGGTGGCCGATTCCGTTGTCTCGCATGTTGATGCGTACCGATATGAGGGTAATCACTCCCCTCTCCACATTGATCACTACCGGTTCGGTATCATTCCGGTGCAGGATCAGAAGCTTAACAACAGTTCCCTTCTTGCCGCGGATCCTGTTGACCGCCTCCATCAGGGTGATCCCCTCAGCGCTCTCGTCTTCAATCTCCAGGATAATATCGCCGGGGCGAATGCCCGCTCTCTCGGCGGGAGTATCGGGCATGGGAGCTAGAATTGTAACCAGGCCGTTCCTGATGCCCACTTCAGCCCCGATGCCTTCGAAAAAGCCCTTCAGATCTTGGGTCGCGATCTTGTATTGTTCTGTATTGTAGAAGGCCGAATATGGGTCCCCCAGGGCTTCCAACATGCCTCTGATCGCCCCGTCGCTAATTTCTTGGGGGTCCAGTTTTTCCCCGATTATGTGCTCCCCTTCCAGGAGTTCCCAAACCTCCAGCAGACGTTCGAACTCGGGAGGCAATCCATCAAGAGTAGGATCAACATTGCCCGATTGCCCGAATTGCTGCACGGCACAAGCGGCGGCAAAAGACAAAGCGAGGAAACAGATCAAGGAGATTAACGAGGCACGGACGAGCCGTGATTTGGTCACGGAGGTCGTCTCCTAATCAGCAAAATTACTCGTGGAGTATCACTCGTGGGAGTGGCCGAGTCTCAGGCCACATTGTATCACAGGGCAGACTTACACCCCTCGGTGTCCATGCGTGGAGGGCGGGTCTTGACCGCCTAAGTACGGCAGTCTACCCTTGCCGTTACCACTCAGGAGATTGATGACATGAACGCGGAAATCGTAGCCATAGGTTCGGAACTCCTTTTGGGTCAGATAGTTGACACCAACTCGGCTTGGATGGCGCAACGCCTGGCCGCGGTGGGGATGAACCTTTATTACAAAACCATAGTCGGGGACAATCCTGAGCGTATGCTGGAAACGATTACCGCCGCCATGGAACGGTCGGACGTGGTGATAACCTCCGGCGGTATCGGCCCCACCCAGGACGACTTGACCCGGGAAATCGTGGCCAAGGCATCCTCCCGGGAACTGGTTATGGACCCGGAATTGTTGGCCCAGATCGAGGCCAGGTTCCGCCGCCGGGGCTTCATAATGACGGAAAACAACGACCGCCAGGCGTACATCCCTGAGGGGTCCATACCGGTCGAAAATCCTAACGGCACCGCGCCTTCATTTATCGTGGAAGACCCGAGGGCCGTGGTCATTTGTCTTCCGGGCGTCCCCTTCGAGATGAAGTGGTTGTTCGACAACGAAGTCATACCCTATCTTCGGGAGAAGTTCGATCTTTCCGAGGCCATCTACTCCCGGGTGCTGAAGGTGGCGGACATGGGCGAGAGCGGGGTGGACGACTTGGTGGGGCACCTCATCGCCAACTCCAACAATCCGACAGTGGGCGTACTGGCTCACCCCGGACAGGTGGACGTTCGTATCAGCGCCAAGGCGGCCAGCGAGGGTGAAGCCGACGCCCTGATAGCACCATTGGAGAAAGAGGTCAGGTCCTTGCTGGGAGATTACGTGTTCGCCACCGGGGAGCAAACTATGCAGGACGTCGTCGGCGAGTTGTTGCGCTCCAAAGATTTGACTGTTGCTTCTTTCGAGGGACTTACCGGTGGGCTGGTCGCCCAACATCTGCAAGAAGCCGACGGGCTGCGATTTCTGCAAGGCACTGTCGGACAGCAGGAATCTACATTGCGGGCGGTTTTGGCGGTTAACGGCGGGATCGACGAAAAGGCCGTCTCGGCAACGGACCCTGAAACCCTAACCGGACGATTGGCCGCGGCGGTTCGGTCCGGGGCCGGGGCAGACTTGGGGCTGGCGGTACTGTCACTGCCGGACTCCGGCGCTCCAGCCGGAGGAAGCTCAAGCTCCAACTCGGAAAACCTGAGAGCCGGTAACACCTATATAGCAGTGGCGGACAGCCAGGGTATCAGCCGGCGGGTTTACAACTTCGCCGGTCCCGGTTTGCCGGATCGGACCCGGGCCTCGCTGCATGCACTGGACCTATTGCGGGTCTCGATACTGGAGTCGTAACCTCTGCGCCGGATTTACACTCCGCCAACCTGATGCTACTATTACCCGGCGCCGCAAGGCGAAGCTACCGAGGCCGTATTTCCATGCACCACGGCCTCAAAAAAGGTTCATGATGGATTCAAAATCCTACGATGTCGTGGTCATTGGGGGAGGCATAATCGGCCTCTCTACCGCCATGCAGATCAAACTAGAAAAGTACCCCGATTGGCGGGTCGCCGTGGTGGAAAAAGACTCCGAGATTGCCACTCACCAAACCGGCCACAACAGCGGCGTTATCCACTCGGGTATCTATTACCGGCCAGACTCGCAAAAAGCTCAGTTCTGCGTGGGCGGCGCCAAGTCCCTGCGCCAGTTCTGCGATGAAAACGAGATTGAGTACAATCAGTGCGGCAAAGTGATAGTGGCCACCAACGATGAGGAAATCGTCCGATTGCAAACCCTCCTCGAGCGGGGAATCGCCAACGGAGTGGAAGGACTGGAGATGGTCGGCCCGGAACGGCTGAAAGAGTTGGAGCCTCACGTAGCTGGGATCCAGGCGCTATGGGCGCCAACCACCGGCATCGTCGACTATCGCAAGGTTGCCGCGGCCTACGCCGAGAAGTTCCAGCAGGCCGGAGGCGACGTTTTCACCAACTCTCCGGTAACTCGGATAATCCGAACCCAAGACGGATTGGTGCTGGAAACTCCCGGTGGCGCGCTTCACGCCAAGCACCTGATAAACTGCGCCGGACTGTACGCAGACCGGGTGGCCGAAATGATGGGCGAAGACGTGGACATTCAAATAATCCCATTCCGAGGCGAGTACTTCACGCTGCGCCCCGAGAGCCATCACCTGGTAAATGGCTTGGTATACCCGGTACCCGACCCTCGATTCCCCTTCTTGGGCGTCCACTTCACCCGTAACATTCACGGCTACGTGGAGGCCGGACCCAATGCCGTACTAGCTTTGAAACGAGAGGGCTATCGCAAAGTCGATGTCAGCCTGGGGGAGTCTTTTCAGACCTTCACCTACCCCGGTTTCTGGAAAATGGCCATGAAGCACTGGAAAACGGCCATTGGGGAAATACACCGTTCTTACAGCAAAAAGGTATTTGTCCGGGACTTACAGGGCCTGATTCCCGAGATCCAAGACACTGACCTCGCCCCCGGCGGCGCCGGCGTTCGGGCCCAGGCAGTTTCCCGTAGCGGCGCGTTGCTGGACGATTTCAGCATCATTCGGGGCCGTGAAGCGGTCCATGTCTTAAACGCGCCATCACCCGGTGCTACGTCGTCTCTGGCCATCGGCGCCCACATCGTGGAGTTGGCGGCTGAAGCCTTCGGCGAATAGCCCCGATCAGGACCCGGTATCGATTCATTGACAAGTCTCGCGGCGGACCGGTTCCCTACCCGCATAAACTTTTACTCCGTGGTAGACCGGTTTCCGAACCGTCAAAAAACAAAAGCGGCCCTAGTGACGGGGCGATAATGTTGATGCTAAGGTGCACCCTGGGTATAATCGACCACTAGAGATTCCCTGGGGGAATCCACGGCGATTCCGCAAGGGAAGGATGGATTGGCGGTTTCAGCGGGATCCGAACTGGATTTGGGAGTCTGGACGGTCACCGAGGATAAGGTCCGCCAGTACCTAAATGCGGTTGGGGACGAACAACCAGCCTATTTCGATCTGGCCATGGCGCCGCCGCTAGCCCTATCGGCCTGGTCCCTGGGAGCGCTGTTGAATCAATTAGCTCTGCCACCGGGAGCCATCCACAGCCTGCAGGAATTGGAAACCTTCCGGGGGGTTAAATTCGACGAAGAGATTCACGCCTCCGCTCAGGTCACTAAACCCCGGCAGCGCGGCAACATGAAATTTCTTTCAGTTGGTTACACCCTAACAGACAGTGGTGGCGAACAAGTACAGTGTGGTAAGAGCACGGTCTTGGTCGTGGACTCCGTTAAGGAGGAATCTAGCGGGATGAATTCCGCGCAACCTCCCTCTACAAAGGGGGGTGATTCTGGAAACCGCGGCGATCAGTTCGGGTCGATACCGAGGGTTTCCAGAACGATCTCTCAAGAACGGTTGAACGCCTATGCTCAAGCATCCGGTGACGCCAATCCCTTGCATCTGGACGCTGGATTCGCCGCCAACACCCCTTTTAGGGGTATCATTGCCCACGGTATGTTGACCTTGGCGTTTATCGGGGAAATGATGATGGCTGAACTGGGGCGGGCCTGGCTTGAAACCGGGGCTATCAAAGCCAGGTTTAAGGGCGCGGCATACTTGGGGGACGATGTTGAATCCTGGGGCCGGAAGACAGGGGACAATGACTCAAGGGTGGAGTATTCTGTAGGCCTTTGGAATCCGGCAAGCGGCCAGGAGCTTATAATAGGGAGCGCCACGGCTAGAGCGGCCCTTACCTGAGACTCGGCTCAACATCGCCGCCACTATGATTCAAAATACATGTCCCAAGGGACATATCCAAAGGTCCATGGATTAAAAGAGGAAATATGTTCGAAGGTCAGGGAAGGGGAGATGTCCTGATCAGGGTGGCCGTCGACACTATGGGTGGCGACTTTGGGCCTCCTGAAACGGTAAAAGGGGCTCTCCAAGGGCTAGACACCCACAACATAGAGTTGCTTCTAGTTGGCGACCAAGACTTGTTAGAATCGGAACTGGCCCACTACGACATCAAGAACAAACCGGTGAAAGTGGTTGCTTCAGTTGGCAAGATTGGGGACGACGAACACCCCATTGAGGGACTGCGCCGGAAACCTAAATCCTCTATCGTTGTAGCGACCAAGTTGCTGAAGAGTGGCGATGCCGACCTTGTGGTGTCGATGGGCTCCACCGGCGCATCGATGGCCAGCTCGGTTTTCATCCTTGGTTTGATGGACGGACTGGAACGCCCATGCATCGGCGGCCCCTTCCTCGGCGTGGCGCCTCGGACGGTGCTAGTGGACATGGGAAGCAACATTGATTGCCGCCCTCCTTTGATGCTGAGCTTCGCCGCTCTCGGCTCGGTCTTCTCTCAAAAATTCTTGGGGATAGATAATCCGAGGGTCGGTCTGCTCAGCGTGGGCTCTGAAGCCGCCAAGGGCAACCGCCAGGTACATGAGAGCTATCACCTACTTCAAGAAAGCCACCTCAACTTCATCGGCAACGTGGAAGGGATGGACTTCTTCACCGGCCGCGTCGATGTTATTGTCTGCGACGGATTCGTGGGAAATATCCTCATGAAATTCACCGAGGGATTGGGAACAGCCCTCTCCCATTACGTGGAGCAGCGTTTAGCGGACCATTTACCCGCTGCCGAGCTTGCCAAAGTCTCCTCAGACCTCTGGGAAACCACCAACATGCCGCGGACCATGGGCGGCCCTCTGTTCGGCGTGAACGGAATGGTCATGTTGGGACATGGCTCTTGCCGGGCCAGCGGTATCGCAGGGGCGATACACACCGGCGTGCGCTGCGCCCAGATCGGTATGGTTGAAAGTATGAGACAAGAGTTGGCTCAGCTTTCCAGCACCGAAGTCCTGAAGAATTAGTGTATGCCGGGAATTGACTTAAGCGGGTCAGTTGCTCTGGTCACCGGCGCCTCTCGTGGCATCGGAGCGGTGATCGCCCGCCGCTTGGCCGAGGCCGGGGTCAAAGTTGGAGTCAACTACCTCTCAAGCCCGGAATCGGCGGAAGAAGTCGTATCCTCCATCATCAGCGCCGGCGGAGAAGCCTTGCTGGTAGAAGGGGACGTAGCCCAAGAGGAACCCGCCAAGTCGACCGTACAGCAGGTGGTGAGCCGTTGGGGACGCATCGATATTCTTGTCAACAACGCCGGCATCAACCGTGACCGCCTACTTCTTAGGATGAATACGGACGACTGGGATCAAGTCATCCAGGTCAATCTGAGGGGAGCTTTCCTTTGCACCCGGTTCGTTATGCCTCATCTTATAAAACAGCGTAGCGGCCGAGTCGTAAACATCTCATCCGTGGTGGGAATCAGCGGCAACCCAGGGCAAGCCAACTACGCCGCCGCCAAGGCCGGTCTGATCGGATTCACTAAATCGGTGGCCCGGGAAGTGGCCTCCCGCAACGTAACGGTCAATGCCCTGGCTCCCGGCTACATAACCACCGGTATGGTGGAGAAATTATCGGAGGCCGCCCGGGAGAAGATACTAAGCCGCATCCCCATGGGCCGTTTCGGCGTTGCCGAGGACGTCTCGGAAGCGGTAGTCTTCCTTTGCAGCAAGGGCGCTTCCTACATCACCGGCGAGGTGTTGACTATAGACGGGGGGATGATCGCTTAGACCGCCTGCCCTCTAACTTGCCGGGCAACGCAACAGAGTGCGCGCCGCCACAAGCCTTTCTTGTACGGCGCTAACCAATGGGCTTAGGCGGGATTGAAGCAAGAAACCCATCCGGCCAGTTATTAAAACGCCGGCCGGTCCGTTAATGGAGGCCAAAATGGACACAAGCGAGAATCCGGCGAGCCGTTTGCGCCGTTTGCTGCGTGAGCCCGGCATTATCGTCGCGCCGGGCGCCTACGATTGCCTCACCGCCAGAATCATCCAGCAGGCGGGATTCCCGGCCGTTTACATGACGGGCGCCGGCACCTCCGTTGCCGCCCTGGGCTATCCCGATCTTGGATTAGCTACCATGACGGAAATGGTTTCCAACGCGGCGGGCATCGCCGATACGGTTGACGTGCCGGTCATCGCCGACGCCGACACCGGATACGGCGGCATCTTGAACGTGCAGCGAACGGTCCACCAATACGAAAGGGCTGGCGTGGCGGCCATCCACATCGAGGACCAAGACATCCCCAAGCGGTGCGGACACCTGGACGACAAGCGAATCATTTCCATCGGGGACATGGTTCAGAAAGTCCGGGCCGCGGTGGACGCCCGCAACGACCCAGACTTCGTGATCATCGTTCGCACCGACGCTTTGGCGGTCTCCGGTTGGGACGACACCATGCGCCGTTGCGAAGCATACGTCGAGGCAGGCGCCGACGTTCTGTTCGTCGAAGCGCTACGGACGCCGGAAGAAGCGGAGAGGGTCACTAGCAACTTCAACGTTCCGTTGCTGTACAACTTCGTGGAATCCGGTAAATCGCCCTTGATTCCCGCCGATGAATTGGAGCGATTGGGTTTCAAGTTGGTCATCTTCCCAGGAAGTGCCTTCATGGTGGTCTGCCAGGCCGTCTCCGAGTTGATGAGTGAGCTAAAAAATACGGGAACGACGGCATCCATGATGGACCGAATGGCGACCCTTCATCAATGTTTTGAAACGGTGGGCCTTTCCCGAATGCTGGCCCAAGACTCACGCTACGCGCATGCGGAGCCGGTAGCTGGAGGAAACGATTAAACTTCAAACCGCATCATCTCGATGGCTGGCCGGCGTGGCAGTGGTGGTTGTGATTGTGGCCGCTGTCGGAGTTACCGTGGCTTTCCTATACCGGTCCGGGGAGTTACCGTTGCTCCCCGAGGGCACACCCGAAGGAACCGTGCACCGGTTTCTGGTGGCTGTAGATCAGGGTGATAGGCGCCGAGCCTACGACTACTTGAGCCCCCAGCTACAGGACACCTGCTCCTACGACTACTTTCGGGATTCTATCCGCTGGTTAGAATCGAAGGACATCCGTAATGCTAATGACCTTCGGGTTACGCTTGAGGGGACCGAGACCGATAACGGCATGGTGGATGTGCAAGTGAAGATTACCAGGTTCCACGTCTCTCCTCCATCCCCTTTTTCGCCGCCCTTCGACAGTGGTGAATCGTCCTACGGCGAGCGCTTCACACTGGAGATGATCGGCGGAGACTGGCTGTTCATCGACCCACCCTGGCCCCTGAAGCGGTGTCCAGAGGAGGGGGACAAGCCATCGCCGGGGGTGCAGCCACGGCGGTTACCGCGGTGAGCGGGAAGCAAGTGTTGGGAGGTTGGGGCTTTTGTTAAGCTTGATTCCCTTCCTAGTGATCGGCGCTATCATAGCTGCCGTGGTTGTCTTGGTGCGCCGCCGCAGCGGAGTGGAGGATGAACCTGGCATAGGGACCCTTCGGCGCCTGTATTACTATGGGCTCTCCTTCGTGGCCCTCATGGTATCGGCCAGCGGCGCCGTGATGCTGGTGGACTACGTGGCCGACAGCTTCGGGGGGCCGGAGTTACTTTCCCGGGGCGCCACTCAGCTGGCCATGGCGATCGCGCTGACCGTGGTAGCCACGCCGATCTGGCTATTCCACTGGTATCTGGCCCGGAGAGCTATTCGCCGGTTCCCTGCGGAAATACGCACGGTAAGCCGGAAGATTTACCTGACTCTGGTGCTCGGAATTTCCGCCGCGGTGGGGGCCTCCGGGCTGATTTCTTTGCTACGATGGCTGTTTGGCGGCGATAGCTTCAACGGGCTTCATCTGGCCTTCCCTTTGGTGTGGGGCGCAGTTTGGGGTTTCCATTGGTATGTTGCGGTCCGGGAAGTGCCTAGGACCGAGTTCTGCGATTCCATCCACCGTGCCTACGTTTACGTCACATCCTTATATGGCCTGGTGCTTCTCCTGGTTGGATTGGGCATCATCCTGAGGCACTTGTTCGCCCAAGCCTACGATGCCCTCTCCTCTACCCAAGTCCTCCTGCCGGGGCAGGGAGCGCTGTGGAACGGCGCCACCCAGACCGCCCTGGCCATTTTTCTCGTCGGCGGCGTGTACTGGTGGTGGCACTGGCATCGAGTGGCCCAGGATGACATAAATTCAGTTCTGCGCCAGGTGTATCTGCATTTTTTTGCCATCTTGGGTGGCGCCGTCACTGTGGTAGTTACTCTCAATATCCTTCTGTTCCGGGCGCTCCAGTTAGCCTTGGATGAGCCGGATGCGGCGGACCAGTTCCAGTTCCTACCAGGCGCGCTGGCAGCTTTGATTGTCGGCGGGGGACTGTGGGGTTATCACCGGGCTGTCGTCAAACAGGAGTCTCGCGAAGCTGTAGTCGGGTTGCGGGCGGCCGAGCGGGTGTACGGCTACCTGCTGGCGGCCTTGGGACTGGGCACCCTCGCGACGGCGTTGGTTATGTTGTTTGGTGTAATGATCGGCGTGATAGTACCCCAGGCGGGAGAAAGCCTGGTCCGCGGCGACTGGTGGAGGAACCCATTAGCTCTCGCGGTGTCTCTGTCGCTGGTGGGAGCGCCCCTGTGGGGATTTTACTGGTTTGGCGTGCAGCGTGCAGCCGGGGCTAGCATCGAGGAACGTTCCGCCCTCTCCCGGCGTATCTTCATCTATCTCGTTCTCGGCGCCGCCGTCCTCGCCGCTCTGGGGAATCTAAGCGCGATTCTGTTCATGTTCCTTCGGGACCTATTGGAGGGGCAGCTTTCGGCACAAACAGTCCAGGATATCAAGTGGAGTGTAGGCGTGATCCTGACGGCGGGCGCCATCAGCGTGTACTATTGGCTGATATTTCAGGAGGACCGGCGGGCGTTTCCAGAGCCGGAGGAGATGTCTGCTGGGGCGATTCCGGTGCGGAAGGCGGTTATCGCCATGGCCACCGAGGCGGCCCAGCCCTTGGTGCGGCGGTTGGAGGCCCAGTTGGGTATTCACGTGCGCCTTTGGCAAACACTGGACTCCGATGCCGAAGTGCCTACATTGACTGACGAAGCGATCAGGGCAATTCAGGTCCGAATCGCCGAAGCTCCGGGGGACCGAGTGCTTTTGACAATCGACGCCTCCGGCGTCCGTGTTGTTCCCTACCGGGAAGTGTGAGAGCCTGGCCGGGACTACATATGTCCCCGGTAATCGGGAAAGGATGACCAGATTATGAAATCGCAAGACACCCTCAAGGTCTTCCTGGCGTTGGCTGTCTTGGTGTTGGTATCGGCAGTTAGCTACGGTATCTATCTCGTGGTCCGATAGGCCGGCCGATCCGGTTGACGGCGCGGCCCTGAAAAGAGGAACAACATGGCCAACGTAGTACTGGTTATCGACATGGTTAAGGGATTCCTAGAGCCAGGCCACAACCTGTACTGCGGCGACGAGGCCAGAGAAATCATCCCCAACGTGCTGAGTCTGTTGCAGCGGGAACAGACTGCCGGTTCCGAGATTCTATTTATCTCAGACCACCACGACCCCGACGATCTGGAGTTCCAAGTTTTCCCGGTGCATTGTGTCAAGGGGACCGAGGAGCCGAACGTCATCCCTGAGTTGGAGTCCTTCGTAACCGCGGCCAACGTGGTGCCCAAGAACCGTTACAGCGGCTTTTTCAACACCGACCTGGCCCAAAGACTGGATGAGTTCAAGCCCGAAAAAATCATTATTTGCGGGGTCTGCACCGACATCTGCGTGCTCCACACCACCGCCGACGCCCGGAACCGGGATTACCAGGTGGAGGTACCCACGAACTGTGTGGCAACCTTCGACCCCGGCGCCCACACGTGGGCCTTGGGTCATCTGGAAAAGATATTAGGGGCGAAGGTGGTGTAAAAAATCTCCTCCCCCCTGTGGGGGAGGATTAAGATGGGGGGTATCACCTTCATCCAAACCTTCCCCGTAAAGGGGGAAGGGACATGTTCTCTCCCCTTGAGAACTAACTCACGCGATAGCCCCGGCAACCACTGCGTCGACCATCTCCTCTTCGGTCATCCCCAAAATCTCTTTTAACACGTACTCATTGTGCTGCCCAAGGAGGGGAGCAGGAGTACGGGGACCGCTGTCGTAGCCACTGATGCGGAATTGGTGGCCGGGATAAGGGACGGTGCCCATCTCCGGGTGGTCCAGGTTTCGGAAGAATCCTCTGTGTGCCAGTTGAGGGTCCTGCTGTAGGTCGCTGCTCCGCTGCACCACGCCTGCCGGTACGCCTTCTGAAAGCAAAGCGTCCATCACCGCCCTTGGCGTCCGGGCGTGCGTCCACTCGCTTAACATGCTCTCTATCTCGTCTTGATGTGCTAAGCGGCCCGCCGCGTTGTCAAATCTTTCGTCTTTGGCCCAATCCGAATCTCCCATCGCCCTGCGCAACCCGGCCCACTGTCGGTCGTTCTCCACCGCTATGGCGCACCACTGGTCTTCTCCTTGGCAAGGAAAAGCCCCATGGGGAGCCATAACGTCAGACCGGTTACCGTTTCGGGTGATCGACCGGCCTCTTAGACCGTGATCGATCAACTGGGGTGCAAGAAATTGGAGGCCCATCTCCAATTGAGCAGCGTCGATATATTGACCTTTGCCGGTTCTCCGGCGGTGGTCCAAGGCGGCCATTAGTGTGACGGCCAAAAATCGAGGAGACAGGGTGTCGGTATACGCGGTCCAAGGACCGTCAGGAGGAAGGTCCGGCCAACCAGTAATCTCGTAATAGCCCGCGATGGCGCCGGCGTGAAATCCGAAACCAGCGAAACTAGCCGTAGGACCGGATTGCCCCATCAGGCAAGTGCTCAGCATGATTATTGATGGATTCAAGGAAGAAGCGGTTCCGTAGCCGATGCCTAAATCGTCCACGGTGCCGGGGGTGAAGCTCTCGGCAAAAACGTCGGTCCAGGCGATAAGGCGGTGAGCCACCTCGATGCCCGCCGGGTTTTTTAAGTCCAAAGTGATTCCATATTTCGAGGTGTTATAGTCGGCGAAAAACTGGGTGCGGTCTGGGCCGGGCACACCGTCTTTGAACGGGCCGGCCACCCGCAGTATGTCCAGCGGGTTGTTAGCTTCCACCCGTACTACCGTTGCTCCGTGGTCCGCGAGGTATTTTGTGGTTATAGGACCCACACCGACCCAAGAAAAGTCGGCGACCTTGAGCCCCTCAAAAGGCAGCGTATCTGGCATTTCAACCTCTATTCTAACGCCCGGCCCGAAGCGGCGGCGATCTGACTCGTTGCCAAACCCAATAGGTCCCCCAAAACCTCCCCGGTGTGCTCTCCCAACTTGGGGGCCCATCGGTGAACTTTCATCGGCGTTTCACTCAGATTGGCGAAAATTCCGGGCACCTGCGCCACCTGTCCATTGGGCAGCGGGGCGGTTAGCCAAAAACCGCGCTCCTGCAACTGACGAAATCGGGTCAGGTCCTCCATATTGTTTACCGGAGCAATGGAGACTCCCTCAGCGAGCCCTTGCTCAAGCAATTGGTTCTTGGTTTTATCCCGAACATACGCGCCAACAGCATCCAATACTTCTTCTATCGTGTGGGCGACGGGTTGCTGCTGGAGCAACTTGACGTGATACATGGGCCAATCTTCGGCTGTCAGCCAATCCTCGGGAACTATTCCATCTCGGACCCACCATTCAACCATCTTAGCCAGCGCGCCTCCGATGGGGAATATCACCACGTAGCCGTCGGCGCACTCGTGGACCAACTGCACATTGACGGTTCCCAGCTGGACGATGCTGCCACGCCGGTTGAAATCCCGGCCCTGTACCGAGTGAGCGACCATCCCTTGCAGCATGGTCCAGATCATGGCCGTCTGGGCGGAAACGTCAACAAACTGGGCTTGATCGGTGCGCAGCATCAGGGCGTGGGCGGTTAATGCTCCCACTGCCGCCTCCACCGACGCATGCAGCCACGCCTGAGGGAGGGATAGGCGCACCGGCGGACGGTCTGGATGCCCTTGTAGGCTCATGGGGCCGCCCAAGGCCGCCAGAGTTAGATCGCTGGCGGGAAAATCCGCATAAGGCCCATCTTGGCCAAAGGGGGTTATCGCAACGTAAACGATGCGGGGATTGGCCTGCCGCATGGCTTCAAATCCCAGCCCTCTCCCGGCCATCTCGCCGGGCCGGGCCGACTCGATAATGAAGTCGGCTTTCTCCACCAAGGAGAACAAGGCTTCGCGGCCTGCCTCTGCCTCCAAGTCCAGACTGATGCCGCGTTTATTGCGGTTGAACGCAAAATATTGGAGGCTTCGTTCCATCTCGGGAGCGTCGTCCAGAAACGGCCCCATCGCCCGGCTTGGCGAGCCACTGGGCGGCTCCACTTTGATTACGTCGGCGCCCAAGTCGCCCAACACCATGCCGGCCAACTCGCCTTTTTCGTCGGTCAGGTCTAAAACCGTGTAGGGACTGAGCATATTCGGCCTTCCTGTGGGAGTGGCGGAATTATAGCACGGCATTTCCGCCTTGCGGTTTCTCAAAATGCCGGGGTATGATGGTGTCTGCACAAGCGATGTTTTCCAAGTCCTGGCGCGGCCCAAATCCGGCGGAACGAGGGTTAATATGCTCTTCCGTAACTACCTGTACTCCCAGTGGGACGGCACTCAGCGCATCTTCGAATTAGACGCTGAGGGGCTGATGGACCGGCTTTCCGATGAAATCATGAACCAAGGCGATGTCATGCGCGCCTTGCGGGAGATGCTACGTCAGGGTTTCCAAGACCGGGACGGTCAACAGATACCCGGCCTCAGGGACATCATGGAGCAACTGAAGAACCGCCGCCGCCAGCAGATGCAACAGTACAACATGGACTCGGTGGTAGACGACCTAAAGGAACGCCTGGAAGACATTCTACGCACGGAAAGAGAAGGCATCCAACGCCGTTTGGATCAGGCTCGGAAACAGGTAGATGCCACCCCCGAAGACGAGCGGTCCGAACAAGAAAGCCTATACAAGCTGTTGGAGCAACGGGCGCGGCGCAACCGGGAGAAACTTGACCAATTACCGGAAGGGATCGGCGGGCAGGTCCAAGAACTCATGGAATACGACTTCATGGACCCGGAAGCCCAGCAGAAATTCCAGGAACTTCTGGACATGCTCAAGAGCCAGATGGCTCAAAACGTGTCTCAACAGATGCGTGACCAGATCCAGGGTATGACCCCGGACCAGATGGCGGCGATGCAAGAGATGATGCGCCAACTCAATCAGATGATGAAGGACAAGCTGGAGGGTCTGGAACCCGACTTCCAGGGCTTTATGGACCAATTCGGCTCGGCCTTCGGCCCCAACCCGCCTCAGTCCTTCGACGAACTCATGGAGATGTTGCAACAGCAGCTTGGGCAGATGCAGTCCATGATGGACAGCATGTCCCCGGAAATGCGCCAAGAGATGGAAGACGCGCTGATGTCGGCCCTGGACCCTGAGACCCGGCAACAGATGTCCCAGTTCGCCTCGCTCATGGAGCAACTGATGCCCATGGACGAAATGCGGCGCCAATACCCCTTCCTGGGTGACGACAGCCTAACCATGGAACAGGCCATGGAGATGATGGCGAATCTCCAGGACTTGGACCAACTGGAACAACAGCTACAGGAGGCCATGCGCACCGGGCAGTTGGACAACTTGGACCCGGATAAGCTGGCCGAGTTGCTGGGAGAAGAGGCCCGCAAGTCATGGGAGGAACTAGACCGCCTGCGCAAGATGTTGCAAGAAGCGGGTTACGTCACCGCTGACGACAAGATGGACCTGACCGCTCGCGGCATCCGACGTATCGGCCAGAAGGCCCTTAAGGAAGTTTTCGCCAACTTGAAGAAGGACCGGTTGGGCGATCACCGCATGGATGTTCGAGGCGCCAACGGCGACCGTTTGGGCGAGACAAAGATCTACGAATTTGGTGACCCCTTCGACGTGGACCTTCAGACCACGGTGAAGAACGCGGTCCTCAGGGGCGGTCCAGGATTACCGGTCCAGTTGACTCCCCAGGACTTTGAGATTTACCGCAGCGAGCACATGACTCGGTCGTCCACCGCGGTCCTCCTGGACCAAAGCCGGTCCATGGGCCTATTCAACAACTTCCAAGCGGCCAAAAAGGTAACCCTGGCCCTGATGTCTCTCATCCGAACCCAATACCCGCGTGACTCCCTATTTATCATCGGCTTTTCCGACTACGCCCGGGAGATCAAAGAGGAAGACCTGGCCAAATCCAGTTGGAATGCTTGGGTTTCCGGGACGAATCTGCACCATGCCTTGATGCTGGCTCGCAAGCTGCTAAACCAGGAAAAAGGAAGCACCCGCCAAATCTTGCTGATCACCGATGGCGAGCCCACAGCCCACATAGAAGGGGACCGGGCTTATTTCAGCTATCCTCCCAGCTTCCGCACAGAGCAGGAAACGCTGAAGGAAGTCAAGCGTTGCACTCAGGAAGACATCCTGATCAACACTTTTATGTTAGAGAACTCATACCAACTTGTGAACTTTGTTGACCGTTTGACCAGGATCAACCGGGGCCGGGCTTTCTACTCCAGCTCATCCAATCTGGGCGAATACGTTCTGGTAGACTATGTACAGAACCGCCGGAAAAAAGTTATGGCGTAGGGGATTCCCGCACGCCTGAGAGTGTGTTAACATAATCTAAATTAAATCGATAGAACTGGGTCGTGAGGCTGTCCCAGATTGGGATGGCCGGGCTTTTAAGACAGTCCCGTGAGGCTGGCAAAGTTTAGCGCCCATTCCACTCCAACTCGCCATCAAGGGCGGGTTGGATGCGCATAAACCCCTTGCCAACTGATGGGCAAGGGGATTTTTGTTGCGTGGGTCGATTGAGCCTACGTTACATAACGGCAGAGCTAGGCTCAAGGGACCAATCGTAGGCTCGGATTTTCGTCGAATTTGGCAATGCCGTCACGTAGGAGCTTATGGCTGATCGGCAGATAATGAATGACCAGGACATCAGGCGGGCTTTAGCCCGGGTGGCCCACGAGATTCTGGAAAGAAACCGTGGGGTTGAGGACCTGGTCATCGTGGGGATCCATACCCGCGGCGTCCACCTGGCCCAGCGGTTGGCGAGCAATCTCTCGGAATTTGAAGGAAGTGAGGTGCCGGTGGCGGATCTGGACATCAATCTATACCGCGACGACGTTAAATCCAGGATGAGCCCCCGTATTCGCCCCACAAGGATACCCGTTGATATTCAGGGCAAAAAGGTAGTGCTGGTAGACGACGTGCTTTTCACCGGACGCACCGTCCGCGCCGCGATGGACGCGCTCAACGACTTCGGCCGCCCCCAGCAGGTGCAGCTTGCTATCCTGTTGGACCGGGGCCACCGGGAGTTGCCCATACGCGCCGATTACGTAGGCCAGAACGTTCCCACGGCGCCGGATGAAGTGGTCCGGGTCAGACTGGTCGAGACCGATGGCATCGACGAGGTAGCTATCGTTCGGGTGGAGGAATAGGCAGTCATGAGCCTTTTGAACGCCATCGAAACCGAGGCCCAACCTCAGATCGAGGCAGCCGCCGTGCGCAAGCGCCGGCGTCACGTGTTGGACTTGGACGATTTCTCCCAACAGGAGATTCTCGAAGTCCTAGAGTCAGCTGAGGGCATGTCGGAGGTCCTACATCGGGACATAAAAAAGGTGCCGGCTCTGCGTGGACGGGTCGTCGTTACCCTGTTCTATGAAGCCAGCACCCGCACCCGTATCTCCTTCGAAGAGGCAGGAAAGATCCTCAGCGCTGATGTTATCAACATGTCCGCGAGCGGCAGCAGTACTGAGAAGGGCGAGTCTTTGCTCAATACCGGCCTGACCATCCAGGCGATGGGAGTCGACATAATCGTCATCCGGCACCCCCACTCGGGAGCGCCATACCTGCTGGCCCAGAACCTGGACCGCGTTGGAATAATCAACGCGGGGGACGGCATTCATGCCCATCCCACCCAGGCTCTCTTGGACCTGTATACGGTTAGGGAGAAACTCGGGCGGCTGGAAGGACTTAAAGTTGTCATCGTAGGCGACGTTCTGCACAGCAGAGTGGCCCGCTCAAATATCTGGGGTTTCACCAAGATGGGAGCACAGGTGGTCCTTTGCGGACCAAGTACCCTGTTGCCGTTGGACATGCTCCGGCCCCGCGGCGATGACGACGAAAATGATCCGTTGGCATCGGTTCAGGTCGAAACTAACCTGGACCGGGCACTGGAGGGCGCCGACGTGGTAATGGCGCTGAGACTGCAAGCAGAACGTCAGAACGGCGGATTCTTGCCCAGTATGAGGGAGTACATCCGCCGTTGGCAGGTTACCGAGGCCCGGTTAAGCCAAGCCAATCCAGATGCATTGGTTATGCACCCCGGCCCGATGAACGAGGGGATAGAGATCAGCTCCACCCTGGCCCACGGCGGCAGGTCCGTCATTGAGCAGCAGGTAACCAATGGAGTGGCCATCCGCATGGCCCTCCTGTACCACCTGTCTGCCGGTGGCGAATAGGTGTTCGGATTGACTTCTGACACGATATTGATAAAAGGCCCGCGCATCATCGACCCCGGCCGAGGGGTGGACGAGGTGGGAGACATCTTGGTCCGGGACGGCGTTATCCTGGCATCGGGCACGGTCTCTACCGACGACATTCCGGAGGGATGCAGCGTTGTCGAGGCCGGTGGCCTGGTGGCCAGTCCGGGCTTTATCGACATCCACTGCCACCTGAGGGAGCCGGGCTACGAGTACAAAGAAACCATCGCCGCCGG
>Ga0209554_1001511_pt1 | contig 17523 bp, 29 predicted proteins | sample MarorgKNORR_S2LV_5_FD_188221 | JGI IMG/M metagenome (GOLD analysis project Ga0209554, IMG submission 188221) | Marine microbial communities from the Southern Atlantic Ocean, analyzing organic carbon cycling - Bottom_A/KNORR_S2/LV (SPAdes) (version 2) | ecosystem: Environmental > Aquatic > Marine...
GCTTTTAGGAGGAGGAATGGGAGTTGCCTCAGGACCGATGGCATTAGGTATGGGCGCTATGGGTTCTGGTATTGGTCTTTTCTTCGCTGGTATGAGCGGTGTTGCTGCAATAGCTGACTGGATGGGAGCTGATGGTTCACAATTAGGTAGTATGATGACAAATATTGCAGCTGGTACAACATCATTTAATGATATAAAAGGTACCAATCTGCTAGCAGTTGGTGCAGGTATGAGTGCATTGGCTATAGGACTTACAGCAATGTTAGGTCTTAAAATTGCAACTGGTGTTGGTGATATTGCTGGTGATATTATAGATAGTTTTAAAAATATATTTACATGGGGTGATAATGATATTGATACTGGTAAATCTGGTATGGAAAATTTAGTAGATAGTATTGTTTCTCCTATGACAAAACTAGCTACACTTGCAGAGGGTGGTGATTTATTAGGTAAATCTGCTAAAGGTATAAAAACAGTCGTGACCGTACTTAATGAATTAAATGGATTAAAATTAAGGTCAAGTGATTTTGAATTTGAGAAATTTACAAATGATTTTGTATATATGGCTCATGGTATAGATGCTGCATTTAATGGTGGAAAATTTGAAATGCGTGGTGGCTTTAATGATCTAACCATTAAAACTGGTATAAAAAATCTTAATTTAGAAAATTATACAAGTGCTGCTATGGGAATTAAAGCATTACAATCAGCATTAGGAATTTATAGTACAAATAGTGGTGGTGGCAATGGTGGTGGCATACATAATACCGACTCATCTAATCATTATAATCTTTTTCATTTTCCTGAAACAATTGATATTAATGCTGAGTATGGGGATAGTCGGAATATATTGCCTGGTGGACGTGCATCTGATATCAGATTAAAAGAAGATATTAAACTAGTAAGAAAATCTCCATCGGATATAAACATTTATGAATTTAAATATAAAGGTTTAGAAGGTAAATATGAAGGAGTTATGGCACAAGAAGTTCCTTGGGCATCATCTATGGCAGATAACGGATTCTTATATGTAGATTATTCTAAACTAGATGTAGAATTTATAAGGTTGAATTAAAACCCGTCTTTCGACGGGTTCATAGATTAAGCTTCAGCTGCTAATTTAGCAAAATAACTCATAGTGTCATCTTCAGATTCAGCCTTTTGAACTGGGTCTACAACAGGATTAGATGGTCCATCATTGAATGGTGATTCGTTTTTAATATCCTCATCAACATAATCAATTTCAGAACGCGATTGGCCTTTCACTTCCTCACCTAACACTCTAGTCAACTTAAGATTAAGCTCACTATAAGATTTAAATGAAGTAGGATCAGTAAACTCTTTAAGAGCAAATTGCTGGTTATAGATACCTTCTAACACAGAATCATCTGCATTTAAAACTTCTGCACTACCAAACTCAGATCGGTCATAGTTACGGAATCCCGCCACTTGAGCAATCTTCATTTTGAAGTTAGCACCTTTCCATAGATCAAATGGATTGACTGGTGTTTCATCTTCATACTTAGGTTGCATGCTATCCATGATCTTCTCAAAGATTTTAGCACCATAAGTATATAAGAATGTTTTACCATTGTTTTCTGGATTCTCAGGATCCGAAACGATATAGACATTTGACACATAGTGTAAGCGACGCTTACGTCTACGAGCTGTATCTTTATCTGCCTCAATGCCTGTGTTCCAAAGTTTTGAATTCATTTCTGAAACAGGGTCATCCTTCTGAATAGTGGTAAGTGATTTCTCTACATACCATTGTCCAGTTGGTCCCTGAAAGAAATGGTCCCAGAATTTAGCCCAAGGTAAGTCATCACCTTCGACCGCAGGTAAGAAGCGAATAACGGCATAACCGTTACCTGCTTTATCTACTGTGGGTTTCCACATACGATCATCACCGTATGTTTGTTTTGTTGTGGCGCTTTCAGCTGCACCAACTAATGCTGACATGTCATTAGCTTTAGCTTTTAAGTCTGCGAAACTCATTTTACATCTCCTTTAAAGATTTATATTAATTTATATTACTTTGTATCATTATATATTATATCATACTTTTCGTAAAAGTACATACTTTATTTGAAAATATCTAAGATAATCATTCTCATTTTAAGGTCATCAAACTTTAAAAAGGATTGATACTTAGTTATCTTCTTATATAAGTCAGGCCATAGTATGGTCTCACTTATTCGTGAATTGGCTTCCTCAATAAAACCTGTTAGCCTATTCACTATACACAAAGTTTCCAAGGAAACCCTGCCTTCCAAATGAAGCTGTACTATTCTTGGATATGTTTCATCTATTTCCAAGAGAGTATCAAACTTTACATCTGAAATTTCTTCTAATTCGTTCTTAAATAAATAACTAATACTATCTATACGTTTTAAAAAAGTAGTATAAGTTTCTTCATCTCTAATCATATCACCACTAAACTTATTACCAGCCGCTTGATGTGCAGCAAAGTACATAATGATATCATCTCTATTTTTAAATCGTTTACCGATCTTTGTTAACTGAAATTTATCTGGTCTTTTCCAATAGGTTTTTTCAGTTATATTTGTTTTGAAATTATACTTAAAACAATCGTAAGTTCCATTGAAATGGAGGTTAATAGCGTTATGTAATGTAAATGCATCATATCCGGTCATTCTCATATAGGCAATAGATGCGAATCTTGACCACCCTGTAATAGATTAAGTTTCTTTGCTTCAAACTCTACATGTTCTATAATCTCCTTAGAGATAAGTTTTTTACTGTCTCTAAGATCGATTTCGTTCTTCTCACATACCTCTATAATAGCATCTATGTAATTAGTATCTCTATGGGTTCTTACAAAAGTTTCAACTAAATTCGAGAAGGCTTTTTTATTTATATCCTCCATTACTTTTGCATCCCATCTTTGTCATAGGCTGGAGTAAGTGTTGCCCAATAAACTGGCTTCTCTTCGTTCTCACCATAAAAGTCTAATGACCATACACCTTCACGTAAGTATGTTTGACAATGAGTTTTATAAACTCTTGCTGATTCATATTTAGCAATTGCTCCTCTCTCATTGGTTTGTATTCCACGTCGTAATGCTGCCATTTTTTCTGTAGTAGCTTTGATGTATTGCTTAACATTTACCATAGATAATCCATGATCTTCATCAAGTGCTTGAACATTAGCCGCAACGGTTTTATATGTTGCAGGTTTTTTAGCCGCTCTTGCTTTCGCTAAGTTGGCTGCAGCAGCTGTTCGCTGTGCTTCTGTCATCTTACGTTTTGCCATAATATATTCCTATTAAGTGTGTGTGTAAATACTATTATAACACAGTTAAGGCTATTTGTACATACTAGCCTTTATATATTTTTAATATTTGACCTTCGAATGCTTCTACTTTGTCTACCCTATTAGGCCATTTAATATATTCTTTCTCAGGATTAGCCTTAAGATTATTAAGTAAAGGCGTGATAGCATTGAACAATTTGTCCAACCTATCCTGTGCATTTGATGCACTCGCTGTTGATGCTGCTACTTTTTTTGCAACATCTAATTCATTTTCATCAACTAGTGTGAAACCAAAATCGAAACTTGCCATATTTTACCCCAATAATAATTTTATACCCAATGTCCAGTTCTCCGCTGCATCTTCTACATAGCATAATGCTTTGAATGGAAAATCTTCTGTAGCAAGTCTATTACCATTTGGGTCTTTATATGTGATTGAAAAAAAGGAATGTTCTCCATCCATTCCTGTTACGACTTGATATATCTTTGCAACACTACCATCGTCTTTATAGTATTCGCTCATTAATTTTCTATTATTCATGATCTCTCCAATAGTTTAGGTTGGGGGACTTAGCTGAGGCCCGGTCCCCCAGGAGTTACTACTGAGTAAGTAGTTCTTTTAAAATGCAAGGGTAGCCTTAAGAGAAGTTACGCCATCAGCGCTTCCTACCTTAGACCAAGTTCCAGTCCAGATACCGCGTGTTAAACTAAATTCCTTAGTTGTAACATCAGCCGATGTCTTGGACAATAAAACTTTAACTGTACCTAAACCTTCTAGAAGTTTAGATACTGAGCCTTCGTTAGACGAAGTACCATCTGCATTTGAATCATGATTACCACTTAGTGTTAAACCACCAAGAGTAGTCGTAATTGTTGTATCAATATTATTGCCTGCAGCAACTGTATTATGTACAACTGTAGCTTTTACACCAGCAACTTCATAAGTAGCTGTGGTTTCTCTAGTTGAAGCTGTAACATCTGTGACATTAAATGTAATACCTGCAAGTGCACCACCAACATCGAAAGTTGTTGAACCACCTGAGACTTGATTTAATCCTACCGTGAATCCACCAACTATCGCTGTAACACTAATAGATACTGAATCTGGATCATCACCAGAAAAATCACCTAACTTAAAAGTTAGAGGACCAGTAGTAGTTTCTACATACATATCATCTATATCAAAATTTTCATCAAAAACCACAGTAACTGTGGAATTTCCAGATGTACCTTTGAGGGTAGTTGTTATGTCTTGAGTGTAAGCTCCGTGTGAATCAAGCGTACCCTCGTATAAACCCGATAAGCTAATACTTGCAGCCGAAGTTGCAGATAATAGCATGGCCGCCGTCGCGACTAGTAGTTTTTTAAACATATTATTTCCTTTTTTATTTAAACAAAAAATCCTTTTTTAAGTAGGGATACTACTAAGAGCTATTTATATATTTCTTATATAATAACTCTTCCTTTTCATAAGCTTCGACTTCGTCTAACTCACGATTTTCGTGTAATTGGAGAACGTGCACCATTTCGTGGCAGACCGTTAAGATAGTTTCTTTAAAACTAAGACGTGTATCTATTTCAATATCGTATTCATCATCTTCAGCAGAATCAGTGGTCCAACCTTTAACATTATCTTCTGATAAATCATCACGCTCAACGGATACTAAAATATCCTGCGGGATGCTTAATTCCTTTTTACAAAAATCAACTATATCTTCTAACAATGCCATAATTTTCTCCACTACTTTCTACTCATACCACATGATTCATCATTTCTCGCTTTTAATTTATTAATTATTTTTTTAGCTTCCTCTGCAGATTTAGTAATGTCGTGTTGGTGGTACCACTGCCCCATCATAGATATGTGATTCAGTTTACCTTGTAAACTCGAAAACAACTCTTTATCTGTCATCAGATTTAACTGTTGTGATATAGAGTTATTTATATCATTTTAATCTTCGACCGGGGAACAGATTAGAATTAATATTGAAATTTAAGCATTCACCATTAGCGACTGAATCGCCATATCCACTTAGGTATTCTTCATGCCATTTTTCCCAAATAGGTGGAACGTGCGTATTAGGTAATACTTGTGGGTTTTCACACTCACGATTAGCTACCCAACCTGCTATATAAAATCTAGATTTACCACGTAAGTGCGTAGTCTCTTCTGCTTTGTTTATTACTAAAGCCATTATACTTCTCCTGTAATTATATTATAAACGTCTTTCCAATTATTCGCACGATCACATTCGTAAGAACAAGTTTTGTTCCAAGTATGATCGATAAGAATTCCTCTAAGACCAACATCATTGCCCATCTTAATATTAGTAGCTTTATCTTCAACCCAGAAACATTCAGTACCTTCCCACTTTTTGAGAGATACATCTTTGTCTTGACCAGTGTTTAGTATAGTAAAGCCGTCAAAGACTTCACCAAATACATTGCGCAAGTTCTCTTTACGATACTCTTGTGCAAGTCGACAGTTAGTCTGTGAAGTGATCACATGAAATATATATCCATGCTCTTCATGTAACTTACGTACATACTTAATAGCATCGCGCATAGGCGATAGAGTTTTCATATACTCTGATCTGTTAAATAAGTTTACAAACTTTGCACCAGTTTTCTGTGCAACACCTATAGCTTTACCGATGTTATATTCAGGACCAAGTCTCTCATAGCCTTCAGTCTCCTTAAGCCACTTATAGAAATGGTAATCCCAATCTAATAGAACTCCATCACAATCTGTTAATATTAGTTTATCACATATATTATGTAACATATTTACTCCTTCTAGCTATTTCCATATCATATTTGTCCATCATTTCCCAAGCTTCTTTTGGAAGCTCATCGTATGTACATCCCATTGACTTCTGTAAGTCTGGACGTGTTAATTCATTTTGATCTAGGAATGGATGAAATCCATTTTCGTCTAACCATAATCTGCAAGAGCGTAAACGAATACCTTCTAGTGTGTATATAGTTTTACGTTTTGACCATTTTTCCCAACTCATATAACCCAACTCCATATAAAGAAATTAGCAACAAGTAATAGCATTACAATAATATTTTCAAGTGTCATCATGATGTTTTTCCCAATTTACCTTTTGATTTAGATGGACCCATTACAGATCGACCTTTAAAATAACCACCGCTCTGTCTATTTAGAGTCTTGGCATTTTCTTTAGGCGTGACAATCCTAAACTTATCTGGATTGGCATCAATAAATGCCTGTATTGATTTAGATCTTTGTTCAGTAAAGTTAACTACCATTATAAACTCCTTTTATAAATTGCAAATGTATCAGCCATTGCCTTATGACAAAATGCCTGGGGTCTTTTTGAATAGCCAGTCTTATTGGCTGATGTTTTATACTTAGGTCCGCCACGAAACATATATCTAAATCCAGTAAGACTTTCAGAAAAATCTCCGAATAGCAAAGATACTTGAACTTGTTTAAGATATTTTATAGGAATGCCTTTCGCAAGACTTTCTTCATTCCATGGACTTGAATATTTTGTTAGTAAATTCATTATATTAAACATTTTATACTTATTCCTTTTTTATTTGATATAGGTATATTATATCATAGTTTGCGGTGCTTGTGTAACTATTTTTGAAAATAGAAAGATTTTTCTATAAAATGCGGTTTATGTAGAATATTTTTCTATGACTTTAACAAGTTCTTTATCCCAGTCGTCTCTATGTTCTATAAAAACTTGGGGTTCTGCGTCATCTACAGAGATAATTGTTACCAATTGGGTGATAGGAATGCCTGTTCTTTCTTCCCATGCAATAGCATAAAAGCATTCTTGCATAAAATAAGAGTGACACCATTCATATTTCTTTGTTTTTCTACTAGTCTTATAATCTATTATACTTAGTTTGCCATCAAACTCTGCTACACAGTCGACTCGACCTGCCACTCCTAAGTGATCAGAGTACAATGGCAATTCTTGTCCATACACTATGCCTATACGTGTATCTAATATGTTTTTAATTCTGTTGAAGTCATTAAGGATATTAGGCATAACACCCCTTGCATAGTCAGGATCATTGTTAACATACAACTCACATATAGCATGAACTGCCGTGCCACGACCTGCCGCAACTCTAGATATCTTATTTGCTTCCTCATGTCCAATACGATCTCTCCAAGCTTGAATAGCTTTTTTGCTTAGATTACTGAGTAGGTTTGTGATTGAAGGATAGTTACCATTAGGTGTAAGGTATTTTCTTCCACCCTCATTTATAGTTTTTAGATCGTTATAACCTAAATCAACTGTTTTATGTTTGAACATATTTTTCTAAATAATATATTAATGTAGCATGCATATATATGCTAGTAGCAATTATGTTAATAACTATGAGTGCTCTATCATGCCACATTATACCTACAATGAACCACCCAGCAGTACCACAACTAGCAAGCATAATATTTAATGGATGCATATCAAAATTTGCTGTCATAATCATACTAATAAGAAGTAATATACTTGCCACCCATTTTATATACCAACTTAAATCAAATCTTGGTGTTATTTTATGCACATCTTGTAGCCATTCTATTGTAATTTTTTTCCAACTCATTTAATGATGTTTTGTTTAATCATACATTTTACTATTACGACCTGCCATTTTATGAATATCTTTCATTCTATCTTGAAATTCATGTGTTGTTTTTGAATGAACATCACCTGTTGTTGATATAACTTCTGCCATCTTGTTAAATACTTGTTGACAATTATGTTCTTTGTAATACTCATCAAGCTTTTTCCAGCTCATGGTATCATCCCATTCTTTACCTGTCTTATTTGATTTAAAAGTATATGTCGGCATCTCTATTCCTTATAACAATTGATTTCCACCATTTATATAACCATATAACTTTTTTCGGGTAGTGTTCGGGATTTGGTAAAACGTCTTTAAAATACTCCATAAACTCTTTTAGTTCTTCGTCGTTCAAAATATACTTCTATTATATCATAGTTTAATCTAAATGTACATAGTTTTCACTTAAATTTTTAACAGAACCATATCCAATCTTAATAGCTATAATACCATTATAGTTTTGTGGGTTTAATAAAACATCTTCATTAAACTGTATCTTAGCTTCCATATAATTTGTTTCACCACGAGTCTTGCATAGACAAATGATCTCACGTTTGAAATTCTCTTTACCTAGAGCTTCTATATCCTCAGTGAGTCTCTTACTAGAACCCCAATAATCTTGCCAGTTAGTTTCTTTTGTCTTGTGTCTTTTATTCTTTCGGCCTATTAAAGGCTTAAGCTTGCGAATTGTTCTAAAGTATTTTCGTCCGACGTAATCGTATTCCGTAACCAAGTTGGTAATGCGATACACAAAACCATAAAAATCAGCAATATCATTAGAAGTAAATCTTTCCCCATTATGGGTCCAATCTGTTTTCATCATATTCATCTGCATCAAAGCCTCCTCTACTGGCCCACTCTATATTCGCTCCACAAAATGGACAAAAGTCGGTTGGTGAATCTAATTCAATAGTTTCAGTAGGGAATCCCATTTCATCTTTAATCATAACCTCAAAAGGTTCACTATTGCATTCATTACATATCATAAACTTAACTCTCCTAATTGTATATATGATATCATTTTATCATATCCACCTATGTATTTAAAATCAATAAATATTTGAGGAAATCCCCTTGCATTTGGAACTGCTTCTTGAAAATCTTTAAATGTCCAAGGACTAAACTCATCTTCTATATTTCTTTCCTCATAATAAATTTTTTTACTATCTAACAATGCCTTTGCTTTAGCGCAAAAAATACAATTATTCTTACTCCATATAACTGCTCTCATAAGCTTAATCCCTCGAATGATTTTTTATTAACATCTTGTTTAACGCCACCCACAGTATAAGATGTTATTTCAGTTTCTTGTGGAGCTACTTGAACTGCCCCGCCACTAATCCATTTTTCAGTCCATGAAAGTGGATTATGTAGATGTGTATGGAATGGTACATGGTAATTAAGACTCTTAATTCTCTTTGCTCCAATCCAACGTATATATTCTTTGAGAAGATCAGCGTTTAGTCCAATCATTGAACCATCATCAAATAAATAATCACACCATTCTTCTTCTTGTACTAAACAGTCTTCAAATAATTCCATTACTTGATCTTCTGTTTCTTTTTTTATCTTTACGAAATCTTTATCTTCTTTAATTAGAGTTCGTATAATATTAAGGCTTGCTGCAAGATGTATATTCTCATCTCTACAAATTAATTTAATAATTTTTGCATTACCTTCCATCTGTTTTAGTTCTGCAAATGCCCATGAGCATGCAAAGCTCACATAAAATCGTATGCCTTCCAAAATATATATACTAATCAAACATAGATACAATAGTTTTTTATGCTTATATGCACCGTGAGGACCTCTATAATTGATGAGGTTATCATAATGTTCTGATATTGCATTACCACACTCGATAATTTGTGGGATAGATGTTATCTCATCAAATATTTTTGAGGGGTTAGGATAGACATTTCGTATGACATGTGTATAAGATCTTGAGTGAATAGTCTCAAAAAATGCCCATGTTTCAATAAGTAATTCTAATTCAGGATTACTTGCGATAGGAAGTAAAGCAAGGTCAGGACTTCTGCCCTGTACTGAGTCTAATAGTATTTGTCTTTTAAGATTGGATGTGAATATATGTTGCTCATTCTTTGTTAACTTATCAAAATCAATCTTATCCTTTGTGACATCGATCTCATCTGGTGTCCAATAGAATGATAACATCTTTTCATATAACTTTTGGAGTGATGGATATTTAACCACATCATATCGTGCTATGTCCACACCTTCATCAAAAAATAATGTTTTCTCTAAATGACTTTTTTTATTTATCTTAAATACACTCTTCTTCATACTGTAAAACTTTCCCCACAACCACACCTAGATTTTTCTTTAGGATTATAAAATTCAAATCCTTCATTAAGACCTTTTTTTATATGGTCTATCTCTGCACCTTTTACATATACTTGACTTTTCTTATCAATAATAACAGGAATACCTCTAACCATAAATGAATCATCTTGATCAGTTTCCGTTATATTATATTCTAAGTGGTATGCCATGCCTGAACAGCCTGTTTTTTTTACTAATATTCTGAGTTTCCTATTATCTGTGATTAAGGTATTTAATTTTTCAACAGCTTTGTCGGTTAGGGTTATCATAGTATTATGTATATAAAAAAAATACCGGAGTATTGGGTGATAAGGAACTCCGGAGAAAACCTCAACTAACTAACTGTTAAGCCGCTAGTGCATAAACGCTATCGTTGCCGTTTAAATTTTCATGTTTAAGTCTTTGTTGACTGACGAGTTTTAAGCGGATCTGCTACCTAATCGAAGCCATGTCTCCCCCATCATAAACATACGGTTTTCCACAATGTGGACAAAATAATTTCTTTGGTTTCCAATTATCCATAACTGCTATGGACCACCAACCATTACATTCTTTACAACTAAAATGCCAAATTATTTCTTTCATATGCTTATGGTGGAGGAGGTGGGAATTGAACCCACGTGTTAAGTGCTCCTACATAAACCTTTACGTCGTTTACTCACTTCATTATTGAACTAATGTTATGCATCATCATGAGTTAGTAACTTCCATAATACTGCTACGGAAATTAATCCAACTAAACCAGCATCACCAAGTTGTGCTACGATACCAATAATAGTTCCTATGACGTCACCGCCTAAGAATGGAACACCTGTTCCGAATACTACTTGTAGTATAATAGCTAGACCGATAAGCGACATGCCTATAGTCGTTGCAGCTGCAACGCCGTTTGTGATTTTATCTAACATATATTCTCCTATGTCGTTTTTTAAAAATAGTTTAGCCTTATTTCGAAGGTACATCATCCCTAAACTTTTAGTTTAAGAAATAGTAAGAAGAAAAGGTCGGATAACAATCCTGTGACAGCGAGTGTTAGTACAAATCCAATTCCCGCTCATGTAAATAGTTTAATCATATTTTATTTATATTCTAAGGTTTCCTGGAAACCTATTTTCATTTTAAAGAACTATTATAACATAATTTATAGGGAAAGTACATAGCAAACGCAACTATTTTCGAAAAAAAGATTATTATTTTATAATGTAATAGTTTGATAGAATAATCTTCTACAAAACACAGCTTTCACAATAGTCATCATATTCTTTATCACTATTAAAATCTTTACGTTCCATGTCTATTGTTGACTCATCTTCATTAGTCAAGTCATTTGTATTAAAATAATATAATTGTTTACCACCATATTTATAGAAGGTAATTAAGTCCTTTAACATGACAGACATAGGTATCTTATTATCTTCGTATTGGGATGGATTATAACTGGTGTTAACAGATATACCTTGGTCAACATACTTCTGAAGTACTGCCATGATTTTAAGATAACCTTCTGGTCCAGGTTGATCCCAAAGTAAGTCATATTTATTCTTAAGGTTATAAATATTAGGTACAACCTGTGGCATTATACCATCCTTAGATTGTTTATAACTTACAAGAGCACGAGGAGGTTCTATACCATTAGTTGAATTACTAATCTGAGCTGATGTTTCAGCAGGCATAATAGCCATTAATGTTGAATTTCTTATACCTCCCTTCAAAAGCTGTTCCCTCAGCGCCTTCCAAGGCATTCTTTCCTTATGTTTGATTAATTCATTGACTTCGGGTTTATAGCTGTCTATTGGCAAGATACCATGCCCATACTTAGTCTCAAGATTTTTATAACATGTACCCTTCTCTTCAGCTAGATCAGCACTAGCTTTAATGAGATAATATGACCATGCTTCTGCATACTCATCAACAGTTTCAAGAGCATCATCATTATACTTAAGACCACGCTTCGCTAAGAAGTATGCAAAGTTAATTATACCCACACCAAGTGGTCGTCTATTCATTGTTGATCGTTGCGCTGCAATAATAGGATAATCCTGATAATCAAGAAGAGCATCAAGAGAACGTACTGCTAACTCGCAATACTTCTCAAAGTCTTTAGGATCATTTATTAATCCCCAGTTAATTGCTGAAAGAGTACAAAGACTTATCTCACCTTTACTTGTATCGTCATATGACTCTAATCCATGACTCGGTAAATCGATTTCACAACAAAGATTTGACTGGTGTATAGGTGCTTGTTTCTCTATAAATGCCCCATGTGTATTTGCATGGTCTACATTCTGTAGATATATTCGTCCAGTCTCTTTACGTTCTGTTAAGAATTGAGAGAATACTTCAAGGGCTGGTAGAGATTTCTTACGAATTTTATATGACCTCTCATACTTCTCATATAACTCTTTGAATAAATCTTGATCCTCAAAGAATGCATCGTATAATCCAGGCACATCGTCAGGCGAAAAGAATGTTATCTTACCACCCTCTAATAGCCTTTCATACATAAGCTTATTAAATTGAAATGCATAGTCCATGTTACGTACTCGTGTTTCATCAGTACCTCTATTATTTTTAAGTACTACAAGATCTTCGAATTCATAATGCCATACCGGTAGATATACAGTTGCTGCACCCCCTCGTACTCCCCCTTGAGAACATGATTTGACACTTGCTTGAAATAATTTAAGGAATGGTATTAGACCGGTGTGAACTATAGAACCATCACCAATATGTGAGCCAACAGCCCTTATCTTTCCAGCGTTAATTCCTAAGCCTGCCTTTTTACTTATATACTTAACTATAGAAGTACTTGTTGCATTGATTGAGTTTAATGAGTCATTAGTTTCTAGAACTACACATGAAGAGAATTGTCTTGTGGGAGTTCTAACTCCGGCCATGATAGGTGTGGGTAATGATATATAAAACTGGCTTATCGCATTATAAAATTCTCTTATGAACTTCATACGTCTACCATTATACTTAGCAAATAGGGTCATAGCAATCATAATATATAATACCTGAGGCGTTTCGTATATAGTCCCGTTCATTCGGTTCTGTACAAGATACTTAGACCTCATCTGCTCCATACCAGCATAAGTGAAGTCATCATCTCTATTATGATTAATAATATAATTGTTTATATAATCTATTTCAGATTCTGAATATTTGTTTAATATATCTTTGTCATAGACACCAGCCTCAATGTTATGTTCTATAATCTTATAAAGAGGCCATGGATCTTTATCACCATACACTAATTTCTTAAGCTTATAATTAATAAGCCGTGCTGCTACGGTTTGATAGTTAGGTGTTGCCTCAGTGATTAGTTCTGCCGAGGATTTTATAAGAAGGTCATGGATCTTAATAGATTCCATCTTTTCATATAATTGAATATTGGCTCTCATTTCTATTTCAGAAATGCTAACTCCAACTAAATCATTACATGCCCATTCAAGCACTCGATGGATTTTATTAATATTAAACGGTTCAGTTTCACCCGACCTTTTCGTTACAAAGATAGACGTCATGTCACTCCAATTAAATTATATTACAGAATATTTCCAACAGATATTAATATATTTTCTCTTGTCTTATATATAGGAATACCAGCAAAGTATCCAACCGGTTCTATAGAATCTAAATTCACAATAGTTCCTTTATTGCTTTCTAAAATATCATGATTTAGTATATGTTGACCTTCATAAAGTTCTTTATGTTCTTCATTTAAATCAATTGATATATTATGACCTATGTCTTCTAATACCTTTAAGATATCTTCTTCTGCCATACCAGTCTCTTCTTTTAATAGATAGAGTGCTGCAGCATAAGAAGCTATTCTTGATTTACCGAATGGTATTTTTTCCATTAATCTTTTTATATTAAAGACTAACCTGTGAAAAATTGTATATGTTTTTTCTTGAGCAGAACTTTGGTCTTTAACCTTAACTAATAATTTACCTTTATCGTCAATTACACCTGCATCAAATGCCTCAGTTTTTTTCCAAGATGTTACAAGTAAGCGAACAAATTTATACGTTATGAATAAATCTACTGCACTTTCTTTTAAATATCCGCTCATAGTTTCCTTAATACATCTATAACAGTCGAGTCTAATGGAATCTCAACATGCTGATCTTCTGGTAAATAGTTTAAATATACCAAAAATGTTTTAACAATACTTCGCAAAGTTATGTCTGTCTTAGACATTAATATCTTTGCGCATACGTCTGGTCCTAACACATTACCTAATATAATAATATGATTTAATATCAATCGTTCTTTCAAATCATCATCACGATAATACCTATTAACTAGCCGGTTGATATATTTAAATCTAGATATATCTTCCTTAAAGTCTTCAGTCGTTGCCCACTTATCTCTCTGATAATGCTTCGCAGCATATAGCTCGAAGTTATTCTTAGTCAGTTCCATAATATTATTTATGTTTATTTTTTTGAGAACATCTCTTCTTTCAATTGATTTTTAAAATCTTTTAATTGTCTCAATAAACTTTTTTTAGTTTTCCGTTTGTCTAGTTCAATCCCAATTGTTCTACCATACTCTTCTAAATCATCCTTTGATGATCTGTTAGAATATGATTTAGCTTCATCAACTTTTTTCTTTTTTGGCTTAACTCCATTCCAAGCATCAACTTCTGCTTGAGTTAATGTAACCCCACTTAATAATTCACCTGCTATTGAATGATAACCATTTAGTGATGCTGTAGTTCCCTTTGGGAACATTCCTTTTGTTTCTCCACTCATAATATCTCCTAATTATTTAAACATACATCTGAAAGCCAGAAGTTTTTAAACCTTCCATTCCCATTCAGTTTCACTTCAACGTGATTACTACCTAGCTTATTGATTATACCTTCACCATCAAGTGTTACTACGTCATCATTCACATTAAATAATTTGCCAGCCGCATACCTCTCACGAAGTCTCGAGACTTGCTTTAATTTTATATTTTGTCTAAAGGATTTATCTTCCTTTAAACCCATGCCTTTACGAACATCATTCATAAGTCCCTCGGCATCTTTAAATCTTTTTGGTAGACCACTGGTAAATGCAACAAGATCATTCTTGGATGCAGCATCTCTCATCTTAGAGGCTGACATACCATCTGCACCATCTGCATCTTGGTCTCTCTCACCAGCACTTATAACCTTTATATCGGTAAAGTCATATAGACCATGCTTAGCTTTAACACCATTAAATTTCTTAACTAGCTTATCGAATTCACCTACTCTATCTGAACCAACAAATAACTCTAAATTTTTATATCCATCTTTATATGCAATAGCTAATGCATCCCAAATTGTTTTGACTTTCTTATCCATAAGAATATGTCTGGCATGTGAAGGAAATACTTTACGCATATATTTAACTTTAGTCTTCCAATCTAATGGGTTCTTTTTATTGTCTTTAGTTTGAGTTGCATATACCCTATGGTCACCCGTACCTTTAGACATGCTTATGTCTAAAAGCTTTTCATGGCCGATAGTGGGAGGATTGAAACGACCAAAGTTGATGGTTACGGTTATACCTGCAGCCTCTCCTAAGTAGTGTTCCTTAAAGGTATATAAATTACTCATCGTGATTCAGATTCCCACCCTTTGATTATGTTTTTGCTAAAGTTGTTATAACTGAATTCCATTCGGTCAACAATCTTAATAGCGCCATTAGTTAAATGATCTATGGCAACATACCCTTCGGCGCCTGTTACTCTAAAACCGTCTTTAGTCTTTATAAATGTATTTATACTATCCATACTGTCAAGATGTGTTAATAACTTCCTCTTGGCATGGACAAGTTCGTTTTGCATGTCAAACATTAATATTAAATTAGCTTGATTATCATCAGAGAACCAATTCAATGCATCTATCTTAGCATCATTCTTTCTATCTTTACCTGCTTGGCTCTTTAACTTCTCTATTTCGTTGTCAAATCTATCATGAATCCATTTAATTAGTTCTTTTGTATGCGCTTTTGTGTTGCTAATTTCGCTTTGCGCTCTAACTTTTGTATTGCGAAAGGTATTAATAAATAAGTTAATATCTTTATTTGTAGATACATCAGCAAGTGTGCTGGAGGCGATCTTTTGAAAGAGCTTTCCCGCGTTTGAAATATGTTTAGTAATTTCATTTGTTTCCTTTTTTGTTAATGTGGCAAGACCAGAAATATCTGGAAAGTTAGCTGATTTCTGCCAAACCGTTCGAACTTTCTTAAATGCTGCAATGGATACACCGAAGCTTGCATTCATTTTTTCAAAGGTCGCACCTTGATAATAAGTATGCCATACAACTCCAATCTTTGCTGCTTTAATTTCTTTAGCTGCTTCTACGGGTACTGCATATACTATAGTGTTAGGGTGGAAAGTTACATACTTCACCCCATCAATTGTTTCATTCTTAAGATCCTTTTTAGTGAACATAATATCACCTTGGTAGACCCCATTCTTTATACCAAGTTTCTTTAATTCTTGAAATGCCACTGTAAGCTTTGCCGCTAAATCACCTGAGGTATCAGCCTTAACTTCCTTAACTGACTTATATACCATAGGATTCTTATTGAATATTCCTTTCTTAGCAACAAAGAACTTACCATCAGATGGATCAATACCAGCGAATACAGCTGGTGCACCATCCCATTTAACTGTGACTTGCTTTGTGTCATTGGTATGACCTGCCAACATATCTCTTAAATCTCTTAAAGCAAAGATAGCTGAGCGGGCACCTTGTACACCACCATCTATAACCATATCCTCTATGTGAGTCATATGAGTATTCTTTGCTTCTGATATGTGTTGCTTTAGATTCATAGTAGTGGGAAGTCTCCGCTTCCATTGATTTTAATATTTCTAACTTCAAGGCCGAAGAACTTTAATAGACCAGACATTACACCTTTACCTAATCTTTTAAGATCACTAAAGGCCTGTTTGATACGAGTTATAACAGTAGTTAATATTTTTTTAGCTTGATTCATCACTTGACTTGACACACTTTTAACTGATCTTTTTAACTTATCAAATAATTGAAATTCATTTAAGTACTGCATATCTTCAGTTAAAAATTGTGAACACTCTTCTCTTATTATATCATCAAATGTTTCGGTTATTTTAGCTTTCTTAGTTCTAAGAACGAGGTATGGTCTACCTGCACCACCACCCCCAGTCTGGGACCAATCTGAAGAAGTAGGAGGTGGTAATGGTTTAGCGAATCCCGCCCCACCACCGTATGGGCGCGGTGCCGGAAACCCGGTGATCTGCTGGGGTGCTATCATGGCCTGC
>Ga0209554_1001512_pt1 | contig 17522 bp, 14 predicted proteins | sample MarorgKNORR_S2LV_5_FD_188221 | JGI IMG/M metagenome (GOLD analysis project Ga0209554, IMG submission 188221) | Marine microbial communities from the Southern Atlantic Ocean, analyzing organic carbon cycling - Bottom_A/KNORR_S2/LV (SPAdes) (version 2) | ecosystem: Environmental > Aquatic > Marine...
ATAGGTGAACGCGGTCATGTGGCGGACGTTGTTTTCGCGGGCGCAACGAAGCATCTCGAGCGTCTCCTGCCGGTTCATGCCAAGCGGTTTTTCGCAGAGAACGTGCTTGCCGTTTTTGGCGGCGGCAACCGCCATCGGCGCGTGGGTGAAATTCGGTGTCGCGATGATAACGGCGTGAATGTCGTCGCGCTGCACGAGCTCGTTGTAATCCTGCGTGTGCACCGCGACGCCGGTTTGCTGGACGGCGCGCCCGAGCACCTCGGCGCTGTTGTCGCACAGCCCAACCAGCTTGGTGTCTGGGCAAAGCTCCAGCCCCGGAAGATGATTCTGCAGCGCGATGCCGCCGCAGCCGATGATCCCTACTCCAATGGTTGCCATGTCAAGTTAGCGCTTGGCCAAGCGATGGCAAGCACCATCAGAATCACCCCAGCTTGGTCCAGCGGGCGTTGTTTTTGGACGACTTCACGACGGCCTCGATGAAGGCCATGCCCCGGATGCCGTCCTTGATTTTCGGGTAGTCCAGCGCGGGATCGTCCTTGGCCAGTTTGCGGCGGTCGAGCTTGGCGCGGATGTGGTTGGCGAAGTTGACGTAAATGTTCGCGAACGCCTCGAGGTAGCCCTCGGGATGCGACGGCGGGGTGCGGGCGGCGTTGGCGGCGGCGGCACCGAGGTAGCCGTTGCCGGTTCGGTAAACCTGCATCGGCTGGTCGGGCCATTTGAGGAGCATGGTGTTCGGCTCGTTCTGGTGCCACTCGAGGCTGCCGCGCTCGCCGTACACGCGGATGTTCAGGTTGTTTTCCTCGCCCACGGAAATCTGCGAGCTGTGCAGCACGCCCTTGGCGCCGCCGATGAAACGCAGCAGCACGTTGCCGTCGTCGTCGAGTTTGCGGCCGCTGACGAAGGCGGTGAGGTCGGCGGCAATCTCCTTGATTTTCAGGCCAGTGATGTACTCGGCGAGGTTCTCGGCGTGCGTGCCGATGTCGCCGATGCAACCGGCGGCACCGCTGCGCTTGGGGTCGGTGCGCCAGCCAGCCTGTTTTTGGCCGGTCAACTCCAGCCGGGTGGCGAGCCAGCCCTGCGGGTACTCGACGACGACCTTGCGAATCTTGCCGAGCTTGCCGGTGGCGACCATGTGACGCGCTTCTTTCACGAGCGGGTAGCCGGTGTAATTATGGGTGAGACCGTAGAGGCACTTGCTTTTTTTAATGAGCTTCTCCAGCGCCTTGGCCTCCTTGAGGTTGAACGTCGCGGGCTTGTCGCTGAGCACATGAAAGCCGTTTTCCAACGCCATCTTGGCTGGCGGAAAGTGCATGTGGTTCGGCGTGACGATGGACACGAAATCCATCCGCTCCTCCGCCGGCAGCGCCGCTTCCCCGGCGATCATCTCCTCAAACGTGCCGTAGCAGCGCTTGGCCGGCAGGTAGAAATCTTTGCCGCTGGCTTTGGATTTTTTGGGGCTGGACGAGAACGCGCCGCACACCAGCTCGATCTGGCCGTCCATGTTTGCGGCGATGCGATGCACGCCGCCGATGAATGCGCCTCGGCCGCCGCCGACCATTCCGTAACGAATTTTTCTGTTCATAATTTCGGGTTTAACGTGTTGATTTACTGAAAGATGTTTGCCTCAGGGCGAACCGGATTTATAGTGGCTGCCGTGCGACAAGTCAATGCGTGACTTGACCCCGTCACAAATACAAACATGCAGATTCATCTGCTCAAGGGAAAAATACACAGGGCGTTGGTGACCGATGCCAACGTCGATTACGAGGGCAGCCTCACCATTGACCACGACTTGATGGACAAGGTGCGGCTCCTCCCGTACGAGCGGGTCGTCTGCGGTAACTTGGCCAACGGCAACCGGTTCGAGACTTATGCGATCCCCGGCAAGCGCGGCTCCGGCGACATCATCCTCAACGGCGCCACGGCGCACCTTGGCCAGACGGGCGACCGGCTGACCATCATGCTTTTCGCCCTGCTCGACGAGCAATCTGCGGCGAGCCACAAGCCTCGAATCATCGTCCTCGGCGAAGACAACGCCGTCATCGAAGATCGCAACATCTGACGCCCCATGAAGTTCACCGCCAGCGAGATCGCCGAACGCATCGGGGGGGAAATCGTTGGCGACGGCGGCATCGAGCTTGCCGGCTTCGCCCAAGCCGACACGGCCAAGTCGGGTGACCTCACCTTCGCCGAGAACGCAAAATACTTCCGCTTGGCCGAGGAGAGCCAAGCGAGCGCCATCCTCGCCCCCGAGGAATTCGCTTCCGAGACCAAGACTGTCATCCGTGTGAAGAATGCCCGCATCGCCTTCGCCCGGGTGCTGCCGCTGTTCTTTCCGGAGAAAGAATTTGCCCCCGGCATCCACCCAAGCGCCGTCATCGCCGACTCGGCCCACGTCGCCGACACGGCGCACATCGGCCCGCACTGCGTCATCGGCGAAAGTGCCACCATCGGCGACCAAGCGGTGCTCGAGGCCAACTGCACCGTCGGCGAGCACTCGGCGCTTGGCCAAGCGGTGCGGCTGTTCGCCAACGTCGCAATTTACTCGCAGTGCCGGATTGGCGACCGCGTCCGCATTCACGCTGGCACCGTCATCGGCTCCGACGGTTACGGCTACGTTTTCGACGAAGATCATCACCGGAAGATTCCGCAAGTCGGCGGCGTGGTGATCGGGAACGACGTCGAGATCGGGGCCAACTGCACCGTTGACCGTGGCGCGCTTGGCGACACCGTGATCGGCGAAGGCACCAAGATCGACAACCTCGTGCAGATCGCCCACAACGTCGTCATCGGCAAACATTGCCTGATCGTCGCCCAAAACGGCATCGGCGGCAGCACCCAAATCGGCGAATACTCGACGCTCGCCGGCCAAGTGGGAGTCATTGGGCACATCAAAATCGGATCGAAAGTCATGATCGGTGCCAGGTCCACGGTGCTGAACGATCTCGAAGGGGGCAGGCAATACATGGGCTTCCCCGCGATCCCAAATTTTCAAGCCAAGCGCCAACTCATCGCCGCGCAGCAGCTTCCCGAGTTGATCAAGCGCGTCCGCAAACTGGAAAAGCAGCTCGCCGCGAAGAACACTCCGCCGACCGGCGACGCCTAAAAGTTCTTCTCTCGCTACGGCATCCCCCGTACCCTCCGGTCGTTCAGACATGAAATGGTACCGGAAACTCCACTGGCAGATCATCCTCGGGATGATTCTCGGGCTGATCTACGGGATTGCCGCCGCGCAATTCCAATGGGTCGAGTTCGCCACCAACTGGATTATCCCCTTCGGCGACATTTTCATGAACCTGCTCAAGCTCATCGCCGTGCCGCTGGTGCTCACCTCCCTCGTGTCCGGCGTGGCGTCGCTGTCCGACTTTAAAAAATTGTCGCGCATGGGCACGAAGACCATCGGCCTCTACGTTGCCACCACCGCCGTCGCCGTGACCATCGGCCTGCTGGTGGTCAACACCATCAATCCTGGCGACAAACTCCCCGCCGAGACAAAGGCCAAGCTCGAGAAACAATTCCAGTCCAACGCCGCCGCCAAAGCCAAGGGCGAGAGCACCGAGGCCGCTCGCCAGCGCGGCCCGTTGCAGCCGTTGGTGGACATGGTGCCTGACAATTTTTTCGGCTCGGCATCGAGCAACCGCAACATGCTGCAACTCGTTTTCGTTTCCCTGCTCATCGGCATCTCGCTGGTGCAAGTGAGCAGCGAGTATCGAAAGCCGGTGCTCTCGCTGTTCGAGGGCATGCAGGCGGTGGTCATCAAGCTGGTGAACATGATCATGCTCATGGCGCCCATCGGCGTCTTCGCGCTCATCACAAAAACCATCACCAGCCTCGCAGTCGGCGAGGACGGCCAAGCCGACCTTGGGCAAATCGGGGCGGTGCTCGGGGCGCTGGGCTACTACTGCGTCGCCGTCGTCATCGGGCTGCTGCTGCACACCGCCGTCGTTTACATTGGGCTGCTGAAACTCTGCACGCCGCTCAAGCTCCCGCAATTCTTCCGGGCCATCGCGCCGGCGCAACTGCTCGCATTCTCCACCAGCTCCAGCGGTGCCACGCTGCCGGTCACCATGCGCCAGTGCAAAGAGAAACTGGGCGTCTCAAAGGAAACGACCTCGTTCGTCCTGCCGCTTGGCGCGACGATCAACATGGACGGCACGGCGCTTTATCAGGCGGTCGCGGCGGTGTTCATCGCCCAAGCCTCCGGCATGTCGCTCGACATGGGAGACCAACTCACCATCGTCATCACAGCCGTGCTGGCCTCCATCGGCACCGCCGCCGTCCCGGGCGCTGGCATCATCATGCTGGTGATCATCCTCGAGGCCGTCGGGATTCCCGGCGAAGGCATCGCACTCATCCTCGGCGTGGACCGCATCCTCGACATGCTGCGAACCACGACCAACGTCACCGGCGACGCCGCCGTCTGCGCCGTGATCGCCCACTCCGAGAAACAACTCCATCCCCCCAGCGAATAAAGGGGAGCGCACGCGCCTCGCGTGCAATTTCGGGCGCCTCGCCCGAAAAATGAAACGGAAAGTTTCCTCAACCAAGCCATCGGCGAGGCGCCGATGGCAGCACGCGAGGCGCGTGCGCTCCCCGCTTGGCCAAGCGGCGGGTCAGCGGAAAGGGATCTCGGCGATGGTGGCTTGGCCTTGGGCAGGCTCCCGTGCGGTCAAGATCTGGCCGGGAGATTCGTGGCCGCGCTTGGCCAAGCCGAGGGCAATTGGGCCAAACTTGGGTGAGTCAATCACACTGGTCAGCGTGCCGACCGTCTTGCCGGAGTCGCCAACCAACTCAGTGCCAACCGCCAAGTCGGAGTCCAAGCGGTAACCAACGAGCGAGCGGTTGACGCGGCCGTAAGTGCGGATGCGTGCGATGATTTCCTGCCCGATGTAACAGCCCTTTGTGTAGCTGATGGCGCGGGTCTCGAGGTTGGCCTCGGGCGGCAGCGTCTTGCCGTCCATGTCGCTGCCGAAGCGCGGAATGCCGGCCTCGACCCGCGCGATCTCGGTCGCCTGCCAACCGGCCAAGCGGCCGCCCTGCCCCTCGACCGCCTTGGCCAAGCGCACGGCGGCCTTGGCCAAGTGCCCAGCGGGAATGTACAGGTCGCAACCAGCGGCGCCGTACCTGCCGTTGTTCATCACGTAAATTTCGCCGCACTCGTCGAGCGGCGACTTGGCGTGCGCGAACGCTTCCCCCGGCAACACCAAGCCAAGCGCCGCCAGCGCCTCGGCCGTCTTCGGCCCCTGCAAACTGAACAGACCAAAGTGCGGCGAGGCGTCGATGAGTTCGACTTGATCGGCGACGATGTGGCTCTCGAGTCGCTCGGTCACGGCGACGAGCAGGCCCGGCTCGAAGTCGAGAATGAGTTCGTCGTCAAGTCGGTACACGAACAGGTCGGCCTGCATCTTGGCCTTGGCGTTGACGAGCGCGGCGTAACAGCCCTGCCCCGGCTTTAGCCCGGCGACCTCGTTGGTGACTTGACCGTTGATGAACTTCACGCGGTCGTCGCCCAGCACGGCGAGACAACCGCGAAAGGAAAGATCAACGAGAGCGACGGACTCGGTCAGCGCCCGATGTTCGGCGTTCGTGTCGCCGTAATTTCGGGCGACCGTTTCGCCGGCGACATCGCCGAATTGCGCGCCTTGTTGGCTGAGGAAGTTGTGGAGTGGATTAGTTGGCATTGGATCAAAGTTGGTCGAATCGGGCGCGGGCCGCCTCTGTGGCCTCCGACGGGTTCGGCTCGAAGGTCTTGGTGTCGAATGAGTTGCGGACGATTTGACGCGCCTCGGCGAGGTCTTTGACAGCACCGGCGGCGATGGCCTGCACGAGAATGTTGCCGGAAGCTGTGGCCTCGACCGGGCCGGCGACGACCCGGATGTTCGCGGCGTCGGCGGTCAACTGGTTGAGCAACTCGTTGCGGCTGCCTCCGCCGACGATGTGCACCGTGGTTGCTCGCCAGCCGACGAGTTGCTCCGACTCGCGGAGGGTGCGGGCGTAAAGCAGCGAGAGGCTCTCCAGCGCGCAGCGGATGATCGCGCCGGGCGTCGCGGGGATCGGTTGGCTGGTTTCGCGGCAGGCGTCGGCGATGCGCCGCGGCATGTCGTCCGGCGCGAGGAAGCGGGGGTCGGACGGGTTGAGCACGGAGACATACGGCTCGGCGGCGGCGGCTTGCCCGGCCAAGTCGGCGTAGCTGTAGTCGTTGCCTTGCGCGGCCCAAGAGCGGCGGCATTCCTGCACGAGCCAAAGTCCGATGATATTTTTGAGCAACCGAATGGAGCCGCCGTAGCCGATCTCGTTGGTGAAGTTCAACTCGCGGCAGGCGTCGGTGATGATCGGCTCGGAGATCTCGAGGCCGATGAGCGACCATGTGCCAGAACTGATGTAGGCCCAGCGCTCGCCCTCGGCCGGGCAGGCGGCGACGGCGCAGGCGGTGTCGTGCGAGAGCGACGCGACGACGTTGAGCTTGGCCAAGCCGGTCTCGGCGGCCAAGCCGGGCTTGAGCGGGCCGAGCGTTGTCGCGGGCGCGGTGATCTCGGGGAACATGGCGTTGGGCAAACCCAGCGCGTCGATGAGGCGGTCGCTCCACTTGGCCAAGCGCGGGTTGTAAAGCTGGGTGGTGCTGGCCATCGACACCTCGATTTTGGCCACGCCGCAGAGAAGGTAATTGATCGCGTCGGCGATCGTGAGCAGTTGGGTGGCCTTGGCCAAGCGCGCGGGCGACTCGGCGCACAACTGGATGCTGGTGTTGAGCAGCATATACTGGATGCCGGTCTCATCGAACAGCGTGGGCCAATCGACCTTGGCGAGGACGGTTTTTTCGGCCTCGGCGGTGCGGGGGTCGCGGTAGTGGAAGACCGGCTCGATGATCTCGCCGTCATCGTCGAGGAGCACATAGTCCACACCCCATGCGTCGGCGCTGACGCTGGTGATCACTTGGCCAAGCGCACCGGCCTTGGCCAAGCCGGCGCGGATGCCGTCGAGCAGCGCCGGGATGTCCCAGTAAATCCGCTCGCCTTCGCGGATCGGCTTGTTGCCGAAACGGGAAAGCTCCTCGAGCGCGATGCAGCCGTCCTCGAGCGTGCCGAGCATCACCCGGCCGCTCTCAGCGCCGAGGTCGATGGACAGGTAGCGGGAAGTCATCTCGGGTGAATCGTTGCACGAACAGCAGGGAAGGAGGAGTCTCAAGTTTCAAGGCACAAGTTTCAAGGTGGATTATTAATCCGGCACTTTAATAGTATACCGAATGTCCTCGTGGTTGTTTTGTTTTCTCCCTCACCCGAGCCCACTAGAGGGAACTTGGCCAAGCGCGTTCCGTTTGATTCCTTCTCCCTCAGGGAGAAGGTGGCCGCAGGCCGGATGAGGGTGAAAACTCTCGGATGTTTTTTTGTAAAAGCCACGCGCTCTCCCTCTCCCCTGCCCTCTCCCGCTGGGAGAGGGGGCCGGGAACTTCGTCCTTGGACATTCCTTGTTCGGTGTTCGATATTGGTTTTTCTCCAGCCGTTTGAATGACGAATATCGAACAAGGAATGTCCAAATCTGAATTCCCTGTCTCTACCTCAGAAGAAGCAGCTTGGGCAAGTATGCGTTCCGATGTGATTCCTTCTCCCTCAGGGAGAAGGTGGCCGGAGGCCGGTTGAGGGTGAACGACTGGATGGTTTTTTGCAAAGGCCACCACTTGAGCGCCGGGTTAACAGCTCGCAGCTTAAAAATGGGAACTAGGTGAGGGGAAGCGGTTCCACCCAAGATTGTGGCAACCTACTGGCTGTCGGGAAACTGCTGTTTCAGTTCGTCAGCCGTCCAGGGGGCGGAGCGATCGGCGATGGTCTCGCGGACTGCCTTGACCTGTTCCGGCGTGACCAGCGACAGGTTGTGGGCGTCTCCCCAGTCGGTGTTGCGGCGGATGTAGCTGACGACGTTGGCGATGTCTTCGTCGCTCAACGCGGCGCCCTGTGTCGGCATCGCCACCTTGTTGTAGATTTGCCCGGCCACCTCGATGGGGCCTTGAAGCCCCTTGGAAATGATCGCGATGGCGAGACTCGGCGACTCGTTCAGCACCCACTCGGAATTGACCAACGGCGGATAACCGGCGTTGGCATTGCCCCTGCCGTTCGGCTGGTGACAGGCGGCGCAAATGCCCCGAAAAATCCGGGCGCCACTCTCGAAGGCCTGTTCCTCCGGGGTTTTCTGCACCTTGAGGCTCGCCACCACGGTGGCATCCTTGTGTGGCGCATAAACCTTGGCGTTGAAGCCGCCTCCATGGCCGTCGAGATAGTTGATGGCCCAGTAGAAGGTCACCACCATGAGGACAAACACCCACGGTGCCGGGCCGCTCACTTCGGCGTTGGTTGTCTTAGTTTCTTCGTTGGTTTTTTTGGCCGCCATCTTTGCTCGTGAAATGCTGGGTTACTTGCCGGCGTCGTCGGCCTTGGTCGCGTCTACTGTTTCTGCAGGGGCCGCGGCTGGCTTTGGCATGGAAGAGGTGTACGGCTGGTTGATCGGCGCCTCGGGCAACGGGTAGTTCGCACTTTTCAGGCTCAACAAATAATCGACCAATGCCTCGGCATCCTTGGTTGGCTTGTAGGTTTCCTCGCCGTCGTGGATGATGTGCTGGCCCTGCTCGTCCTCACCGGCCTTCTCAAATAGGAACCGGTGCTGCGGCATCTTGCTGTCTTTCCTGACGGTCTTCGGGTTCAGGAGAATACGCAGCAGCACATCGCGCGAGAGTCGCGCACCAACGTTGGCCAAGTCCGGCCCGATGCGAACCGAGCCGAGCATCGGCGGCTCGGCAAACAGATAGTCCTGCGCCACGGAGCGACGCTTGCCCCAGCCGCGTCCCTTGGGGTTCAGGAGGTCGTGCTGCGTCAAATCTTCACCGCGAAAACGCACCTGCACATCCACCGAGGCACCCGCTGCGGCTAGGAAATTGCGAGCCTTCGAGGCATCTGCGGCGTTGGCGCCGTTGACCACGGTTTCCCATTCGCCAACCGGCAAACCAAGCGCGGCACCGCCGGACGCCTCACGACCGGTCACCCTGTAAAAGCGGCTGATCGCCTCTTGCACGGCGGCGTGGTTTTTCTCACCGGCCAACGCCTTGACGTCCAGCACGACGCTGTCGTGGGTCACCTGCTGGGTGTGGCATGAGGCGCAGCCGTTGGCCTTGTAAATCGCCTCTCCGTAGCGGGCGTTGCCGAGCAGCGGCACGGGATAGCGGAACAGGGTTCCGTCCTCGGCTTGAGTGTCGATGTACTGCAACCCGCTCAACTGGTCGCTGGCGCGAAAGACCATCGCGGAAAGTGACACACAGAAAACCAGAAGCAACCCGCCTAGCAGGGTGAAGGTGCTGTCCATCTTCACGTCGAGCAGGCCAAAGGCGAGCCATGCGAACAGCCCCACGACCACGGCAACAGGCCACCACAGGGCAAGCATGAAGTAAGAAACCGAACTGGCCAAGAGGCCCAATAAAAAACTCAATCCAATCGTCATGCGTTGGCCTCCTTCGTTTTAGCCTTGCCGAGAAAATCAACAAGGCAGTCGCAGTTTTTTATCGCGAACAGGATGGCTCCCAAAAAATTCAGGAACAAAATCAAACTTCCCACGAGCAGGAAAATGTCGCCCAAGCTGGCGAAGTAAACACCGGAACCCAGCACCGCGTCGCCGGACATCAACCCGCCCAGAGCGGCCGGCAGTGTGGCCCCAAACAAACCGAGGATGATGGCCATGGTTTGAATCCGCGTCAGTTTCGGGCAGAAGTCCATCCCAACCAAGCGCGGGAAGATGTGGTAAAGGGCGGCAATCAACGTCAACCCAACGAAGCCAAGGTTGAAAAGCAGCTCCATCGCTGGGCCGTATGTCGTGAACTCCGCCACGCTCCCCGGCCCGGGGAACGCGAAAATCACATTCACGACACTGATTGAGATGAAAACTAGAGCGGCCAAGCGCATCAAGTTGTAGGCCAAGCTGTCGGCGTCATTCGCTGCGGAAGCGCCGTTGACCGTTCGCTTGAGGCTCACCCACGCCGCGATCACGCCGAAGAAATAAAAGACAGCCGTCACCGTGCTCAGCGCCGGCAGCCAAGCCGGCACCGGCGCGCCCGGGCCCACACCGCCGACCGAGCCAAACAGCAGCATCAGCCAGAACGCAAGCTGCGCGTAGCCGCGACCCACCAATTGGCGGCCGCTCAAGGCGGACAGAAAGTGAAACAGCGTGCCAAGACCGACAAACGTCAGGTACACCTTGGCGAAATTCTGGATGAACCACCAATCGACGATGTTGGCCACCACGCCCTTGGCATGGAAGAAATGAATCAGCAAATATGAACCTCCCAGCACCCAAGGCAGCCACAGCGTGGCGGCGAACAGGAACCATTGTGCCGGGCTCATCTCCTCGTCGGTGCGGCGGTTGTTTGTCTGCACCAGACTCAAGCCCACGAGCACGAAGCCGAAGAACAGCAGCGGCAACACCTTGCCCGGCATTTGTAATCCCTCAAGGCCGCTGGCTTCGCCGGCTAAGATGCCTAGGAATCCCAGCGTGACCCCGGCGTTCCAGAGCAGTCCGCCGAAAATCAAGTAACCACCATCGACCAAGACGGTCTTGCCGCGATGACTGAGAATCCAAGCCGAGACAGCCAAGCCGAGCTGCACCAGGAAGCCAAACTGCAGCGCCAACTGCGAGGCAGGCTGGATGCGGCCGTAGGCCAGCCAAGCGCTGTCGGCCATCATGCCGGAGGCGTGCACCTTGACGCCGGCCAGCAGCGCAAAGAAGCTGTACACCAGCAGCCAGGCGACGGCACTAAAGGCCAGAAACAACACCGGGCCTCGGCAGGATCGATCCACCGCCTCGCGCGGATCTTGTTTTGCCTCGTCCTCTTTGGGTTCGCTGCTCATCTATTTGCTGTGGGACTTCACGTAAGCCATGAGGGCCAAGACCTCTTCATTGTTCACCAAGCCCGGTGCAAGGATCATCGGGGCCAACGCGCCTTTGAGCACCTTGGCCATGGGATCAGTCACCGACTCGATGAAGTACTCCTCGTTCATCACGACCTTCTTGATGGGCCCCAGGTAACCGATATGCACCTCGCGTTCCTTGCCCCAAAAGTCGCCGATAAATTGCGGCGCCTTCAAGGCCAAGCCGGCTGGTGCGGGGATGGCTGGATCTGTTGAATGGCAGGTGAAACAGGTCTTGGTCATGAACAGAATCTTGCCCTTGGCGATCAGGGCCGGGTCAGCCAGGTCAACGCCTGAGAGATCCACCGTCTTGGGGGCCTCGTACTTGCCGTCCTTGGCAATGCTGCGCTCCACCAGCTCGGCGCGGGTTCCCTCGCTGCCCAGCTTGGCCACCTTGGCCAAGGCCGTGTCGATCGGCAGACTCACGATTGCTTTCTCTTTGCTGACCACCGCGTGGCCGGCAAGTTTGCCACTGGCAGCAGTGTCGATTTTTTCGCGCTTGGCCAAGCGCGCCTTGGCAGCATCCGCGCCGATGGCCTGCCCCGGCTCATACACTCGGGCCACCACAAAGCCACCCAGCAAAAACACAGCCAGAAGTATCAAGCTGAAAAACCCGGAGCCTTCGCCGTCGTGATTGAAATATTCGTCGCTCATTATTTACCTGCCGCCTTGGCTTCCGAACGAAGCGGAATGTAGACGCCCATCGTCTCCGCGATCCGCGGATCCTTCTGCGGATACGGCGAGTGCTGCTTGAAAAAGTGAATGAACGCCATCGACAATGCGCCGCCCATCAGCGCGAGGCAGCCGGCGTCAATCCAGATGTGCTCCATCCAGCCGCCGAAACGGTGGATCACCGGCATGATATTGTAGCTCATGTCGCAGAAGTGCAGGAACCAAGCCAGCACAGCCACGGTGATCATGACCTCCGGCCGGGTCTTCACGTCGATGCGCAGGAGCATCAGGAACGGCACGAAGAAATGCCCGAAGATGATCAGCATTCCGACGTTCCACCACGGGCCGTCCTCGCGCTTCACGTACCAGAACGTCTCCTCCGGGATGGAGGCATTCCAGATCAGGAAGTACTGCGAAAAATGGATGTAAGCGTAAAACACCGTGAAGGCAAAAAACAGCGTGGCGATGTCCTTGAGCGTGGAGTCGCGGACGATGTCCTTGAGCGGTCCAATCTTCCTGAGGAACAACGAGATGATGTAAATCGTGATCAACGAGACCCAGACACTCCCGGCGAAGTAGTACACGCCAAACATCGTGGAGAACCACTGGTACTCGAGACCTTTCATCCAGTCGATGGAACCGATGGTCAGCGTGGCGGCGAAAACAAAAATCCCGACCGCCGCCAGCACGCGGCATTTCCGGGTGCAATCTGCGGCACCCGTCTTGTCCTGCTCGAGGGAATATTTGCGAAGCATCCACGTGAAAAATCCCCAGATCGCAAAACAGAACACCCAGCGCGCATGCCAGAACCCGGATTTCAAATAACCCCGTTTCGCATACCAAGCGTGGTCATCGGTCTTGCCGGATTCGGCGTACTTTCTCTCCGATCTCATCCAGTCGTAAAAGGCCCGCTTGCCTTCATCGCTGTGTGCCGCTGCTTCGTGATGACCGGCTCCGTGTTTGTCATTATTGACGAAAGAAGCCTTCTCGGTTGCCTCGCTGGCTTTTTTTGCCTCTTCCTCGTGGTGAACGGTGGCGTCCTGTTCCACTTCGACGAATTCGCTGCCAGACCAGATGGCAATGGGGATAAATAAAATCGCCATCAGCGGCAACAAACAGGCCAAGTGCTCCGCCACTCGCCGAATCGAGACGATCCAGTAGGAGTCAAACAGGTAATGCAGCAGCACGAGGAAAAAGGCGCCCAAGCAAATGCTCAAGTAGAACATGAACGACACCAGCCACGCATGGGCGAAGTGCGATCGATCCGCGAAGAAACCAGCCAACACCAGCACCGCACCCACAACGAGTAGGATTAACGGAAGCCGACTCGCCCACGGTGGGAGCTTCATTTCCGGTTCCACCTTCTTGGCGCTGGTTTTTTTCTTTGCAGTCATCGAACGGATAAAATCTATTGCCGGTTAATTGCCTTCGAGTGCCTTTTGCAACCCGGCCTTTTTGTCGAGGTCTGTCACCTCATTCAGATTGCCCAACTGGCTGTATTGCAACGCCCGGACGTAGCCGATGATTGCCCACCGATCCTCGGCTGAAATCTTGGTCTTATAGGCGGGCATTCGTGTGTAGGCGATCCCCACCGCGTTGGTCGTTGCGTTGAACCCGTTGCTGATGACGTCGAACAAATAACCGTCCTGCGCCTGAACCAAGCGGTGTTGGTGCAGATCCGCCGTGATCAGGCTATACTGTGTCACGATACCGCCGCCGTCCCCCGCTTGGCCATGGCAGACCGCGCAATAAATATTGTACCGTTCGCGACCGCGTTTCAGCGTATCGGCATTCACCTCGCGCGGATTGACATCCACCCAATCCTCCGACCCCGCCTTGCGACCGGTGTTCGCCGGTTGATCATCCACCGCCACGCCCCGTGCCACCACGCCGACCACCGGCAACCGGGAGCCGCGCCCGTCCCCCGCTCCGAACACTTCATCGAAAAGGTTCGGTGCCTGCGGTCGCACCCTGGCCTGGCGATCCATGTCCGGGAACACTTCAATCGGGCTGTTGCGGGTAAACGTCCCCCGAAACCCTGCCGTGGTAATGACCAAGCAAACAATGACTGCGAATCCTGTGATGAAATAGCGCATTATTCGTTTACCAGTTCGATGTGCTTGCTGCCGACATTTTCCAACAGTTCGCGGGTTTCCTCTTCGTCGTATTTCGGGTCGTCAGCCTCGATGACGACGTAAAACTTGTCGTGCGTCACTTCCGCGAATCGCAGGTTCTTCAACAGTGGATGATGCAGTCTCGGCAAGCGGTTCAGGAACAGCATCCCCCCCAACGAGCCAAAGGCTCCGAACAGGATGGTCATTTCGTAGGCAACCGGAAAAGATGAGAACGGACTAAAGTTCGGTTTGCCTCCCACCGGGATGCCAAAATCATATGAGTTCATGTACCAGATCATCAGCATGCCCCCGAAGAATCCGCACAGGCCGCCGATAAAAGTGAACCAGCCAACACCGGAATTTTTCAGGCCCATGGCGTCATCCATCCCGTGTATCGGGAACGGCGTGTGCGTGTCCCAACGGGTGTAGCCAGCGGCGTGCACCTTCTCGGCAGCGTGCAAGACATCGGCTGGGGTGTCGAACTCAGCCATCAAGCCGTACGGGATCTGGTAGTCGTCCAAAGAATCCATTACTGTTTAGCTCCTCCCAACGGGTGATGCGGATCTGCATACGGGGTGACGCCTTTGACCTCGGCTATAGCGATCAACGGCAGGAACCGGCAGAACAACAGGAACAAAGTCATAAAGAAACCCATCGTGCCGATGTAAGTGCAGACATCCACCCAAGTCGGTGAGTAATAACCCCAGTTACCCGGCATGTAGTCGTTGTGCAGCGAGGTCACCACGATGACGAAGCGTTCCATCCACATACCGATGTTCACGAAGATGGTCACAACCCAGATAAACCAAGGTGTCGTGCGACACCAGTTGAACCAAAACAGGTGGGGTGAGACAACATTGCAAGTGACCATCAACCAGTAAGACCAGTAATAATCACCGAACGCGCGGTTCTTGAAGGCGTACAACTCGTAGGGGTTGCCGCCGTAGTAGGCGATGAAAAACTCCATGCCGTAGGCATAACCAACAATCGATCCGGTTGTCAGGATCACTTTGCACATCAACTCCAGATGGCGAGTGGTCACGATTTCGTCCATGCCCTTGTATAGCGCACGGAGCGGTATCATCAGAGTCATCACCATGCCAAAGCCGGAGAACACGGCGCCGGCTACGAAGTACGGCGGGAAAATGGTCGTGTGCCACCCCGGCAACTGTGACACTGCAAAGTCAAATGAAACGATCGAGTGTACCGACAACACCAGCGGCGTGGAGAGGCCGGCCAAGAGGAGGTACGCTTTTTCGTAGTTGCGCCAGTGACGGTTCGAGCCGGTCCAGCCAAGCGAGAACAGCCCGTACAAAATCTGGGCAACCTTGTTGCGCAACCGGGCGGCGGGCGCAACGACTTTGCCGGCGACTTTGCGGAAGCGATCCCGCATCGTGGCCAAGTCGGGAATCAGGCCCATGTACCAAAATAACACCGACACGGTGAAGTAGGTTGACACGGCGAACACGTCCCATAACAGCGGCGACCGGAACTGCGGCCAGATCGAGTGCGCATTGGGGATCGGGAACAGCCACCAGTCAAACCAAACACGGCCAACATGAACCCCCGGAAATATCCCGGCGCACATCACCGCAAAAATCGTCATCGCCTCCGCCGCGCGGTTGATCGAGGTTCGCCATTTCTGGCGCAGCAAAAACAGGATCGCCGAGATCAGCGTGCCGGCGTGGCCGATGCCGATCCACCAGACGAAGTTCACAATGGCCCAGCCCCATGCGACCGGGTGGTTCAGACCCCAGACACCCACGCCGGTGGAGATCAGGTAAATCAAGCCAAGCGGCAGCCAGAGTGACGTGAGCCCGCTGATGGTGATGGCAATCCACCACCATCTTGGCGTCTTGTCCTCGATGACGTTGGCCACCGTGTCGGAGAGCCAGCCAATGGAGCGCTGGTTGGCCACTAAGGGCACGCGCTCCAGTTCCACCGGGGGTGGCGCGATCGTGACGGATGAGGGGGCCGAATGGTCAACCATCAGTGCTTGGCCTCCTTCTCATGCCCCTTGGCTTCCCCGTGTGTTGGTGTTGCTCCGCCAAAAACATTTCCGTGGTTCTTCTCGTTGTATTCCGTGACGGAATTCGGGAGGTCGTGGTAATCCGGCATGTTCACGTTCGGATTTCTGAGCTTGGCCAAGTAGGTCGTCCGCGGGCGCGTGTCCAGAAAACCGAGCACGGAGTAGTCGCGGTTTTGCCGCTTGAGCCGGTAAACCTCGCTCTCCTTGTCCGAAATATCGCCGAACGTGATGGCGTCCGCCGGGCAAACCTGCTCGCACGCCGTCTTGATCTTGCCATCCGGCACCTTGACGTTGTCCGTGTCCCTCGCCGCAACTTTTTGCTCGATCTTGCCCTGCTGGATTCTCTGCACGCAGTAGGTGCATTTCTCCATCACGCCGCGCATACGCACCGTCACGTCCGGGTTCTTCGAGAGCTTGATCAAGTCCCACTCGGGATCAAATTCGCCGTTTTCTTTTTTGCCGTCGTCCAGCCCCGGCACACTCCCCCGCGAGGGATCTTTGTACCAGCGAATCAGTTCCCACTCGCCGTTGGAACTCTTGTTGCTGGGATGGAGCGGGCTGTTGTTTAAGTCGTTGTCGTCGTTGAAAAAGGTTCCCGGCTTGCGCTCGCCATCCTCAACACCAAACGGCCGGCGGTTATAGTCGTAGTAGTTGAATCGACGAACCTTGTACGGGCAGTTATTCGAGCAGTACCGGGTGCCGACACAGCGGTTGTAAGCCATGAGGTTCAACCCCTCCTCATCGTGCACCGTGGCGTTTACCGGGCAGACACTCTCGCACGGCGCATCCTCGCAGTGCTGGCAGGCAACGCCTTGATAGCTCACCTGCGGGTTATGCTCATCACCCGAAAAATAGCGGTCGATCCGTATCCATGACATCTCCCGGCCAATGGCAACCTGATGCTTGCCGACAATCGGAATGTTATTCTCGCTCTGGCAGGCCACCACGCAGGCATCGCAGCCGACGCACGTGCCCAAATCGATCACCATCCCCCACTGTTGGCGCTCGGGATCCATCAACCCCGGGCCGTTGCTCTTGCCGCCAAAACTATGCTCGTACGGCGATGAGGCAAGATCTGTCCGGCCTTCCTCCCACTCGTAACGCGCACCCTTCTTGGTGATGTGCGACGTGTGATGGGTGCTGTCCAAATCGAAGTGATCGACGAAATCCTTGTGGCCGTTGAAGTCGTTGGCGTTCCCCTCGCGGATGACCGGCCGGCCGTCCATGATGCCCTGCTCCTGCGTGCAGGCGATCTCGTAAGTCGCGGACGGTTTTTCCGTCAGCTTGGCTCCAACGGCGAAGTGCGCCCCGCTCGAGGTTCGCACCTCATAGGCATTGAACCCCGCCACACCGCCGACCCGGCCAAGCCCGCGCCCGTAGCCAAGCGCCACGCCGACGACGTTGTCCGCCATGCCGGGCAGCAGCCAAATCGGCCCTTCCACGGTCTTGCCGCCGACCTCGAGCTTGTAAACTTTCTGGTAAAACCGGCCAGCATCGGAATGGAACCCAAACCGCCCCGGCAGACCGCCGGACTTTTTATCCAGTTCCTCAAAGTCCAACGCCTCCTTGGCCGCCTCTTCGCCCAGCAATTCGCGGGCGGTCTGGTAGCTCAACACCAGCACGTTGTCCCATGTGATGCGGGTGACTGGGTTCGGAGTCTCGAGCAGCCAGCCGTTGTTGCACCAGCGGCCATCGTCCATGCTGTGGTCGCGATAAAAAGTAACCTCGTAATCCCCCTTGCCCGGCACTTTCACCGGCTTGGCA
>Ga0209554_1001516_pt1 | contig 17516 bp, 13 predicted proteins | sample MarorgKNORR_S2LV_5_FD_188221 | JGI IMG/M metagenome (GOLD analysis project Ga0209554, IMG submission 188221) | Marine microbial communities from the Southern Atlantic Ocean, analyzing organic carbon cycling - Bottom_A/KNORR_S2/LV (SPAdes) (version 2) | ecosystem: Environmental > Aquatic > Marine...
CTAGATATGTTTCATTTTTCTTTAACTCATTTTTATTAATCCTATACTCTCTAATAATCCTTTCTGCACTAATTACCTTTTCAGTAATTTCATCAATTTGTTTTTTTTGAAAATCCTTGTTCTCAGGGCTATTCTTAATAATTCTTTCCCAGAGTAACTTCTCTTCAATACCATTCATAATATTGTAGTTTTCATTAATTGGCCCAATCATACAAAATTCTTGGTATTCCTTTTGCATCCATCGGTTAAGCGAAAATATAGCTGGTATTTTTATTGATTTTTTTTGAATTTTTTCTTTAAATATTAGCTGAATATCGTTGACTTGATTTTCAGTCATGCAAATAATAGCGTCGTAAGTTTTTTTGAACATTAGTCTTATTGTAATATTAGAAAAGAAATTTTAGTATTTCTATTGTAAACTTTTCTTTATTTTCTATTTGGATTGTCATACTTTGGTTGCTAACAAAAATTATATTACCCCAGAAGGATTTAAGGTTTTGCAAGAAGAGCTTAATCATCTTATTAAGGTAGATCGTCCCGAAATCGTTAAAGTGGTAAGTTGGGCTGCTAGAAATGGTGACAGAAGTGAAAATGGTGATTATATTTATGGAAAAAAAAAGCTTCGACAGCTTGATGCCAGGATAAAATACTTATTAATTAATATTGAAGACGCCAATATTGTCTATTTAGATCCTAATCTTGAAAGAAACAAAGTTTTTTTTGGAGCATATGTAAAGCTCTTTGATTTAATGAAGGATTCTGAATTAATGATAAGGGTTGTTGGGCAGCAAGAGATTGGTGTTGATAAAGAAAGCATAAGCTATGTTTCACCACTAGCTAAGGCGCTTATTGGCAAGGCTGTTGGTAACGAAATATCTGTTACAACCCCTGAGGGTGAGCATTTATACCAAATTCAAACAATCGATTACAAATAACTAAGTTTGAGGTTATTTCAATTTAAATTTTCGTAATAATTAATTAAAGTATAATTTTTTAAAATTTATTTTTAGAGGTAATTAATGAAAACAGCACAAGAAGTGAGGGTAGGTAATGTTATTATGGTGGATGGCTCGCCAATGGTGGTACAAAAGGCTGAGTATAATGTATCAAAATCTGGAAGAAGACAAAATGCAGCAATAGTAAAAATGAAAATGAAGAACTTGCTGACAGATAATTCGACCCAAGCTGTTTTTACAGCCACAGATAAATTTGATGTGGTGATTTTAGAAAAAAAAGAGGTTACGTATTCTTACTTCGCAGACCCAAAATATGTTTTTATGGATTCTGATTTTAATCAATATGAGGTTAATGAGGAAAATATGGAGGATGTTTTGAAATTTATTGAAGACGGAATGGAATGCGAAGTAGTTTTTTATGAAGGGATGGCGATTTCAGTGGAACTTCCAAACTCAGTTATTAGAGAAATTATTTATACTGAGCCGGCTGTTAAGGGAGATACTACATCAGGCAAGGTTATGAAGCCTGCTCAAACTAGCACTGGATTTGAATTAATGGTTCCTTTGTTTTGTGAAAAAGGAAATAAGATAGAAATTGATACACGTACGTTAGACTACAAGAATAGGGTGAAATAACTTTACCCTGTTCCGCCGACCACTATATTGTCAATTTTTAATGTAGGTTGTCCTACTCCAACGGGAACGCTTTGACCTTCCTTGCCACAAGTGCCTACTCCCGAATCTAATCTCATGTTATTTCCCACCATGCTGACTTGCTTTAAGATATCTGGTCCATTCCCAATAATTGTGGCTCCTTTGACTGGATGTGTTAGTTTGCCATTCTTAATAATATAAGCTTCTGAGGCTGAAAAAACGAATTTACCACTTGTAATGTCAACTTGTCCGCCACCAAAATTATGTGCATAAAGTCCATCTTTAACCGAACTTATAATTTCATCTTGGCTATACTTTCCATTTAACATGTATGTGTTTGTCATTCTGGGAAGAGGAGTATGTGCATATGACTCTCTCCTACCATTACCTGTTAACGGCATACCCATTAGTCTTGCGTTAAGAGAGTCTTGTAGATAACCAACTAATTTTCCATCGTCAATTAAGATTGTTTTTTGGGTAGCATTTCCCTCATCATCAATATTTAATGAGCCTCTTCTATTTTTTATAGTGCCATCATCTATCACTGTAATACCTTTAGCAGCAACTTGTTCGCCCATCTTATTACTAAAAGCTGATGTTTTTTTACGAATAAAATCTCCTTCAAGTCCATGACCTATTGCTTCATGTAAGAGCACTCCAGGCCACCCTGACCCAAGAACAACTGTCATTGATCCTGCTGGAGAAGGTTTGGCTTTAAGATTGGTTAATGCTTGATTAACGGCCTCTTCTGCATAAAGTTTTAAGATCTCATCAGAAAAATAGTTAAGGTTATAGCGACCACCTCCGCCTGAGTAACCTTGTTCTCTTCTTTTTCCCGTCTGTGCAATCACGCTGATCGATAATCTTATTAGTGGCCTTACATCTTCAATGAGATGGCCATAATAATTGTGAATTAGGATAACTTCATACTGAGCCGCAAGCGAGGCAGAAACTTTAATTATTTTCGGATTTAGTTTTTTTGCATACATTTCTATTGTTTCTAATATTTTTATTTTTTGCATGCTAGCTAAGCTTTCTATTGGATCTTGATTGCTATAGACATTTTTTGTAAATGATTTTTTATGATTTGGAATAGAGCGAGATTGTCCCTGATTTCTAATTGAGTTTACAATTTGTGTAGCATTTTTAAGGGTTTCTAGTGAGATATCATTTGAATAAGTAAAGGCTGTTTTTTCATCACTTACTGATCTAATCCCAACCCCTTGGTCTATTGAGTAACTCCCATTTTTAACTTTACCATCTTCTAGAGCCCAAAACTCATTTCTGGAATATTGAAAATAAAGATCAGCATAATCAACATTATTTTTGGTTATCTGATTAATAACATTATTTAGGTCGTTATGTGAAATATTACTTTTACTTAATATATATTGGTTTGAAAATTTAAAGCTTGTCATGTTCTTAGATTTTAAAATTGGTCGAATAGTTCTTTGGTTGGATTAATAATTTGTTCATCAATAATATCGCCTAAGATATTATCTTGTTTAATATCCACTTCGATTGGATCGTCCCATGTTCCAATAATTCGATATTGATCAGTTAAAACCTTATTCAAAGGATCATCAAGTATTTTTTGCGCTATCCAGGCTGCAGCACCGGCAATGGGTCCTCCGGCCAATGCTGCCAATGAAAGGGTGTCGGTAATTCTTGGTGTAACTGATACAAGTAGGTTTTGTGTTTCTTCTATAAGATTAATTTCTCCTGTCACTTGTATCGCTGCAGCAGGTCCGTCGATTTCAAAATTATCTGTATTAAGATTCCCTTCAGAGATTTTAAAGCTACCATTAATCTCATCAAAAAGCATGCCTTTACTAAAAAGGTCCCTAAAATCAAGTTGTAATCGACGTGGTAAATTTTGTAATGTCAATAGTCCCAAAAGCCTTCCCACACCAGGCTTCCCTTCAAGTATAGTACCCTTGTCTGAATCTATTGAAAATATCCCATCAACTATTAATTTATCAAACTTCATAGGGCTCCCTGGCCAAGATAAGTATCCTTGAATGTTGGCTTTTCCTTCATCAACAAGACCATTCATCTCTAATTGTTCTAGAGTTTTATCGAGCTTTCTGATATTCCAATTAAACTTTATGGATGTATTTGGATTTAAGCTCTCATCATCCCAGAAGCCGGTAATTTTCATAGTACTATTAGGATGCACTATTTTGAGCTGTTTAATATTCCATATTTTATTTTCTTTAAAGGCAGTTAAATTTAATCTTCCTTCTAGGTTACCGTAGTCAGTTATCCCTAATTTAAATGATTGTATTTTTATATCCATTTTTGGTGGGTTATAAAAAACTAGGTCTTTTTTAATAATTTCTGATTTTATTCTTTCTAACATGTGGAGTTCATCAAATCTTGCTTTTATAAGATTTTCATTCTTATCCCATAAAATATTTCCATTAACCCCATCTGCCTTAAATTGGATATTAATACTATCATTGTTAGGTCTAAGTTCGACTTGACTGTTACTAAAATTAAAACCATAAAGCGCTAAGTTTTGTACAGATATTTGTGCTTTATCTATTGATATATGCTTATATTGAGTGCTTGTATTATCATTATCATTATCATCTATTAAGAACATAAAGTCCTCATCACTAAGCGAAGTAAAATTAGCAACTAGTAAAATACTATCTTTTGGCATGATGTAATTTTTTACAGAATTTATATTAATTATTCCATTGATAATATTTATTTTATTTTCATTTTGGGTTGTATTGAAAGTAGCTGATATATCAGTTCCTAATTTCAAATCAATTTTCCCTTTATTAATATCTGATGATGTTTTGTTGACAGACATTAATAATTCTTGGTTTGATGATTTGTCGAGAATACTTAAACCTCTTATTTGTATACCCACAAGATCACTATTGATGAGAAATTCGGTTTTATTATCAAATAAATTAATTTTTCCTGACCATTGGGCGTGGCCCGTTATGTTACGGCTCAAATTTTCACCTAATATTTTTTTGATAAATTGATTGCTAATTGTGCTTTTTATATCAATTGTTGTCGCATCTTTATTACTTTTTATTTGTATATTTAATGGCTCACCGGACAAGACACCATTAATATTTTTGGCTGTGACATTATTATTGCTTAAATTGATAATGCCCTTAAGGTTGGAAATTTGAGGAATTTCAAGTTGTGTGTTGTTTACATCACTTCCTTGGAGTTCATAAGTACCTACAAAAGAAATATTATCTATATCATCAAAAGGAATTGTAAGGTTTAAATTAAGTTCGCCTGGACCTTCACCATCCATAAATTTAAAAATATTCTTTGTATATTTTTTAATTGGACTATTTTTGATGGTGTAGATAATATTTTTAGCAGAACTATCTAATACTAGATCAACATTCATAATAATTGGATTGGTTGTAAAGGGGATAATGGATGCTTCAAAATTTTTAATTTGGTTATTATGAAGACGTCCTTTTTTACTTATTAGAGAAAATTTTGCACCTTCTACATGAAGGTTAGCATCAAAATTTTCCATTTCTGGCCAACCAGCACCGTATTCAATAAAACCATTTTTTATAGTTGACTGAATAGTAAACTTACCTTTATCGAGGTCGACTTGATTGTTTTCATCAACAAATGGAAAGTCTTTACTTTGTCCTTGTATTTTAATTATAGTATTTTCTGCAGTGCCTTTTAAAAGCGAAGTATCTAACCACCCTAAAGTTTCGCTGCCTAATTGTAATGGATAGTAGCTTTTAAGTTCTGGGATACTTAATAAAGGGACGATAATCTCTATATCCAGTAGGCTATTTTTATTTTCTAGGAACTTATATGAGCCATTTATGGAGGCCTTCATATGTTCATCTTTAACAATAATATTTTTTAAATTAATAACATTGTTATTCCAGCTAATCTTTCCAGTTAGTTGTGAAAATTTTAAAGGCTGTCTAAAAGTATCTAATTTTGTGATTATTACGTTTCTTGAGACTGATTTAATAAAGCCTATATTATTTTTTATATGTATTTGGCCTGTGATATTTCTTGCGCTTGGATAATTATTATATGCATTAACTTTAACATTTAACAGTTGGGCATCGATTGTAAGTTTTCGTGGTGATTGTTGTATCGATTTTTTCCATACGAACTTTATATTGCTAAGCTTACCTTCTGGAGAAATATTTTTAATTTTTTTATAAATAGATTCATTTTCTAAGGGAAAGAAATCAATTAGCTCTTGTACTGACTTAAGATTGATTCGATTAATTTTTGCCGTAACTGCTGTAATTTCTTTATTAGATTGGTTGAGTGTAATTGAGACCTGACTATCCCTGATATTTAAATTATTATTAGTGTCGAGTGTTAATTGATTTAGATTAAAAAAAGTATTATCGTTTTTTTTATGCCAATTAAACTGGCCAGAAAAGTTTTTTAATAGCACGTCTTGTTTTTTTAGATTATTTTTAATTAGAACATTTTTTGTATCAAAGAAGGTTTCTATTTCTGTTAATTTTCCTTTTTCGAATGAAGTATTAATCGTTAGATTTCCTGTGCCGCTATTAATGTCAATCGGGTAGTCTATCCATGGTTTGTATGCATTCAGCTCTATGTTGTTTGAATGAAGGGAAAGTTGTCCATCGACACTTTCTATATTCTTGAAACTATCTAGATTGAAGTGACCGGTCAATATAGTTTTTGCTAATGACGTTGCTGATGAATCAAAGCTAAGTTTAAATGAATGTCTATCAAGATAAGCTAACAAAATAGAAGTTTGATAATCAAGATTTACATTCTTAAGTATAAGAGATGAGATACTAGGTCTTGTTTTATCGATCCAATTAATCTCTCCATCAATGATAACAATATCATCTTGATTAAGTATCCAATCAAATAACCGCGTATTTTTTTGTTTATCATTAAAGTTAATTATTATTCCTCCAATAAGATATTCTGTATTGCTATTTTTTTGGATTTTTAGCTTAGGAGTATAAATATTGATTTTATCTAGTATGGGCTTAAATTCTAAAAAAGATCTCCATGAGAAATCTACTTCGATCTTATTAAGACTAAAAGTTTTTGTGTTGTTTGAATTAAATATGGTTAATTGATTTATTGTAAATCTAGGGCTTGTTAGCTTCCAACCTGCCTTAAGACTTTTGATTGATACTTCTTTATTGGTTTCGTTACTTATGTAATCAATTATTTTTTGTTTGTAATAATCTAAGTTGGTTTGAATAAGAAAATAAAAAGCAATATATCCAATTAATAAGGTGGTAATAATTGTAATACTTAATGTGATGAGCGATTTTTTAATTAAATTTTTAGAATACAGTTTCATGCGTGTTATAACGGTAAATTATTATTTGATTTTATAGCTTTTGATTGTGATGTCTACAGTTTTTCACTTAACTGTTTAAGTATTTCTGGATTCTCTAAGGTGGAGATATCGGTTGTAATCTCTTCATCTTTGGCAAGGTTTCTTAATAATCGACGCATAATTTTTCCAGACCTTGTTTTTGGGAGATTATCTCCAAAACGTATTTCATCTGGCTTAGCGATTGGACCAATTTCTTTGGCAACACATTTTCTTAGCTCATTAATAATAGATTGGGCTTGTTCCTTATTAGGCCTTTTGCTTTTAAGAACCACAAAGGCCACTATAGATTCACCTTTAATGTCATGTGGTTTTCCTACGACCGCAGCTTCTGCAACAATGCTATGCGATACTAAAGCAGATTCAATTTCCATTGTACCTAAACGATGTCCGGAGACATTTAATACATCATCTATTCTTCCCATAATGGTAAAGTAACCTGTTTTTTTGTCCCTTATGGCGCTGTCGCCAGCTAAATATAATTTGCCCCCTAACTCTTTTGGAAAGTAATTTTTTTTAAAACGTTCAGGATCTCCCCATATTGTTCTAATCATTGAAGGCCAAGGTTTTTTAATGACTAATAAACCACCATTTCCCCAGGGCTTATCTTGACCTTGCTCATCTACGACATCAATTACAATACCTGGGAATGGTAATGTGCATGAGCCTGGAATTAAAGGAGTAGCTCCCGGAAGTGGCGTAATAACGTGCCCACCGGTTTCCGTTTGCCAAAAAGTATCTACAACAGGACATTGGCTATTACCTACATTTTCGTAGTACCACATCCATGCTTCGGGGTTAATGGGTTCACCAACTGTACCAAGTATTCTTAACGAATTTAGTACATAATTTTTTGGGTGAGTAGCTGGATCAATTTCAGATGCCTTATTTAAGGCTCGTATTGCTGTTGGGGCTGTATAAAAAATGCTAATTTTATGTTTTTCAATAATTTGCCAGAAGCGACTCGCATTAGGGTAAGTTGGGGTTCCCTCAAAAATCACTTGTGTCGCTCCAAGGGCGGTTGGACCATAAGCTACATAAGTATGCCCTGTTATCCACCCCACGTCTGCAGTGCACCAATAGATATCATCATCTTGTATGTCAAATGTCCAGCGACATGTATTAATAGCGTGCAATAAAAATCCTGCCGTCGAATGTTGAACGCCTTTAGGTTTCCCTGTAGATCCTGATGTGTACAGAATAAAGAGCGGATGTTCTGAAGGAACTGGAATTGCGTCACATTCATCAGTCTGATTCTTGATAATATCTTCCCAGCGAATATCACGAGATTGTAAATTAATCTTAGTATCAGCACGATTATAAATAATAACTTTTTCAACTGACTCACAGCCACCAATTGCAATAGCATCGTCAACTGTAGTTTTAAGAGGAATAATTTTTCCGCCTCTAAATTGTGCATCTGCAGTAATAATTACTCTTGCTTTTGTGTCTTGTACTCTTTCTTGTATGCTTTTAGCGGAAAAGCCTCCAAAGACTACAGAGTGTGTTAGCCCAATTCTTGCGCAGGCCTGCATAGCTATAATTGCTTCAATTCCCATTGGGAGATAGATAATGATTCTATCTCCCAATTTTAGATTCAGTGTTTTAAGTCCATTAGTAAATTGACATACTTTTTTGTAAAGCTCGAGGTATGAGAGTGAAGTTACATCGCCATTATCCGACTCAAAAATAATTGCTTTTTTATTGGGTTGAGTTTTAAGGTGGCGATCTAGACAGTTATAAGAAGCATTTAATTTTCCATCTTCAAACCATTTAAAGAAAGGAGGTGTTTGTTCGTTCAGTATTTTTGTGAACGGTTTATGCCAAATTAAAAGTTCGTTAGCCAGTTCTCCCCAAAATCCTTCATAATTATCTTCAGCTTTTTTGCAAATATTTTGGTATTGTTGAAGGCTAGAGATACGTGCTTTCTTTATAATATTTTTTTTAGGGTAAAAAATTCTCTTTTCTGTATGCATTGATTCTATCGAGGGCATAGTCTATTAATCCAAGTCATTTTTTAAAATAGTTATACTGCTAATTTGAAGTTGTGTAAAAAATATTTTTAATAAAATTTGGTTAAATATACACTTGTTTATGCTGATTAGCATATGATAAATGTGTTTATTGCTTATTTTCAATCAAAAGTTCAATCAAAAAAATTTATGAGTTTACGTATAAGATTCAATTTATTAATTACTCTAATCATGCTTTTTTTTATAATTGCATTGAGCTTAGTGATGATGAATATATCAAAAAAATCTATTCAAGAAGGTGTTGAATCAGCAAATCGAGTTACGATGCAGCTACTTGATACCGTTATTATAAGTTCAGTTCAGAATCCAGAATGGGGGAATACTCATATGGTAATGAAAAAATTCCTAGAAGAATTGGGTTACGTAAGAAGTAATGATATTTATCTTTATGATTTGCAGAACAATCTTTTATATCAGACTCCAAAATCAACTTATCGGTTAAATATATCCCCTCCAAAATGGTTTATTAATTACCTTGCCCCTCCGGAAGAAGTTAATTCAAGACTTATAAGGTTTGGGAGATTAATTGTGTCATCAAACCCATCTGGGGCAATTCGTGAGATTTGGGCAGAAATGAGTTCACTTTTTTTTACAACAATTATTTTTTTTCTACTATTAAATTTTTTGGTTTATTGGATGCTTGGAAAATGGTTAAGGCCTATTAACCCAATGATAGAAACAATAGAAAAAATGAGCCATGGTGATTTAAGTGCAAGAATTCCCGATTTTGAAATTCCTGAATTTTCTGCAATTGCAAAAAATTTCAATACTATGGGAGTTTCTTTAGAAAATAAGATCCGAGAAAATAAAAAGCTTGTTTTGATTGCCGAACAAACTGCAGATGCGGTAATGATCCATGATAAAAATCTAAAAATTTCTTTTTGGAATTCTTCTGCGGAAAGAATATTTGGCTATACGAAAAACGAAATTTTAGGTAAATCCTCGATGGAAATTGTTCCAAAATCTTTGATAAAAGAAATTGAGAAGGATACTAAAAATAAAATAAATAATTTTGAGACAAAAAGAAGAAGTAAAAGTGGAAAATTAATTAATGTTTCAATTTCGGTATCTCAGTTAATTGATCCATCAACAAAAAATTTGCTCGGGCATATTGTGAGTATGCGGGATATTACTGAGAGACTTGTGGCAGAGAAATCTAAAATGGAACTTAAGCAAAATAGAAGATTAACGATGCTTATTCAACAGCATGTTGAAGATGAAAGACGTAGCCTTGCAAGAGAGCTTCATGATGAGCTAGGTCAATATGTATCTGCAATCAAAATTTTTGCACAAAACATTAGTAAGCGTACTAGGGGAAAAGATGCTGGTATTAAAACTAGCGCAGCCTCTGTTACTTCTGCAGCAAATCAAATTTATGACGGTATGCAGAATATTATTAGACAACTAAGACCGGGCTCGCTTGACAACTTAGGACTTAGTGAAACTTTAAGAGACACTGTAAGTAGATGCCAATCACAGCATTTGAATTTAAAATTTATACTAAATATAAAAGGTAATATTGATTCTTTGGGGGAAATGATTAATATAAATGTTTATCGTATAATTCAGGAAGCTATGAATAACGCATTAAAACATGCTGAAGCAAGTACATTAAAAATTAGTTTAATTAAAATAAAAAGAAAATTGTGTATAGAATTTAATGATGATGGTAAGGGCTTTGATGTAAGTATTTTAAAAAGTACCAAGCAATTTGGTTTGATTGGAATAAAAGAAAGAGTTCAAGCTTTAAATGGAAGTTTTGAAATTCAATCAACTCCCAAGAATGGAACTAATTTAAAAATTGTAATTTTAACTAAAAATTAATGAGGGTATTAAGATGGACAATATAACAATTCTTCTTGTTGATGATCATTCAGTGGTTCGTATGGGATTTAAGATGTTAATTGAATCAGAACCTGATATGTCTGTTATTTCTGAGGCTGAATCAGGTGAGTTGGGGATTAAAGCCTTTAAGGAGCATCACCCAGACGTGGTGATCATGGATATAACTATGCCTGGTATCGGAGGGTTGGAGGCTATTGAACGTATATGCGCTAATGACAAAACAGCTAAAATTTTAGTATTATCCGCACATGAGGATTCAGTTCATCCAAAAAGAGTGTTAAGCGCAGGAGCGTTAGGTTATCTTACCAAAAGGAGTGCGGCTGAAGAATTAATTAAAGCAATTAGGTCTGTTTATAGTGGTAAAAAATATCTTGAACCAAACATTGCACAACAGATGGCGATTACTCAGTTATCAGGAGAAAATAATCCAGTAGAGGTTTTGTCAGATAGGGAGTTTGAAGTTTTTATGGCTTTAGCTGAAGGTAAAAGTACAAACGATATTGCAGACACAATGTGTTTGAGTCCAAGGACGGTTGGAACTCATTTGTATAATATTAAACAAAAATTAAATGCACACAATTCAGCAGAAATAGCGCTTATAGCCATTAGGTGTGGATTGCTTCAACCCTGATCATTTTTTTGAAGCGAAAATCCCACTTATTATTATTAATATAATTCCAATACTACTTTGCCAGTCTAAGTATTCTTTAAACCAAATCAAACCAATGATAGTTGAAAATATAACAGTTAAATATGACAAACCTGCATTTCCTAGAGCATTTCCAACTCTGTAGGCTTTTGTTAATGCAATTTGTGCAATTGTTGCGCTTAATCCTAACCCTATCAATATCCAAAAATGATTTATTTGTGGTGGGTGAATATCTTTAAATAACAAAATAATTCCTGATCCAATTGTTGAGATACTTGTGAAATAAAATACCGTCCTTATATCAGGTTCTTTGCGTTGACTAAGTTTAATTATAAAGAGATAGGAGAGTGCGGCTCCAAATCCAGATGTAAGACCTATAAATCCAGCTAAATAACTTTGATTATTAAAGGTAGGTTTAAGTATAAGGAAAATACCTAATAACCCTACGCATATAATAAAGAACAACCATTTTTTTAATTTTTTATTAAGTATGAACGGTATGAGTAATCCAATAAATAAAGGCGAAGTATGATTGAGAGAAATTGCGGTACTTAAAGGGAGTTTGCTGATGGCATAAAAAAATGCAAGCAAAGAAAAAAATCCCATAAATGAACGAAATAGATGTAAACGAATATACTGGGTACCAAGGTTAATATTTTTACTTTTGGCAATTAATATTACAAAAAAAAGACTAATAAATGATCGATAGAAAACCAACTCAGTTTCTGAAAAATAAATAGCACCTAACTTAACGCAAGTGCCCATTAGAGCAAAAAAAAGAGTGGCTATAACCATCCAAAGCACACCTTTATGAAGTGAAAGCATAGTTAACCTTAGTAGTATTAAATTTACAAAAAATTGATTAGTATTTTAACTGATACAAGCTTGCTATGTTTAGTGAATTATTATAATCTGCCATTTTAGGGTGTTGTATATTAGAGGGGTGAATTATGAAAAATCCATTGAATTCAATTATGGGGACAATTGTGTCAGGTGTTATTTTGACTATCCTACTACTTGTCGTATTAGAAAAATTTTATAATTAAGAAGGAAAAATGATAATGGAATTGTTATTTGAAGGTGGAGTTGATATTTTTACAGGAATAATGAGATTCCTACATGTGATTGCTGGTGTAACTTGGATAGGCATACTATATTATTTTAATTTTATTCAAATGCCTGCGTTAAAGAACGCGGCGGCTGATGGGACAGCTGGAGGAATTACAAAGCACATTGCTCCACTTGCGCTTTTATGGTTTAGATGGGCTGCTTTAGCTACATGGCTTGCGGGTGCAGCTTTGTTAGGGCCTAATTTTGTGGATGCATTTACCTTGCAAAATGGTTTTTCTGCTATTGGGCTTGGTGCATGGCTTGGTACGATTATGCTTTTTAATGTTTGGGTTCTGATCTGGCCAAACCAACAAAAAATATTAGGTATGAAGAATGCAACTGACGCGGAAAAAACAAAGGCTAGGTGTGTGGCTTTATTGGCATCTAGAACAAACACAATGTTATCGATCCCAATGTTATTTTTAATGACTAATGGGGGGTCACATATAACGCTGCTTGGTTTATAATAACTTCTAAAGGATGCACACGGCGGCTTTAGGTCGCCGTTTTTATTTGCTTTATTTGCTCTATGATTTGTTCTATGAAATTATTATCTGATAACTTGATGACGACATATAAAAGACTTCCTGTTTCTTTTTTGAAGGGACAGGGTGTTTGGCTGTCTGATAAAAATAAGAATCAATATTTAGATGCTTTATCAGGAGTTGCGGTTAATACTCTTGGTCATAGTCATCCAAGGTTTGTTAAGGCTATTTCAGATCAGATTGAAAAATTAATTCATGTTTCAAATTATTATCATATTGAAGAACAGTCTTTGCTTGCAAAAAGAATAACTCAATTATCAAATTTATCTTCTGTATTTTTTTGTAATTCAGGATCCGAAGCTAATGAAGTTGCAATTAAGTTAGCTAGACTTCATGGTCATAAATTAAATATAGACCAACCCAATATTATTGTTATGGAAAAATCTTTTCATGGAAGAACAATGGCTACACTTTCTGCCACTGGGAGTCGAAAAGTGCAGGCTGGCTTTGAGCCTTTGATGTCTGGATTTATAAGGGTACCTTTTGATGATGTAGATTCGGTTAATGTAATTGCAAAGAAGAAAAATAAAGTTGCTGCAATTTTAGTTGAGCCCATTCAGGGAGAGGGTGGAATTAATATATCAAAAGATTTTGAGGCTTATCTTTCAGGACTTAGAAAGCTTTGTGATGAAAATAACTGGTTGTTAATTTTTGACGAAGTTCAAACTGGTATTGGAAGAACTGGAAAGTGGTTTGCTCATCAATATACCTCGATTAAGCCTGATGTAATGACTCTGGCAAAAGGCTTGGGTTCGGGTATACCTATAGGAGCATGTGTGGTAAATGATCAGGCTTCAAAATTAATGACGATAGGAAAGCATGGTTCAACATTTGGTGGAAATCCTTTGGCCATGGTCGCTGGAATAACTACACTTAAGATTGTTGAAGAAGAAGGGCTTTTACAAAATGCATTGAAGCAGGGGCTTGTTATCACTAATCTTATTAAGAAAAAATTTAATAAGAATAATAAAATTAAATCTATTAGGCACATGGGGCTAATGATTGGTATAGAGTTAAATCAAGAATGTAATACTTTGGTTGATATTGCATTAAAAAATAAATTATTAATTAATGTGATTGGAGATAGTATTATTAGGCTTCTTCCACCTCTTGTTATTAATGATGATGAGGCTATATTGTTGGCAAATAAACTCATTACAACTATGACTGAATTTTTTGATGAAAAAGAATAAAAATGGACCAAATTAAACATTTTTTGAAATTTAATGATTTGTCTGTCGATATTATTAATGATTTATTTGATCGATCTAAGTGGATAAAAGATCGATATAAGAATTATAAAAAATATTGGCCATTAGAGGATAGATTACTTGTAATGATTTTTGAAAAAGCAAGTACTAGAACGCGTTTATCATTTGAGAGTGGTATGAGGCAGCTAGGAGGTTCCGCTATTTATCTTAATACAAGAGATTCTCAATTGGGGCGGGGTGAGCCAGTTGAAGATGCTGCACAGGTTATATCAAGAATGTGTGATGTGGTTATGATTAGAACCTTTGAACAGAAAACGATAGAAAAATTTGCAAATAATTCGCGCGTGTCTGTAATTAATGGGCTAACAAATCAATACCATCCATGCCAAATTTTGGCAGATATTTTTACGTTTATTGAAAAGAAAGGTTCTATTAAAGGGAAAACAGTTGCTTGGATTGGTGATTCTAATAATGTCTGTAATACTTGGCTTCAAGCAGCAGAATTATTAGATTTTACTATGCATGTTTCTACACCAAAAGGGTACGAGGTGGAATTGGAGAGGGCTGGTCTATATAATAATGAGTGCTTTGAAGTGTTTGAGAATCCAATGGATGCTGTAAAAGGAGCAGACATTGTTACTACTGATGTGTGGACTAGTATGGGATTTGAGACCGAAAATAATGAAAGAATCAAAGATTTTTTAAACTGGCAAGTTAATGCAGATATGATGGCGCTTGCTAAAAAGGATGCTTTATTTATGCATTGTTTACCCGCTCACAGAGGAGAAGAGGTTTCAGCGGAAGTTATAGATGGTTCGCAAAGTGTGGTATGGGAAGAAGCAGAAAATAGATTGCATGTTCAAAAAGCACTTTTAGAATATTTATTATTAGGAAAACGCAATGATAAGTGATGTTAAAAAGATTGTTCTCGCATACTCAGGTGGGCTTGATACGTCTGTTATATTAAAGTGGCTTCAGGATAAATATCAGTGTGAGGTCGTGACCTTTACAGCAGATCTTGGACAAGGAGAGGAAATTGAATTTGCTAGAACAAAAGCAAAACAAGCTGGTGTTGAAGAAATTTTTATAGAGGACTTAAGGGAGGAATTTGTTAGAGAATATGTTTTTCCTATGTTTAGAGCTAATACAGTTTATGAGGGTGAATATCTTCTCGGCACTTCGATTGCTAGACCGTTAATTTCTAGAAGACTTATAGAGATTGCAAAGTTAACAGGTGCAAATGCTATTGCCCATGGCTCAACCGGAAAGGGAAATGATCAAGTAAGGTTTGAGTTGGGTGCGTATGCTTTAAATCCTGATATAAAAATTATCGCTCCGTGGCGGGAGTGGGACCTTTTGAGTAGAGAAAAGCTAATAAAATATGCTGAGCTAAATAATATTCCAGTAGAGATGAAACATAAGGATGGCGGAAGTCCTTATAGTATGGATGCTAACCTTCTTCATATTTCTTATGAAGGAAGGCATTTAGAAGATCCTGCTAGTCCACCTGAAGAATCGATGTGGAGATGGTCTGTAAGCCCTCAAGATGCTCCTGATAATACTGAAGAAATTACTATTGAATTTCAACAAGGGGATCCGGTAAGGTTGAATGGAGAAGCTTTAAAAGCGCATGAGATTTTACATCAGCTTAATTTATTAGGTAGAAAAAATGGTGTTGGCAGATTGGATTTAGTTGAAAATAGATATGTGGGAATGAAATCAAGGGGTTGTTATGAAACACCCGGGGGAACAATTTTACTAAAAGCACACAGAGCAATTGAATCGTTAACTCTTGATAGAGAGGAGGCGCATCTTAAGGATGAATTAATGCCTAAATATGCTTCATTAATTTATAACGGTTATTGGTGGAGTCCTGAAAGAGAAGCGATTCAAAAAATGATAGATTTTACTCAATCAAAAGTAAATGGTTGGGTTACATTAGGCTTATATAAAGGCAATGTCATCGTAAATTCTAGAGATAGTAATAATTCTTTATTTGATTCTAATATTGCCACCTTTGAGGATGATAATGGCGCTTATAATCAAAAAGATGCTGAAGGTTTTATAAAGCTTAATGCTTTAAGAATGAGACTTGCTGCAAAAAGTAGTAAGAAATAAATTGGAAAGGATAATTTAAAATGCCATCATTTGATATTTCATCTGAAGCAAATTTAGTAAATATTAAGAATGCTATTGATGTGGCGTCGAGAATTATTGTTAACCGATATGACTTTAAGGGAACGAGTGCCAAACTTGAATTTCTCGAAAAAGAGATGGTAATTAATGTTTATGGTGATTCTGATTTTCAGTTAGATCAAATAAAGGATATTTTATTTCCAGCTATGGAAAAAAAAGAGCCAGATAGCTCAAGAAGGCTAATTGCTGATTCTGTACAATCAATTTCTGGTAATAAATTTAGACAGTTACTATCAGTTAAAAGTGGAATTGATTTAGAATTATCAAAAAAAATAGTAAAAACTATTAAAAATTCTAAACTGAAATTACAAGCTAGTATTCAAGGTAATGCAGTAAGAGTGAGCGGCTCTAAGAGAGATGCTCTTCAAGAAGGTATTACGTTAATAAAATCGCAACATAAAGAATTCCCATTAAATTTTGGTAATTTCAGGGACTAAAAGATGGGACAAACTCTTTATGAAAAAATATTTGCTAGACATGTTGTTAATAAAAGTAATAATACTTATTTAATTTATATTGATAAGCATTTGGTGCATGAGGTTACAAGTCCACAAGCATTTGAAGGCATTCGTATAGCCAAGCGCAATATATGGCGACCTAAGTCTATTCTCGCAGTACCTGACCACAATGTTCCAACAACAAATCGTATGGGGGAGATTGATGATCCCATATCTAAAATTCAGATTGAAACTTTAGATCAAAATTGTGCAGAGTTTGGTTTAGATGAATTTAAAATGAATGATCAGAGACAAGGTATTGTTCATGTGATTGGTCCTGAGCAAGGATTAACATTACCCGGAATGACCATTGTATGTGGTGATTCTCATACAAGCACTCATGGAGCTTTTGGAACTTTAGCAATGGGGATTGGTACATCTGAAGTGGAACATGTTTTAGCGACTCAGTGTTTGTTAGTAAAAAAATTAAAAAGCATGAAGATTAATGTTGATGGTGATTT
>Ga0209554_1001520_pt1 | contig 17507 bp, 14 predicted proteins | sample MarorgKNORR_S2LV_5_FD_188221 | JGI IMG/M metagenome (GOLD analysis project Ga0209554, IMG submission 188221) | Marine microbial communities from the Southern Atlantic Ocean, analyzing organic carbon cycling - Bottom_A/KNORR_S2/LV (SPAdes) (version 2) | ecosystem: Environmental > Aquatic > Marine...
ATCTGTTCTATCGGATCAATGTGGTGCCCATACGGCTGCCACCACTGCGCGAACGCAGCGAGGATGTGCCGGCCCTGGTGCGGCATTTCCTGGCCAACCTGGAAGCCGAGAAACTGCCCGCGAAAAACCTCGATGGGGCCGCCATGGAGCGACTGTGCCGCCACGGCTGGCCGGGCAATGTTCGCGAGTTGGAAAATCTGGTGCGTCGCCTTGCCGTGCTCTATTCGGACGACGTTATCGGCGTCGACATCATCGAGCGCGAGCTTGCCGAGCCGGCAACCAATCAGCCCCGAGACGCAATGGCAGAAGGAGCCCGAGCCGAAGGCGAGGGACTTGGCGCCACAGTCGAGAAGCAACTCGAGCAGTATTTCGCCGCCCATGACGGCAGCCTGCCGACGGCGGGCCTCTATGGGCGCGTGCTGCGCGAAATCGAGAGGCCGTTGATTAGCCTGACCCTGGCCGCGACCCGGGGCAACCAGATCAAGGCGGCCTCGGTTCTCGGCCTCAACCGCAACACCCTGCGCAAAAAACTACGCGAACTCGATATCCCGGTGGTGCGGGGAGGCAGTGGGTCATGACAGACAGCACAAACCATCTGATTCAGACGGTCCCGTCCCGCTGGGCGCGGTTCAGCCAATGGGCCGCGCGTACCGGACTTTGGCGGCGCATCGCCCTGTTGATCATTATTGCGGCGCTGGCTTCGGGGGTCGCCACTTACGGGGCGCTCACCGGCAAGGTTTCTTTCGGTCTCGGCGCCCAGACGGTTCCGGTCCTGCTCTATATCGACCTGGTCCTGGTGCTGCTGCTTTGCGTAATCGTCATCATGCGCGTGGTGCAGCTTGCCCTGGAGCGCCGCCGGGGCACGGCGGGGTCGCAGCTTCATATCAAGCTTGCCACCCTGTTCAGCGTGGTCGCGGTGGCGCCGGCGATCATCGTCTCGGTCTTTTCAGTGCTGTTCCTCAATATTGGTCTCGAATCCTGGTTCAGCGAGCGGGTTCGCACCGCCCTGGATGCGTCGGTGTCGGTCGCCGAGGCCTATATTGAGGAGCACCGCAAGAACATCCGCGCCGACGCCCTGGCCCTGGCCAACGACATTAATCGGGTGCCGGCGTCCCTGCGCCAGAACCAGGCCCGCTTTAATTACTTCCTGGAGACCCAGGCGGCACTCCGGGTTCTCACCGAGGTCATGGTGTTTCGCCCGGACGGACGCGTGTATGGGCGTACCGGCCTGACATTTTCCCTGCTTCTCGAACGCATCCCCTATCAGGTATTGCGGGATGTGCGAAAGGGCGGGGTCTACATCCTGAACAGCGAGAATGATGACCGGGTGCGAGCCTTAACCCGCGTCGAGGGCTTCGCCGATGCGTTTCTGTTCGTCGGCCGCCTGGTCGACGCCCGGGCTATCGGCCATATGGAGCGCACCCAGAAAGCGGTCTCGGAGTACAAGCGGCTTGAAGGCCAGCGTTCGGGCATCCAGATTACTTTTGCCCTGATTTTTGGCCTGGTCGCCCTGTTGCTATTGCTCGCCTCGGTGTGGATCGGGTTGAGTTTCGCCACCCGGCTGGGGCGGCCCATCAGCAACCTGATCGCCGCCGCCGAGCGGGTTCGCTCAGGCGATCTGACGGTGCGCGTCGAGGAAGGGCCTTCCGACGACGAGATCAGCAGCCTGTCGCGCGCCTTCAACCGCATGACCGGACAGCTTGACAGCCAACGCCAAGAGCTTGTCGAAACCAATCATCAGCTCGATACCCGGCGGCGCTTCACGGAATCCGTACTTTCCGGTGTGACTGCCGGGGTCATCGGCCTCGATTCCAACTCCCGCATTGAGCTTCCCAACCCGTCTGCTCTGACTCTGCTGTCGGTCAAGGCCACTGACCTTATTGGCCGCGACCTTTCGGAAGCTGTTCCCGAAATGGCAACCCTGATGGCCGAAGCGATGAACCGGCCTTCGCGCCGCGCCGAGGCGCAGGTTACCATCGTCCGCGAGGGCCGCTCCCTCAATCTGCTGGTGCGGATTGCCGCCGAACGGCTGGCCGGTGAACTGGAAGGGTTCGTTGTTACCTTCGATGACATCACCGCCTTGGTCGCCGCCCAACGTACCGCCGCCTGGGCCGATGTGGCGCGGCGCATTGCCCATGAAATCAAGAATCCTCTGACCCCGATCCAGCTCTCCGCCGAGCGGATAAAACGTAAGTTTCTCAAAGATATAACCTCGGAAGCTGATGTCTTTACTTCTTGTATTGAGACCATCGAACGCCAGGTTGGCATTATCGGGCGGTTGATCGATGAATTTTCATCTTTTGCCCGCATGCCGGCGCCGGTTTTCAAGGACGAAGACGCTATCGACCTGCTCCGCCAGGCGCTTACCCTTCAGGAAGTCGCCCATCCCGAAATCGCCTTCCCCCTGGATGCCCCGGATAGCCCGCTAGAGCTTCGTTGTGACGGCCAGCAGGTAATTCAGGTGCTGACCAATGTGCTGCAGAATGCCACCGAATCAATCGGCGCCCGTGAAAACACAACAAGCGAGGGCCGTATTGCCGTCAAGGTCGTTTCCCATGGCGAGACCATCGAAATTCTTATCGAGGACAACGGGCGCGGGCTGCCCACCGAGTTGCGCGATCGCCTCGTCGAGCCCTACATCACAACCCGGTCCAAGGGCACCGGGCTCGGTCTGGCTATCGTCAAGAAGATCATGGAAGATCACGGCGGCACGTTGACCATCGAGGACGCCGAGGACTGCGGTGCGCGGGTCGGTCTGATCTTTCCCGTCGCCGGACCGATGGTTGAACACAGCCCGGCGCGAGATATCGACCCTCCCAAGGTAGCTTCCCATGGCGCATGACATCCTGATCGTCGACGACGAAGAAGATATTAATCTTCAGATCTGTGGGATTCTCCACGACGACGGCTACGACACCCGTAAGGCCTATGACAGCGACAGCGCCCTGGCGGCGATCGAGACACGGGTGCCGGCGTTGCTGGTGCTCGATATCTGGTTGCAAGGATCAAAGCTCGACGGTTTGGAGCTACTCGATGTGGTCAAGCGTGACCATCCGGATCTCCCGGTCGTCGTCATCAGCGGCCACGGCACCATCGAGATGGCGGTGCGCGCGATCATGAAGGGGGCTTATGATTTCATTGAAAAGCCGTTCAAGTCGGACCGCCTGTTGCTCGACATCGAGCGCGCCATAGAAGCGGCGCAGCTCAAACGCGAAAACGCCGAACTGCGCATACGCGTCGGCGACGGCACCGACTTGATCGGCGATTCCACCATCATGGCGCAATTGAGGGCCACCATCGATAAGGTAGCGCCGACCGGCAGCCGTATCCTGTTGACCGGACCGCCGGGCTCCGGCAAGGAAGTTGTAGCCCGGCTTATCCACGCCCGCAGCCCTCGCGCGGCAGGGCCTTTCGTCGTGGTCAACGCAGCGATCATGTCGCCCGAGCGTATGGAGGCAGAGCTGTTCGGCGTCGATGGCGGCAGCAACGGCCATGACGGCACGGTCGAGATTGGCACCTTAGAGCGGGCCCATGGCGGCACGCTGCTGCTCGACGAGGTCGCCGATATGCCGCTCGAAACCCAAGGTAAAATTCTCCGTTTTCTCCAGGATCAGACCTTTCGGCGCGTCGGCGGCAACGCCAATGTGGAGGTCGATGTGCGGATCATCACCGCGACCAACCGCGACTTGCGCGCCGAGATTTCCGCGGGGCGCTTCCGCGAGGATCTTTTCTACCGGCTCAATGTGGTGCCCATAGAGGTGCCGGCGCTCAACCAGCGGCGCGAGGATACGGGCGATTTGGCGCGCTATTTCATGGATCGTTCGGCCAAGGCCGCGGGCCTTCCGGTGCGCCGTATCGGCGCCGACGCCTTAGCCGCCATGCAGGCCTGCGATTGGCCCGGCAATGTGCGCCAGCTGCGCAATCTTGTCGAATGGCTGCTCATCATGTCGCCAGGCTCCCCCGACAGCCCGATCCGCGCCGATATGCTGCCGCCTGACCTCGCCGCCGCCGCGCCGCCGGCAGCCAACGCTGATCACTCCGGCGAGATCATGGCCATGTCCCTGCGCGAAGCGCGCGAAACCTTTGAGCGCCAATATCTCTCCTCTCAACTGGTTCGCTTCGGCGGCAACATTACGCGAACCGCTGAATTCATCGGCATGGAGCGTTCGGCGCTGCATCGCAAGCTCAAAGGTCTCGGCATTACCGAAGAGGGACGCAGCGCACCCGCCACCCGCTCGTTCGGAGACAACCTGACATGAAAGTCATCGTTTGCGGCGCCGGCCAGGTCGGTTTCAATATTGCCCGCCATCTCGCCAGCGAAGGCAATGATGTGACCGTTATCGATCAACGGCCCGAACTCATACGCAAGATCAGCGACACCCTCGATGTGAAGGGGCTGGTCGGATTTGCATCACACCCCGACATGCTGGAGAGTGCCGGCGCCGTCGATTCAGACATGGTCATCGCCGTTACCTTCGCCGACGAGGTGAACATGGTGGCCTGTCAAATCTGCCATAGCCTGTTCAAGGTGCCGACCAAGATTGCCCGAGTGCGCCATCAAAGCTATCTCGAACCCATGTGGCGCGACCTGTTCAGCCGGGACCATATGCCGATCGACGTGATCATCTCGCCGGAGATCGAGGTCGCTCGCGCCGTGGTTCGCCGCCTGCAAGTGCCGGGCGCTATTGACGTGATCCCCTTTGCCGGAGGGCGTGTGAGCCTTGTCGGCGTCCACTGCAGCGCCGATTGTCCAGTGGTTCATACGCCTCTGCGCCAGCTTACCGAGCTATTTCCTGACCTGGGAATGCTGGTGGTCGGCATCCTGCGCGGCGACCGCATCATCGTGCCCAATGGCGATGATCACATGGTTCCGGGCGACGATGTTTATTTCACCGTGGACACCGACCACATGGACCGCGCGCTCGCAGCCTTCGGTCATGAGGAGGAAGAGGCCCGCCGCATCATTATCGTCGGCGGCGGCAACATCGGCATGTTCCTGGCGCGCGAAATCGAGGAGGGCTTCCCCGACGTCAACCTCAAGATCATCGAGATCGACGGTGAGCAGGCCAAGGCCGCTGCCGACCAACTGCAACGGGGCGTGGTGCTCCACGGCAATGCCCTGGACCGCGACATTCTCGATGAGGCCAATGTCTCCGCTACCGAGACCATCGTCGCGGTCTCGAACGACGATGAGGTCAATGTCCTGTCGTCTCTGCTGGCCAAGCGTTACGGCGCCAAACGGGCGGTCACCCTGATCAACAACAGCTCCTACGGACCGCTGGTCAGCACCCTGGGAATCGACGTGGTGGTCAGCCCGCGCGACGTTACCGTCTCGACGATCCTGCAGCATGTCAGGCGTGGACGTATTCGCGCGGTTCACAGCATCCGCGAGGGGCTCGCCGAAGTCATCGAGGCCGAAGCGCTGGAGACATCGCCCCTGATGGGTGCGCCGCTGCGCGAGGTCAAGCTGCCGGCGGGGATCATCGTCGGCGCTATCCTGCGTGACGATGAAGTCATCATTCCCGACGGCGACACCGTGATACGGACCAAAGACCGGGTGATCATCCTGGCCTCTGCCGGTCAGGTGAAGAAGGTCGAAAAACTGTTCTCCGTGCGCTTGGAGTTCTTTTAGAAGACGAAACATATGGCTTTCGCACCGGTCATCGCGCTGCTTGGGCGGCTTATCTCGCTATTCGCCGGGGCCATGCTGGCGCCGGCGTTGTGCGCCCTGGTCTATAGCGAATTTCAAGCTGCCGGCATCTTCGCCGGATCGGCGGCGGTAACCCTGTTCTTCGGCGGCGGGATGATCTTTGCGACGCAAGGCACCGAGAAGCGCCTGCGCGGCGGCGGTGATTTCCTGCTGATTGTCATCGTCTGGCCGATCATTGCTGTATTCGCCGCAGCACCGCTGCTTTTGGTGGGCGCCGTCGAGACTCCGACGGATGCCTTCTTCGAAGCCTTCTCGGGCCTGACCACCACAGGGGCTACGGTGATGAGCGGGCTCGATGACCAGTTGCGCAGTGTCTTGTTCTGGCGCGCCTGGCTGCAATGGCTGGGGGGCCTGGCGGCTATCATCATGGCGGTTTCGGTGCTGCCCATGCTGAGTGCCGGCGGTATGCAGATGTTCCGCAGCGCCATGCCGCACGGCGACCATGCCACCATCGTCGATCGGGTGCTACGCTCGGGCCTGACCCTGAGCTGGATATATGCGTTGCTCACCCTGATCTGCGCCATCGCCCTGTGGCTGGCGGGGATGAACGGTTTCGACGCCATCGCCTATGCCTTCAGCACCATCTCTTCAGGCGGTTTCACCCCCCATGACGGCGTTATCGGCGATTTCGGAAACCCGATTATCGAGTCCGTGATCATGATCTTCATGGTGGTCGGGGTCATCAATTTCACGCTCTATTGGGCGCTGCTTCATGGTCGCCCATCGGTGTTTCATCTCGATGACGAATGCCGGCTGCTCTATCTCATCATTCTGTTCGCGGCCTTGCTCGCAATTTTAGTGTTAAACCAGCAGGGCGAACTCGGCGCCTTTGAATCCATACGCCGGGGATTGTTCGCGACCCTGTCCATGATCTCGACCACGGGTTTCGTCAATCAGCTTGTCGAGCCCTGGCCGGCGATGCTGCCGATCCTGTTCCTGGCCCTGGTGTTTATCGGCGGATCAAGCGGCTCGACCGCGGGCGGTATTAAACTGATGCGCTTGCATATGGCGACGCGCCAGGGACGGCGCGAGCTGGAGCGGCTCGCCCATCCCCATGGCGTCGTACGCATCCATTATAACGGCCAAACGGTGCCTGAATCTGTAGTTCAGGCGCTGTGGAGCTTCTTCATTCTCTACATGTTCACCTTCGCTGGCCTGTCGGTCATGCTGTCATTCTTCGGTCTCGATCCGGTCCATGCGGTGCCCATGGCGCTGGTTACCCTAACCAACGCAGGCGCTGGCTTGCCCCTGGTAGGCGGGAGCGAAGGCGCTTACGCACTCTTGCCCGCAGCGGCGAAATGGATACTCTGCTTCGGAATGCTTATGGGGCGCCTCGAACTGGTTGCGGTGGTCACGGTGCTGACCCCGATGTTCTGGCGCCGCTAGAAAAAAGAAAAGAAGGGACCACATGTCACGCATCGCCTATGTAAACGGGGAATATGTTCCCCACGGCACCGCCGCCGTGCATATCGAGGACCGCGGCTATCAATTCGCCGACGGCGTCTATGAGGTCATCGCAGTGAAGAATCGCGCGCTGATCGACGGCGACGGCCATATGACGCGGCTAAAATATTCCCTGGACGAGCTTGAAATCGCCATGCCCATGTCGGCTCGCGCCCTGGGCGTGGTCATGGTCGAGACCATCCGGCGTAACCGCGTCCAAAACGGCATCGTCTACCTGCAGATCACCCGGGGGGTGTCGACGCCCCGCAATCATCCGTTTCCCGACTTCGCCCGGCCGGCGCTGGTCATTACCGCGCGGCGCGCACCGTTCCCGAAGAATGCCGAGAATGTCGTCGGGGGTCGCGTCATATCCATCCCCGATATTCGATGGAATCGCTGCGATATCAAAACCATATCCTTATTGCCTAATGTCCTGGCTAAGCAGCAAGCGGTGGAAGCCGGCGCCATCGAAGCCTGGATGATCGATCAGGACGGCCATGTGACAGAGGGCAGCAGCACCAACGCCTGGATTGTCGATAAGGAGGGTCGCTTGGTGACGCGCCCGAAAAGCCAGTCGATACTCGGCGGCATCACCCGTGAGACCGTACTCCGGCTGGCCGCCGAGAACGGTATCGAGGTCATCGAGCGCCCCTTCACCCTGGACGAAGCCAAGCAGGCCCGGGAAGCTTTCATGACCAGCACAACCAGCTTCGTCAAGCCGATCACCCAGATCGATGATGCGATCGTCGCTAACGGCGAACCCGGGGAAACCAGCCGGCGATTGCTGTCGCTCTACATCGATTTCATGGCTGCAAGCGCCGCATGATTGGTGACCTTTCCCGGCCCCGAGCCGTGCTGCTCGATTGGGATAATACCCTGGTCGATACCTTCCCCTTGATACATGTCGCCATGAACCACGCCCTCGAAGCCATGGGTCACGACAGTTGGTCTTACGAGAAATTCTGCCAGACCATTGCCAAATCCATGCGCGACTTGTTTCCGGTACTGTTCAAGGAGCGCTGGGAGGAGGCCCGGGATATCTTCTACGAAAGCTATGCCAAACGCGATCTCGACATGATCAAGCCTCTGGCGGGCGCAGAGGAACTGCTGGTCGCCCTGAACGAGTCCAAAATTTATGTCGCCGTGGTCAGCAACAAGAGTGGCGAAAACCTGCGCCAGGAATCCAGCCACCTTGGCTGGGACAGCTATTTTAACCGCCTGGTCGGCGCCACCGACGCGAAGGCGGACAAGCCGGCCCCGGCAGTGGTCGAATTTGCCCTTGAAGGCAGTGGAATTCAGCCGGGCAGGGACGTCTGGTTCATCGGCGATAACGCCATCGACATCGACTGCGCCCTGGCCGCCGGGTGCGTCCCCCTGATCGTCAAGGGCGCCCATGAAAACCATGACAATCCGGAACTCGACCGCGCCGAGCGAAAATTCGACAATTGCAAGGAACTCGCGGAAGCGGTGCGGCTCATCACAAAACCGCTAGGCTGACCGACTTCGATTGTCACGAGATTTCCACTGGTCTAGAATGGTAATTAATCGAAAACACTGTCGGTAGCCGCTCGCATTTGACGGCGATGTTATTCAACCCCTCGGTCTGAGGAGAAGGGGACATAAAATGTCTGGCGAAAAAGTTCAGAATATACAAGACGTCTTTCTTAATTACGTTCGTAAAAACAAAACGTCGGTCACCGTCTTTCTGGTGAACGGCGTCAAGCTGCAAGGCGTCATCAGCTCGTTCGATAATTTCTCGATGCTGTTGCGCCGTGATGGTCATGTACAGCTGGTTTATAAGCATGCCATTTCCACGGTGATGCCGGCCACGATCATTCAGCTTTACGATCCCGTGAAGGAAGAAGAAAACGCCGACTAATCCTCCTTCCGACACACTCGGAACCAACGCCGGAACCAGCGATGATGACCAAGGGCGGCAAACCCTGGTCATTCATCCGGTTTCGCGTGGCAGAAACAAGACCGCTCGCCGCGATGCCGAGGCTTGCCTGGCGGAAGCCGTGGGTCTGGCCGAGGCGATATCTCTCACCATCGCCGGCGCCGAGACTGTGTCTTTGGCCGCGGCCAAGCCGGCAACCCTGTTCGGCCGCGGCAAGGTCGAAGAACTCAAGGGGCTGATCGCTTCGCGGGATATCGAGTTGGTGATCATCGACGCCGCCCTGAGCCCGGTGCAACAGCGCAACCTGGAACGCGCCTGGGACTGCAAGGTGATCGACCGCACCGGCCTGATCCTCGAAATATTCGGCGACAGGGCGCAGACCCGGGAGGGCCGCCTTCAAGTGGAGCTGGCCGCCCTCGGCTATCAGCGCAGCCGGCTGGTGCGAAGCTGGACCCACCTGGAGCGCCAGCGGGGCGGTCATGGCTTCCTGGGCGGCCCTGGTGAATCACAGATTGAATCCGATCGTCGGCAAATCGACGAGCGCATCACCCGCATCCGCCGCGAGCTTGAGACCGTGGTGCGCACCCGCGAGCTGCATCGCAAGGCGCGCAAGCGCGTGCCCTATCCGGTGGTCGCCCTGGTCGGCTACACAAACGCCGGTAAATCAACCCTGTTCAACCGCCTGACCGGCGCCACCGTCGACGCCGAAGACAAGCTTTTCGCCACCCTCGATCCGACCTTGCGCGGCGTCACCCTGCCATCGGGCCGGCGGATCATCCTGTCGGACACAGTGGGTTTCATCTCGGCCCTGCCGACCACCCTTGTGGCCGCCTTTCGCGCTACCCTGGAAGAAGTTCTCGAAGCCGAAATCATCGTCCATGTGCGCGATATTTCCCATCCCGACAACCTTGCCCAGAGAGATGATGTGCACGGCGTGCTTCGCGATCTCGGCCTCGATGAAGCGATCGACGAAGGCCGCATGATTGAGGCTCATAACAAGATCGACCTGCTCAGCTCGGAAGAACGCGGCCGCCTGCAAAACATCGCCGAACGTGAAACCAACGGCGTCCCGCTGTCAGCAACCTCGGGGCAGGGGTGCGACGATCTGCTGGCGCGGATCGATGACCGCCTCTCCGAAAGCCGCACAATACTTGATCTTTCCGTCCGCCACAGCGACGGCGCGACGATCGCCTGGCTATACAGCCACGGAGAAATCCTCGAACGCGTCGACGATGATGAAGCCTGCCATTTGAAAGTTGGGCTCAATGCCGCCGACGCGGCCCGCTACGCCCATAGGGACTCAGGCTCCAATCTCTGAAAACTGAACCTTCGTCATGGCCTTGACAGGCCTCTGACCATTCCATATATACCTTGGCACTCACACCGTGAGAGTGCTAACAGCAATTTAATATGACCCGCACTGCGGGCCGACAACGGAGAGGTTCGAATGAAGCTCAGACCATTACATGATCGCGTTCTGGTCAAACGCGTGGATGAAGAAGGCAAGACCAAAGGCGGCATCATCATTCCCGATACGGCTAAAGAGAAGCCTATGGAGGGCAAAGTGATTTCCGTAGGAGCGGGCGCGCGCGGCGAGGACGGCAAGGTTGTGCCGCTCGACGTCAAGAAGGGCGACCGCATCCTGTTCGGCAAATGGTCCGGCACCGAAGTCACGATCGACAGCGATGAGCTGTTGATCATGAAGGAGTCGGACATCATGGGCATTATTGAGTAGGGATATCGAAAAATGGCAGCTAAAGAAGTCAAGTTCGGCGCCGAAGCACGATCCAAAATGCTTCGCGGCATCGACATACTCGCCGACGCCGTCAAGGTAACGCTGGGCCCCAAGGGCCGTTGCGTTGTCCTGGACAAGTCGTTCGGCGCACCGCGCATCACCAAGGACGGCGTTACTGTCGCCAAGGAAATCGAGCTTGCTGACAAGTTCGAGAACATGGGCGCGCAGATGGTTCGCGAAGTCGCCTCGAAGACCAACGACGAGGCCGGCGACGGCACCACCACAGCGACCGTTTTGGCCCAGGCCATCGTTCGCGAAGGCTCCAAGGCAGTGGCCGCGGGCATGAACCCCATGGACCTTCGTCGCGGCATCGATCTTGCCGTCGAAAAGGTGGTTGGCGACCTCAAAAAGCGCAGCAAGGTGGTTCGCACCGCCTCGGAAATCGCCCAGGTCGGCACAATTTCAGCCAACGGTCAGGCCGACATCGGCGACATGATTGCCCAGGCCATGGAAGACGCCGGCAAGGAAGGCGTTATCACGGTTGAGGAAGCCAAGGGCATCGCCAACGAACTCGAAGTCGTCGAGGGCATGCAGTTCGATCGCGGCTATCTGTCGCCGTACTTCGTCACCAATGCCGAGAAGATGATCTGCGAGCTTGAAAACCCGCTGATCCTGATCCATGAGTCGAAGCTCTCGTCGCTCCAGCCCCTGCTGCCGATCCTCGAGACTATCGTTCAGTCGAACCGTCCCCTGGTGATCCTCGCCGAGGACATCGAGGGCGAGGCCCTGGCCACCCTGGTGGTCAACAAGCTGCGTGGCGGCCTCAAGGTGTCCGCCGTCAAGGCGCCGGGCTTCGGTGATCGCCGCAAGGCAATGCTCGAGGACATCGCTGTCCTGACCGGCGGTCAGGTCATCAGCGAAGATCTCGGCATCAAGCTCGAGAACGTCACCATCGACATGCTGGGTTCCGCCAAGCGCATCGAAATGTCCAAGGAGAACACCACAATCATCGCGGGCTCCGGCGCCAAGAAGGAGATCACCGCCCGATGCGGCCAGATCCGGGCGCAGATCGATGAGACCAGCTCTGACTACGACCGTGAGAAGCTGCAAGAGCGGCTGGCGAAGCTCGCCGGCGGCGTTGCGGTGATCAAGGTCGGCGGCGCCACCGAGATCGAGGTCAAGGAGCGCAAGGATATGGTTGAAGACGCGCTCAACTCGACCCGTGCGGCTGTCGAAGAAGGCATCGTCATCGGTGGTGGAGCAGCGCTGCTTTACGCCACCCGCTCGCTGGCCAAGCTCGAAGGCGCCAATAGCGACCAGACGGTCGGCGTTAACATCGTTCGCAAGGCGCTTGAGGCACCACTCCGCCAGATCGCCGAAAACGCCGGTGTCGATGGCGCGGTGGTCGCGGGCAAGCTGCTGGAAGGTAAAGACCAGAAGCGGGGCTTTGACGCCCAGGAAGAAAAATATACCGATATGTTCAAGGCCGGCATCGTCGATCCCACCAAGGTGGTTCGTATTGCCCTGCAGGACGCGGCTTCGGTCGCCGGCCTGCTGGTCACCACCGAGGCGATGATCGCCGACAGGCCCGAGAAGAAAGACCCCATGCCCGCTGGCCCGCCAGGCGGCGACATGGGCGGCATGGGCGGCATGGGCTTCTAGCCAACGCCGTTTAGCGCCGACAAAGACCAAGAGGGCCGCAGGTTTTGCGGCCCTCTTTTTTTGCCTGTCACGCGCGGTCTAAGGTTGTTATACGTCCCATGGCCCATACAATGGGGCCGCAATTATGGACAATCGAGCCGCGGAAAAGGCTCTCATGAGGACCTCGCCATGCAATACACCGCCAACACACTTGAAAACTACTGGATGCCCTTCACCTCCAACCGGGACTTCAAGGAAAATCCCCGGTTGATCGAGCGCGCCGAGGGCATGTATTTCTGGAACCATCATGGCGAACGGGTGCTCGACGGATCCGCCGGCCTGTTCTGCGTCGCCGCCGGCCACGCCCGGTCCGAGATCGTCGAGGCGGTGACAGCCCAGCTCACCAAGCTCGACTATGCGCCGCCGTTCCAGTTCGGCCACCCGGCAGCCTTCGAACTGGCGCAGCGCTTATCCACCATGCTCCCCGACAGCATCGATCACGTCTTCTTCTGCAATTCGGGTTCGGAAGCGGTCGAGACGGCGCTCAAGATTTCCCTGGCCTATCACCGGGCGAAGGGCGACGGCCGCAAGGTGCGGTTTGTCGGCCGCGAGAAGGCCTATCACGGCGTCAACTTCGGCGGTATCTCGGTCGCCGGAATGGTCAAGAACCGCGAAGCCTTCGGCACCGGCCTACCCGGCGTCGTCCATCTGCGTCATACCTTGATGACCGATCAGCGCTTCACCAAGGGCCAGTACGAGAGAGGCGCCGAGCTCGCCGATGACCTGCAACGCCTGGTCGAGCTCCACGGAGCCGAAAATATCACCTGCTGCATCGTCGAACCGATCGCCGGCGGCGTCGGCGTCATCGTGCCGCCCAAGGGCTATCTCCAACGGTTGCGCGAAATCTGCGACGACCACGACATCCTGCTCATCTTCGATGAGGTGATCACCGGATTCGGGCGCACCGGCAAGGGCTTCGCCTCCGAAACCTTCGGCGTCATCCCCGACATCATGACCATGGCCAAGGGGCTGACCAACGGCGTCGTGCCCATGGGCGCAGTGGCGGTGAAGGACGAGATCTACGAGACCGTCGTCAACGCGGCGCCGGAAAAGTCCGTCGAGTTTTTCCACGGCTACACCTACACCGCCTGTCCGGTAGCCTGCGCCGCCAGTCTCGCCGCCCTCGACATCTATGAGAAAGAGGGCCTGTTCGAACGCTCGGCTCAGATAGCGCCCTATTTTCTGGATGCAGTGTTCTCGCTCCAGGACCTCGATCTGATTACCGATATCCGGGGATTCGGCCTGCTCGCGGGCATCGATCTAGCACCCGATAAGGCGCCCGGCATACGCGGCTACGAGGCCTTGCAACGCTTTTACGAGGCCGGCCTGATGGTCAAAATGACCGGCGATTGCATACTCCTGTCGCCGCCCTTAATCGTCGAGAACGCCGAAATCGACTTCATGGTCGATACAATTCGCACAGTCGTGGAAGGACTCTGACATGAAAGTCGCTTTTATCGGGCTCGGCAACATGGGCTTTCCCATGGCCGGCCATCTCGCCGCCGGCGGTCATGATGTGACCATCTATAACCGCACCACGGCCAAGGCCGATGCCTGGGTGGAAAAACACGGCGGCGCCCGGGGCGATACCCCGGCGGCGGCGGCACAGGGCGCTGAAATCGCCTTTGTATGCGTCGGCAACGACGACGACCTGCGCAGCGTCGTGTTCGGCGACGACGGCGTGCTTGCCGGTCTCGAGAAGGGCGCCATCCTGGTCGATCACACCACCGCCTCCGCCGGGGCGGCCCGCGACATTGCGGAAGCTGGGGCAGGGAATGGCATCGGCTTCCTGGATGCGCCGGTCTCCGGTGGCCAGAACGGCGCCGAGGGCGGCGTCCTCACGGTCATGGTCGGCGGCGATGAGGCAACTTTCGAGCGGGCCAATCCGATCATCGATTGTTTCGCCCGCGCGGTCACTCTCATGGGTCCGGTCGGCTCGGGCCAGCTTACCAAGATGGTCAATCAGATCTGCATCGTCGGCATCATTCAGGCGCTCTCCGAGGGGCTCGATTTCGGCCGCCGCGCCGGGCTCGACGTGAGCCGGGTCGTCGAGGTGATCTCCAAGGGCGCCGCCCAGTCCTGGCAGATGGACAATCGCTCCGGCACGATGATCGAGGACAGCTTCGATTTCGGCTTCGCTTCCAACTGGATGCGCAAGGATATGCGTATCTGCCTGGACGAAGCCGGGCGTAACGGTGCTCTGCTGCCGACTGCATCCTCTATCGAGCAGAACTATGGCCGCCTCCATGAACGCGGTGAGGGACATCTCGACAACACAGCCCTGATCCGCCTGTTGCGACAGCCTTAGAGGGCTACAAACCCCTTTATGCGCGCTCTTCGGCCTTAACCGCGTCCCACAGGCGGTCCATTTCTTCGAGGCTCGACTGATCGGCGCTGCTGCCGGATTCCTCGAGCATCTCCTCGATGCGGCGAAAACGGCGCTCGAATTTGGCATTTCCCTGGCGAAGCGCGCTTTCCGGGTCAATACGATTGTGGCGCGCCAGATTGACGCAGGCGAACAGCAGATCACCGATTTCGTCCGTGACGCGGTCCTTATCACCACCACTGGCGAATTCGGCGCGCAATTCATCGAGTTCCTCGTCGATCTTATCGATAACAGCCAGCGTGACCGGCCAATCAAAGCCGACACGGGCGGCGCGGGCCTGGAGCTTGACGGCGCGGGTGAGGGCGGGGAGGGCGTTGGTCACCCCGTCGAGAACGCTCGGCGTGCGGCCTTTTGCCTCGGCCTTGGCGGCCCGCTCCTCTGCTTTTTGGGCTTCCCAGGCGTGGGTCTGGGCCTCGGCGGTCTCTACGGAACCGTCGCCGAATACATGAGGATGGCGGCGCACCATCTTGTCGACGGCTCCCTGGGCAATGCTCTCGAAATCGAACAACCCATTCTCCCGCGCCATCTGGGCGTAAAACACCACTTGAAACAGCAGGTCACCCAATTCGTCTTCGAGGGCAGGCCAGTCCGCCTCGGCGATCGCCTCGGCGACCTCATAGGCTTCTTCGATGGTATAGGGCGCGATGCTGGCGAAATCCTGCGCAACATCCCAGGGACAGCCGTTCTCTGGGTCGCGCAGCTGCGCCATGACATCGAGAAGACTGGCTATGGCGGTGGTCATATGGTCGTTTCCTATCCGTGAATTTAGTTAAGTTTAGCAGGGAAGGAGTCTTTGTAGGTATTTGTAATAATTTGCTTTACTAAATATAATTGTCGCATAAGGTGTATTATGGGAAATTATTATTTCCCATAATACCAAACTACACAGATACAGCTGATCGTGCGTCCTTATCGCCGTTGAAATCAGGCATGCTTGGGATGCTTGGCCTTTTGAAACAGCGCAAAGAAGTTTTCCGTGGTGGCCGTGGCCAACGCCTCGGGCGTCACCCCCTTGATTTCGGCCAGGCAGGCCGCCGTATGGGCAACAAAGGCGGGCTCATTGCGCTTGCCGCGCATGGGAACCGGCGCCAGATAAGGCGCGTCGGTCTCGACCAGCAAGCGCTCCAGCGGCACCCCGATAAGCGCCTCGCGTAAGGCCTCGGCTTTCTTGAAGGTGACGATCCCGGCCACGGATATATACAAACCCAATTCGACTGATTTTTCAGCGAGATCACGGCTGGTACTGAAGCAATGAATGAGGCCCTTGAAGGCTCCGATGCGCATCTCATCGGCGAGTATGTCGAGGGTGTCCTCGTCGGCGTCTCGGGTATGAACGATCAGAGGCAGGCCGGTCTCGCGCGCCGCCGCCGCATGGATACGGAAGCTTTCGCGCTGCAGAGCTTGGGGCCCATAATCATAGAAATAATCGAGGCCGGTCTCTCCAATGCCGATAACCACGTCGGCCCTGGCGTGATTGACAAGGGTTTCCACGGTTGCCGCCGGTTCGTCATCGACATTGTGCGGATGGATACCGACCGAGCAATAGAGGTTTTCGTGGGCCTGGGCCAAGGCCAGCACGGCCTCAAACTTGCTGAGCCGGGTGCAGATCGTCTGCATGACGCCGACACCTGCCTCCGCGGCACGCGCCATCACCCCCTCGATGTCTTCGGCGAAATCGGGAAAATCCAGATGGCAGTGGCTGTCGACCAACATCACTCGTCGCCCTCCTCCGCCTCTTCCACATAGCGCGGGAACAGGCCCTCGGGCTTGGGCAGAGCGGTGCCCGGGCTCAGGGCGGAACCCGCATCCAGACAGGCAAAGCCGCGCGCATCCTCGGGCACTGAAAGCTGATCGAGCATGCGCCCGGCGGCGGTCGGCATCACCGGCTGGGCGAGGATCGCCAAGTAGCGGATGGTTTCGGCCAGCACATAGAGCACGGTCGCCATGCGCGCAGGATCGGTTTTGCGCAATGTCCAGGGCGCCTGGGCGTCGATGTAGCGGTTAGCCTCGCCGATCACCTGCCATTGTGCGATCAGCGCATTGTGGAACTCCTGACGCGCCAGCAGCTTGCGCATGATGTCGAGCAAGGCGCCCGCCGCGTCCAACAGCGCCTGGTCATCTTTGGTAAAGGCGCCGGGTTCGGGCACGCAGCCCTCGCAGTTCTTGGCGATCATCGACAGCACGCGCTGGGACAGATTACCGAAGTCGTTGGCCAGGTCGCCGTTGATGCGGTTGACCAGGGCGCGCCGCGAAAAGTCACCGTCATTGCCGAACGGCACCTCGCGGAGCAGGAAATAGCGAATCTGATCGAGGCCGTATTGCTCGACCAGGGCAAGCGGCTCGATGACGTTGCCGAGGGATTTCGAAATTTTTTCGCCCTCGCTGGTCCACCAGCCATGGGCGTAGACCCGCTGGGGCGGCTCAAGACCCGCCGCCATCAGGAAGGCCGGCCAATAGACCGCGTGGAAGCGCAGGATATCCTTGCCGACCAAATGCAGACTGTTCGGCCAGAAAACTTTGTAATCGGCGCTTTCCGCATCCGGATAGCCCAGCGCCGTGATATAATTGGTCAGGGCGTCGATCCAGACATACATCACATGGTCAGGGTCGTCCGGTACCGGCACGCCCCATTTGA
>Ga0209554_1001521_pt1 | contig 17497 bp, 18 predicted proteins | sample MarorgKNORR_S2LV_5_FD_188221 | JGI IMG/M metagenome (GOLD analysis project Ga0209554, IMG submission 188221) | Marine microbial communities from the Southern Atlantic Ocean, analyzing organic carbon cycling - Bottom_A/KNORR_S2/LV (SPAdes) (version 2) | ecosystem: Environmental > Aquatic > Marine...
TCCGCCTCGGCGAGGCCGCAGAACGGGTCTTCGGGCGCCGCCGCGGCCATCGCCAGGGCGCGTTCGATAAGCTCGCCCAGGGCGCGCTCGCCGATGTCGGTCGAGGACACGATGGCCTGGCGCTTACCGCGAAAGACGCGCAGGCCGATGTCTTGTGATTCGGCGCGCTCGATACCCTCGGACTTGCCCAGGCGCTGGGAGACCGACAGGCTGGCGTTCTCGAACATCACCGCGTCGGCGGCGTCGGCCCCGGCGGCGCGGGCGCGGGAGAGCAGGTCATCGAGCAGGGCGAAGGGGTCGGTGTTGGGCATGGAGGAACCAAAATGTGAATCGTTGGAAGGCTGTATATAGGCGCGACGACACGCCCGCGCCAGTCTCAGCGGGCGCCGAAGCGGCGACGGTATTGAAATGGCGCTATGCCGGTGTGTCGGAGAAACGCCCTACGCATCCGCTCGTCGTCCCCGAAGCCGCACTGAGCGGCGATCGTTTTGACGGCCAGATTGCCCTCCTCCAGAAACCGTTTGGCGGCCTCGATGCGCATGGTTTCGACGGCTCATTGCGGAATATTCCGCCAATCTCTCCACCCGCAAATCGCCCTTGAGATTTTCGGAAAGCTACTCATGCAAAGCACTGAATGTCCCATGCTCATCAATGGTTTGTGCGGCCAGGGCCGAGCTGAATTGCGACTGACCGCCGGGGCGCTTTAACTAGACGACGAGGGTTTGCGCTATTTCGAGCGCCAGGGGACGCCCGTAGTCTTCCTCGATCATTGCCAGGGCCATGTCGATGCCGGCGGTTACACCGGCAGAGGACCAGATCGGCCCGTCGCGGACGAAGATCGAGTCGCCTTCTACGATCACGTCTGGGTGACGCTTTTGGAGTTCCTCACATCTTTTCCAATGGGTTGCCGCGCGGTGGCTCGAGAGCAATCCGGTCGCGGCGATTAGGAACGCTCCCGTGCAGGTCGATCCGAACCGCTTTGTGCGCGGCGCTTGATCTTTCAACCATTCAACCAATGTATCGTCGCCGACGGCTTCAAACACGCCACCGCCTCCGGCTACGAGGAGCGTGTCGATATATATTGCGGCGGCTTGGCTTAGCGAGACAGTCCCGATGGAGATACTGGCGTCACTCGTGACCATGCCGCCATGGGTTGAGGCCATGACAATTTCATAAGGTGGAGTACGTTCATTGACAGCCTCTATGGCTGATTGAAATACTTGGTCCGGCCCAGTACCGTCCAGCAGCGTCACGCCGGGAAAGATGACAATCACGACGCGTTTCGGGCAGCGTTTGGAAGGCTTGGCGGTAAACGAGGTCATATTGTCATTTTTGCGATGTTTAGAATGTTTACGCTAGGCTTCCGTTTCAACCGAGGAACGCCATGACATCAATTTCGAGCCCACCCAGGCTGTTACCTTGGCTGGTTGCAAGCCTTGGCTTTCTGGTTCTGGCCCTTGCCTTTTCCGGGCGCGCTACATTGAGCTTGGTCATGCCGGCGCTTGAGCAGGATATGAATTGGTCTCGAACTTTCGTCTCCAGCACCGCCGCTCTGTCACTTATCGTCATGGCGGTACTCGCGCCTCTGATCGGCATATTCGTTGATCGTCATGGGCCTCGAATGGCCCTAGTTGCCGGGACCGCCCTGATTGCTTTCGGCGCCTTCGCCGTTGCCCTGAGCGACAGCAAAATTGTCTTCATCCTGGCGTATAGTGGTTTGACATCGCTGGGGTTTGGCATTGCCGCAATTCATGTGGTATCGACCGCCGTCGCCCAGTTGTTCACTCGCAACAAGGGCCTCGCCATGGGTATCGCCACGTCGGGCGCGACAGCGGGTCAATTCCTCATCGTTCCCTTGATCGCCGGCGTGCTCGTCTTCGCCGGCTGGCGGTGGAGCTTCGCCGCCATCGGCATCGCCTGCATGGTGCTGGTCCCTATTCTGTGGCGGTTGCTGCCGTCGCGGCGATCCCTTGATCCGGTCTCCGTCCGCCGGGATAAGGCGCGAAGGTCCGTGGCCGCCGACGTGCGCTACGTGTTTCGCAAACCGGCGTTTCACATATTGTTTTGGAGTTTTTTTCTCTGCGGCTACACCACGACCGGCGTCATCGAGACACATTTTCTGCCCTACGCAGACCACCACGGCTTTGGACCAATCCCCAGCGCCACCGCCTATGGCGTTCTTTCCGCCGTCAATATGGGGGGGATGATACTGGCCGGATGGTTGGCCGACAGGATGAATCGCCCGCTGTTGCTTGGATCGATCTATCTCCTGCGGGGATTATCGTTTCTCCTGCTGATCAACATCGGCGCGGATTACAGCACCCTGATCCTCTTCGCCGTGTTCTTCGGCATCGTCGACTACTCGACGGTGCCGGTCACGGCGAGCCTGGTGGAAAGCCATATCGGTCTTCATGTCATGGGCCTGACCATGGGACTGATTTCCGCCGGCCATTCGGTGGGCGGCGCCCTTGGCGCCTTGTTCGGCGGCTATCTGTTTGAACGCTATGCGCAATACGACTGGGTTTGGTGGAGCTCTATCGGTCTGGCGATGCTTGCGGGGTTGATGGTCTTCATGCTCCGCGACCGCCCTCCCGCATTGAGCAATGCGGCGACTGCGTAACCGCCCTCAATCCCAGATCGGCTTGCCGCTGCCCGGCAGGCCGAGCCTCGGCCATTTCTCGGTTACCGTCTTTATCACCGCGTCGTCCATGCGGATCAGGGTGCCCCATTGGCGCTTGGTCTCGGGCGGCCATTTGTTGGTGGCGTCGAGGCCGATCTTGGAGCCCAGGCTGGGTTCGGGGCTGGCGAAATCGAGGTAATCGATGGGCGTGTTCTCGATGATGGTGATGTCGCGGCCTGGGTCCATGCGGGTGGCGATCGCCCACATCACGTCCTTCCAGTCGCGGGCGTCGATGTCGTCGTCGACCACGATCACCCATTTGGTGTAGGTGAACTGGCGCAGGAACGACCAGACTCCCATCATCACCCGCTTGGCGTGGCCCGGATAGGCCTTCTTCATGGACACCACGGCGATGCGGTAGGAGCAGCCCTCGGGGGGCAGCCAGAAATCGGTGATCTCGGGAAATTGTTGGGTGAGCAGGGGGATGAAGACCTCGTTGAGCGCCTCGCCGAGGATCGAGGGCTCGTCGGGGGCGCGCCCCGTATAGGTCGAGAGATAGATTGGATCGCGCCTCATGGTGATGGCGCTGATGGTGAAGATCGGGAACTTCTCCACCGCGTTGTAATAGCCGGTGTGATCGCCGTAGGGGCCCTCGTCGCCGTAGTCCTCGAGGCTGACATGGCCTTCGAGCACGATCTCGGCCTCGGCGGGGACCTTGAGCGGCACCGTCTTGCAATCCACCAGCTCGACCTTCTTGCCGCGCAGCAGCCCGGCGAACTGGTATTCCGACAGGGTGTCGGGTATCGGCGTCACCGCGGCCAGAATGGTTCCCGGGTCGGCCCCGATGACCGCCGCGGCGGGCAGGGGCTGACGCTTCTCATGGGCCCAGCGGGCGTGATGCTGGGCGCCGCCGCGATGCTTCAGCCAGCGCATCAGGGTGGTGTCGCGCCCCGTCACCTGCATGCGGTAGATGCCCAGGTTGTAGCCGTCCGTGTCGCCGCCGCCCGGTCCCTTGGTGACCACCAGGGGCCAGGTGATGAGCGGCGCCGGCTCGCCCGGCCAGCAGGTCTGAATGGGCAGCTTGCCGAGGTCGATGTCGGCGCCCCTGAGCACCACCTCCTGGCAGGGCGCCGACTTGATCGTCTTCGGCCGCATGGCCATGACCGTCTTGATAAGCGGCAGCATGGCGACCGCCTGGCGTAAACCTTCGGGTGGCTCGGGCTGCTTGAGGAAGGCCAGGGTCTCGCCGATCTCGCGCAATTGGCCGGGCTCGCGGCCCATGCCCCAGGCGACCCGCTCGATGGTGCCGAACAGATTGACCAGCATCGGCATATCCGAGCCGATGACATTCTCGAACAAGACGGCCGGCCCGCCCTCGGCGATCAGCCGGGTCTGAATTTCGGTCATCTCGAGATGGGGCGAGACCGGCTCGGTAACCCGCACCAGCCGCCCGTCGCGCTCGAGCCGGGCCATGAAGTCTCGCAAGCTGGAAAAAGCCATGACCGCCGCTCGTTACGCCTCCAGCTCGATCTTGAGGACCACGCCGTCGACGCCGACTACCTTGACCCGGGCGCCGGCGGGCTGGTCGTCGCCCTCGACCTTCCAACTGGTGTCGTCGAGACGCACCTTGCCGACCCGGTTGACGATGGGATCATCCAGGGTGACCACCCGGCCGATATATTGCTCGCCGCGCCGGTTCAGGGTCGGAAGATCGGTCTCCGTGGGGTGGCTCCTTTGGTAGACCCGCCAGCCGACCACCGAGCCTACCGACAACACGGCGAAGATCAGAAGCTGATTTTCCCAGGACAGCTCAGGCGCCGCCAGCAGGACCGCGCCGACCACCCCGGCCGAGACGCCGAGCCACAGGAAGATGGCGCCCGGCGCCAGGGTCTCGATGATGATCAGGACCACGGCGGCCACCCACCAGTGCCAGAACTCAATGAGCTCCATGAATCAGCTTTCCTTCTGGCTCATGGCCTCGCGGGCAATCTCGGCGATGCCGCTGATCGAGCCGATCACGCTGGCCGCCTCCAGGGGCAGGAACAGGGTCTTCTGATTGTTGGATTCAGCGAAGGCGGTGAGCGTCTCCATGTAGCGCTGGGCGATGAAATAATTTATCGCCTGCACGTCACCCTTGCCGACCGCCTCGGAGACCATGGCGATGGCCTTGGCCTCGGCCTCGGCCTCGCGCTCGCGCGCCTCGGCGTCGCGGTAGGCGGCCTCGCGGCGGCCCTCGGCATCCAGGATGACCGCCTGTTTCTCGCCCTCGGCCTTGAGGATTTCGGCCTGGCGGAAACCCTCGGCGTCGAGGATGTTGGCGCGTTTTTCGCGCTCGGCCTTCATTTGCCGGGCCATGGCTTCGACCAAGCTGGGCGGCGGCGCGATATCCTTGATCTCGATTCGCGTCACCTTGATCCCCCAGGGCGTCGTCGCCTCGTCGACCACGGTGAGGAGCTGGGCGTTGATCGTATCGCGCTGGGACAACAACTGGTCGAGATCCATCGAGCCCATCACGGTGCGGATATTGGTCATCGTCAAATTCAGGATGGCGTTAATCAGATTGTTGACCTCATAGGCCGCCTTGGCGGCTTCGAGTATCTGAAAGAAGACCACCCCGTCGACCGCCACCATGGCGTTATCGCGGGTGATGATTTCCTGGGTCGGCACGTCGAGCACGGTTTCCATCATGTTCATCTTGGCGCCGATCCGATCGACAATCGGCACGATGAGATGAAGCCCGGGCCTCAGCGTGCGGGTATAGCGGCCGAACCGCTCGGTGGTGTACTCCATGCCTTGGGGCACGGTCTTGACGCCGCCGAACAGCAGGGCAACGGCGAGCAGCATGAACGCCACAACAAAGATCGAAAAACCGTCCAGGACTAGGGCTTCCATGATCATACTCCTCTTCGATGAAGTCTTTTGCCGCCGCAACAGCTTATCACTCGATTAACCTCATTGTGATATTAATGCGGTGCCGAATGCGACCAATTGGGACCGACATTCATGAGTGTCACCGACGAAGAGCTGAAACTTGAACGGGCCAAGGGCTATCCCTATCATACCCCGGCCTATTCCTATCTGTTCATCAACGGGACCGATCATGAAATCGTCGAGGCCCAGGGCGATCCCGTGCTGGATGGTGAAATCTTCGCGGGCGACGAACGCATGACGACGACCAAGTTCCTGCGCCGCATCGGTATCCATAACCCGCAAGGCCTGGAGGCGCGCACGCCGGTCATCGCGCATGGCTCGAATGCGTCGCCTGCCCAGCTTGCCCGCAAGTTCAAGGGTGTCGACGACGATGTGATCATCCCGGTGCTGCGCGGCGGTCTGGTCGACTTCGACGTGGTCTATGCGGCGCATTTCACCGCCTATGGATCGATCCCGGCCACCCTGGCGGCCTCGCCCGGAACCACGGCGGAGATTGCCGTTGTCTATCTGACCGATGGGCAATTGGCGCGTATGCACAAGACCGAAGGTCTCGGGGTGAGCTATGTCTATGGCCGCATCGGCGGAATATTTCTCGACGTCGACGGGCTCGATCCCCTGTTGGAGGCCTTCGTCTATATCACCCTGCGCGGCGCCGCCATGCTGAGCGGCTCTCCCCTGGCTCTGTCCAGCGTCACCGCCCACCAGCGGCGCTTCAAGTCGCAGCCCATGTCGGCCATGCTGGCTCTGGCGCGCGACCGGTTTGCCCCCGATCTCGGCCTCGACGCCTTCATACTGGAAACCATTGCCGACGAAGCCCTACGCGCCGAGCGCACCGCCGCCCTGCACAGCAGCGCCCAACGCCCCCAATTCGCAGACTTCGACGTGCTGATGGGCTGATAAAAAATTAACGTACCCGAGTGGGCACGGCAGCATTCTCCGACCGTAACGGTCGGAGAAGCAAGCCCGCAAAGCGGGCCGCCGGCTTACTCGGCGTAAGCCTGCGTGGCGTTTGAACGCAGGGAGCCCTTGGGCGACCGCATAACCCCCCTACCGATCCTGTTTGATCATGGCGGCGGCTTTTTCGCCGATCATGATGGCCGGGGCGTTGGTGTTGCCCGAGGTAACCGTCGGCATGATCGCGCAATCGGCGACGCGCAAGCTCTCGACGCCGCGCACCCGCAGCCGCTCATCAACCACCGCGGCGTCGTCCTGGCCCATCTTGCAGGTCCCGACCGGGTGAAAGATCGTGCCGCCGGTGTCGCGGATATAGGCGAGGATGTCGTCGTCGCTGGTGACCTCGGGGCCGGGCGTATGCTCCTCGACAATATGGCTGGCAAAAGGCGTTTGGGCGGCAATTCGGCGGGCCAGCTTGATGCCGTCGATCATGGTGCGCCGGTCGGTCTCGGTGTCGAGATAATTGGGCCGGATCGCCGGCGGCGCGGCGCCATCGGGCGAGGCGATCGTCACCGTGCCCCGGCTTTCCGGGCGAAGCTGGCAGACCGACGCGGTGACGCCGGGGAAACGGTCCAGATCGAGCCCCGATCCCTGGACGCCGGCCAGGGCCTTGTTGGTGCTGAGCGGTAGGAAATGGATCTGCACATCGGGGGTCTCAAGCTCGGGCCGGGTGCGCGCGAAGACGCCGACCTGACCGGCGCTGATGGTCATCGGCCCCTTTCTGAACAGGGCGAAGCGCAAGGCAATGGCGATCCGGCGGTGAAGATAGCGGGTGTCGTCGTTGATGGTGATCGGCTGGTTGCAGCGGTACATGCATTTGACCTGCAGATGATCCTGCAGATTGGCGCCGACGCCGGGCAGCTCATGGATCGGCTCGATGCCGTGTTCGCGCAACAGCGCGCCCGGGCCGATGCCGGAAAGCTGGAGCAGTTGGGGCGAGTTGATCGCGCCGCCCGAGAGGATAATCTCAGCCGCCGCCCGCGCCACGCGGGGCTGTCCTGAGGCGCGGTATTCGACCGCGACGGCGCGCCGGCCCTCGAAGACAATCCGGGAGGCCAGGGCGTTGACCTCGATATGCAGGTTCGGGCGCCCCTTCGCCGGCTTGAGATAGGCGACGGCGGCGGAACAGCGCCAGCCATTGCGGGCCGTCACCTGGAAATAACCGGCGCCTTCCTGCTCGGGCCCGTTGAAATCCGCATTCCTGGGGATACCGGCCTCGACCGCCGCCTCGATATAGGCTTTGCAGATTTCCCTATCGTCGGTCATGTTCGCAACCCTGAGCGGCCCGCCGACGCCGTGCAGATCGTCGGCCCCGCGCTCCTGATCCTCGGCGCGTTTGAAATAGGGCAGCACATCGTCCCACGACCAGCCCGCATTGCCGAGCTGGCGCCAATGGTTGTAATCCTGCTGCTGGCCGCGCATGTAGATCAGGCCGTTGATCGAGCTTGAGCCGCCGAGCACCTTGCCGCGCGGCCAGACCAGAGTGCGCCCGTTGAGGCCGGGGTCGGGCTCGGTGTTATAGCACCAGCTCAGGTTCGGATCGAACATGGTGCGGAAATAGCCGACCGGAATATGGATCCAGGGATTGCGGTCCCGGCCCCCCGCTTCGAGCAGCAACACGTGGATGCCCGGGTCCTCGGTCAACCGCGCGGCCACGGCGCATCCCGCCGACCCGGCGCCGACAACGATGTAATCGTAAGTTTGCTCGTTGATGTTCTCGGGCATAGCGCGATGATGGAACGGGAGGCTCTGGAAGGCTACCGGAAAGTGGCCGTCAGCCATCAGCCATCAGCCATCAAGCCATCAGCAGTCAGCCATCAGCCATCAGCCATCAGCAGTCAGCTTAAAACTTTCTCGCTGACAGCTGACGGCTGATCGCTTCTAGGCCATGTCGAGGGCGCGCTGATAGAGGTCCAGCAGGGCCTCCTGCTCGTTCCGCTCGCTCTGGTCGAGCTTTCTTAAGGAGACGATCCGGCGCATGGTCTTGGAGTCGAAGCCGTTGCCCTTGGCCTCGGCGTAGATGTCGCGAATATCGGAGGCTAGCCCCGCCTTTTCCTCTTCGAGCCGCTCAATGCGATCGATGTAGGACCGCAGATGCTCCGAAGCGATGCCGCCGACTTCCACCATTCTTATGTCCTTCCCATGAGCCAATTCCCGGCGCATGCCGGGCCAGCTTGTATAGCGGCGGGGCGGAGCACGCGCAACAGCGCCTTTAGACTCGTCTGCTTAGGTTTCCTAAACTACCATCGAAAGCCTTCCCAGGCGCCAAGTCCCATTCCTCTTGAACGAGCAAAAAATGAGTTCTGTGATTCAAAGCTTTTGGGCCGGATATCCCATCATGATGCTGCACTCCTCGGTGACGCTCGCCATGCTGCTGGCGGCGGTTTTCGTCTATATAAAGATCACCCCCTATGACGAGATAAAGCTTATCCGGGACGGCAATACGGCTGCCGCGATTTCCTTGGCGGGGGCGATTGTTGGCCTAGCACTTCCCCTATCCCTCAGCATGGCGAGCAGTATCAGCGTTTGGGAAGTGCTGATCTGGGGTCCGGTTACCCTGTTTCTGCAATTAATCGCCTACCGCTTTACAGACATTCTCCTCAAAGATCTGCCCAAGCGTATAGAGAATGGTGAGACAGGGCCTGCTGTCTTACTCGTCTCCATCAAACTCGGCGTCGCGATGATTAACGCCGCGGCCGTCACCGGCTGATCGCAAAAGCATTCCGCCGTTATGCGTAAACTGGAATGGGTCGCTTTAATTCTTGTCATCATCGTCGCAATCGGCGGCGGAATTTTGCGATCCGGTGATGCGGTGCCCGAAAATCACTCCCCGAGGCGGCCGGGCCCGGAACTTTTCGAGCCGATATACTGGGATGCGGAAACTCGAGCCTGGCTCAAAGAGGGCGCGAAAAACTTACGCCCCAAAGCGCCTGGCGCCCCTACATATTTGACGGAAGGCTACATGAAAGAGGGCGATGTAGAGGGATCGTCGACAGGGTCGGCTTTTTCAGTGTCTTCCAAGGGTTATTGGCTGACCGCGCGACATGTTATCGAGGGATGTGATGAGGCTTTTCTGCAAACCGGCAATCAGGAGGCGGCAAGAATTTTAGACTACTACCTCCATCCCGGGGCTGACGTTGCCTTGTTGGCAACACGGCGCGCCCCTGTGGGGCTTCCCCTATCGCAGTTGGGCGTGAAAACACGTGATTCATTCAATGTCGGTTTTCCCAAGGGCAGCCCCGGCGCCGTCCATGGATTGTATCTCGGTGAAATGACCATGCGCCATACGGGGCGGCTGCGGTACCGGGAGCGGGTTGACGCCTGGAGCATCGTTTCCGAGATCCCCCGGAAATTTAATTCTCTCGGCGGTTTGAGTGGGGGTGCGGTGATCAATGACAGCGGAGAGATCGTCGGCATCGTACAGTCTGAATCGCCGCGTCGGGGCCGGTTCATGACGGCGCGGCCGGAAGTTTTACAAAATATGTTCGAAGTGGCGGGTATCAAAATTCCAATGAATTCCAAGCCCGCTTCCAGCACAGAAATATCCGAGGCGAATTATCAAAATATGGCCCGCGAACTGATCGTCACGCTGCGAGTCTCTAAGGTGTTGTGTTTTGTAGATTGAAGCCTTGATGCGCTATCCCCATGGTCATCCCTGGCCGTCGATGAAGGCCGCAATGTCATCCAACAGCGGCGCCAGGTCCCGGAACGGCCTGGCGAGAGAGAACAAAATCTCGATATGGCCGATGTCCGGATAGATGATGTGGCGCGCGCGGCCCCCGGCGTCGACAACCGCTTGCGACAGATTGAGCGTGTTGAACGGGAACACCGTATCGTCGTCGTCGCCATGCAACAGCAGCAGGGGTGCTTCATCGCCGTCGACGTACACCAGGGGCCGCGCCTCGTTCTCGTCGGCGAGATGGGCGAAGATCGGCGCGACGTTGGCGGTTCGCGAGGGGTAGAAAGCATGCGGCCCGGCGAGAGCAATGGTTCCCCGGAGCTGGTGCGAGTCCAGGCCCTCGGCCGCCAGATAACGCTCATCCAGGGTCAGCATGCTAGCAATATGGCCGCCTGCCGAGTGTCCCGTGAGGTAGAGCCGCTCAGGATCGCCGCCAAGGGAGGTGATGTTGTCCACCACCCAGCGCACCGCTTTTGCGCCGTCTTTCACGAAGGCCGGGAAGCGGACCTCGGGGAAGGTGCGGTAGTCGGGCACCACCGCAATGTAGCCGCGGCTGGTCAAAGCCTCGGCCACGAAAAGATAGTCGGCGCGCTCGCCCCCCCGCCAGCTTCCGCCATAGAAGAAAATCACCACGGGAATCGGCCCACCGCTCAGCCTGGGGCGATAGACATCCAGCTTCTGGCGGGCCTCCGGGCCATAGGAAATGCCGGATTGCACGGCCAGATCGTCTTCCCCAATCACCGTGTTGAGTATCGATAAGGGGGAGCAGGCCGAGAGCGCGAGCACCGCGACCATGAGCAACGACAAGCGCCAGGGCTTCAAACCGAGAGGGATCATCATGCCTATACCGAACCCGGATCCGTGAAATCAGCCGCCATTGTGACAAACCATTTTGACAAAGATTAAACTGTTTGCCGAACCTATCACTCAAAACGCGGGAATGAGAGGTAAGCCCTGCCCGTATGCTTATGGTTAATGCCACGGGAACTTAAAACAATCATTCCGATGCAAGGAGCCTGAACCATGAGTGAAATTACCGCCGCAACCACAGAGTTGAAACTGCCCTCAAAGCCCGAGAAACACTATCAAATCCATCGTGATGGCGTGCTCTATTCGTTGTTCCTCGGCACCAGGGCCAAGGCGAGCGGACATGTTCAAAGCCTGTTCAACATAAATCCATCGTTTGATTGGGATTACGAACTCGCGGCCTAATTTTTGATCTAGACTGGCTTGTCGTGCCAGTCTTCGCCGGCTTCGCCGTGCTCGGCAAGGCCGTCCTTGTATTCCTGCACCTTCTCAGGCGAGGTCTCGGTCTGGTGGCGCTCCTTCCAGTCGGCGTAGGTCATGCCGTAGACCAGGGTGCGGGCATCGTCGTAGCTCATCTCCAGGTCTTGATCGCCAGCGGCGGCGCGATACCATTTTGCCAGGCAGTTGCGGCAGAAGCCGGCCAGATTCATTAAATCGATATTCTGTACGTCGCTGCGCCCCCGGAAGTGATGAACCAGGCGGCGGAAGGCAGCGGCCTCGATTTCGGTGCGGGTCTTGTCGTCCATGAAGAACCTCCTTTGGTTTATTCGAGGCCGAGAACGGTCTCGGATATGAGTAAATCGACAACCGCGTCGAGCGCCTCGCGCTGATCGGCGCCGGCATCGATGGCCGCGGCGTAAGCCCGGCATTGGCGGTCGGCGCTGGTGCCGTTCGCGGCGATCTGGCGGGTGTGGGCGACCTCGGCGACGCAATCGAGGCGTTCGGCGTCTTCAGCCACCAGCTCGATGAGCTCGTCGAGCAGGTCGACAAACGGCACCAGGGCACCCTTGCCGAAATCGATCAGCTCGCCTTTCACGCCGTATCGCTGGGCGCGCCAGCGCTGGTTGGAGCGCCGCAGACGGTAGAGCATGCTGACGATGCATTGGGTCAGGGCGGCCACGGCGGCGGCGTCTTCAAGGCGGGTGCAGACATCGGCAATGCGCATTTCCAGGGTCGGGTAGCGGGCGCTCGGGCGCAAATCCCACCACAGCTTGGTGGCGTCGGCCATGAGCCCGCCCTGGATCAATTGCGCCACCACGCGCTGATATTCGCCGTAGCTTTCATAGTAATCCGGCAGGCCGGTGCGCGGCAGGGCGTCGAACACGGTGAGCCGGTAGGATTTGAGCCCGGTGTCTTCGCCGGTCCAGAACGGCGACGAGGTGGTCAGCGCCAGCAGGTGCGGCAGGAAGTAGCTCATCTGATTCATCAGATCGATGCGCAGGTCGTCGTCCTCGACCCCGATATGTATATGCATGCCACAGATCAGCAGCCGCCGGGCCACGGCCTGCAGATCGCGGGCCAGGGTCTGATAGCGGTCCTTGTCGACAAATTGCTGCTCCTGCCATCGCGCGAAGGGATGGGTCGAGGCGGCGATGGGCGCCAGGCCGTAGTCATTCGACACCTTGGCGACCGTGGCCCGAAGATCGGCGAGGTCATCGCGCGCCTCGCGCACGGTGGCGCGGGGATGGGTGCCGACCTCGATCTGGGCGCGCAGAAATTCAGGCGATACCCGGCCCTCCAGCATGGCCGCGCACTCACTCAGCATGGCCTCGGGCGGCTCGATGGCGAGATCGCGGCTGGCTTGGTCGACGAGGAGGTATTCCTCTTCTATGCCGATGGTCAGCGCTGGTGGGTTGAGCGGCATGTCACAGCACCTTGGTCAAGGCCGCCGCCAACCGTTGCGCCCATATCTCGACGCCGTGATGGGTGTCGATAAGGTCCTGGCGGATTTCCACGGTGACATGGCGAAGCCCCCGCACCTCCGCATGGCGCGGTGTGGAAAAAGGCGGCGGCGTCCGGCCCGAATAGGGCTCGTTGTCGCCGACATTGATCAGGGGATCAGCGGCAAGAGCGGCCATCAAGGGCTTGGACAGCCGGTCATCCTGGTCCCACAGAATGCCGATATGCCAAGGCCGCTCGAAGCCGTCGAACAGCGGCGTGAAGCTGTGCATGGAGATAAAGGCGGGTTGGTCGCGCTTATCAAGCATCTCCTCGACGGCGTCGTGATAGGGCGCGAAGCAGGCGTCGCTGCGGGCGGCGGCGTCCGGCCCGTCCAGGGCGGCGTTGCCGGGAATGGTCACCCCGTCGCTGACCGTCGCAATCGAGCTCGGCGCGCCGATCGGGCGGTTGCAATCGATGACTAGCCGAGAATAGCCGGCGAGCAGGGCGGGCGCATCGAGCAGGGCGGCAAGCCGGCGCGTCACATCGGCGGCGCCGATATCCCAACCGATATGACGCTTGAGCATGGATTCATCCAGCCCCAGCCCTTGCAGCGCGGCCGGAACCGCATGGCTGGCGTGATCGCAAACCAGCAGAAGAGCAGCCGCGCCGTCTGGATTCACCGGCTCGAAAGGCGGCGGGTCGTCGGGCCCGAGCAACGCCGGGCGAGGGGCCTTAAGAGGATGAACTGAAGCGGTCATGGCTCTGAATATAACGGAAAGTCGATCTGCAAAAATACCGATTTAACGCGCCCGGTCATTTCACCGGCGGCGACAAGCCGGGCCTGTACCGTCCGACGGTCGCCCGGCTCAGAGACAACCATAATCTGGCGAGCGGTGATGGGTCATCCTATACCTTCACCATTGTCATGGAATAAGATGACCATGCCGTAAATTCAGTGGGCGGCGCGCATGAGGGGGGCCAATGACAGATATCTTGATCACTGACGCCACCATCGTCACCATGGATGCGAGCCGACGCGTCATCGAGGCGGGCGCCATCGCGGTCGCGGGCAGCCGCATCGCAGACATCGGCGCCTCGGATAAGTTGGCGGAAAGACACCCGGCGGCACAGCGTATCGACGGCTCCGGCATGGTCGTCATGCCGGGTCTGATCGATTGCCACGCCCATGCCGGCCACGGCCTGGTCAAGACCATGGGCGGCGACGGGGCGAGCTGGACCGACGCTTGCGAGATCATCTATACGACCGGCTCCAGCGCGGCCTTTTGGCGCGCCGAGGCCCATTTGTCAGCGCTTGAGAGGGTCAAATGCGGCGTTACCTGTGGGGTCTCCCTGCTGGGCGGCGGCAACGACATCATGCGTACCGACGAGACGGCCTATGGCGATCAGCATTGCCAGGCGGTCAGCGAGGTCGGCATCCGATCGGTGCTTGCCGTCGGCCCCTGCCGGCCGCCATTCCCCCGACAGTTCACGCGCTGGCAGGGCGATGTCGCGACGCCCCTCACCATCGATTTTGCCGACCAGCTTCGCTGCTGTGACGCCCTTATCGATCGCTGGCATGGCGCGGGCGAAGGGCGCATCGAGATCGCCATGAATTTGCCGGTTTTCCGCAAGGCCGACATTGACGCTGGGCCTGCGGCGTTGGCGGAACTCGTCGAACAATCCACGGCGGCGCGCGACCTCGGCCGTGATCGGGGCGTGCGGCTCACCCAGGACGGCCATCGCGACGGCAGCATCGAGATTGCCGACCGATTGTTCGACCTGCTCGGTCCCGATCTCTATCTGTCCCACTGCATCGACATGACCGATCACGAGATTGCGCGGTGCCGGGAAACCGGAACCAAGATCGTCCATAACCCCAGCGCCGTTGCGGCCATCATGGGGCGCTGCCCGGTTCCGGAGCTCATCGAGGCGGGCGTTACGGTCGCCATTGGATCCGACGGCGCGGCGCCCAACCGAAGCCTCGATATGTTCCGCCATATGTTCCAGTGCATGCATTATCACCGGACCTATTTCAAGGATCCGAGTATTTTGCCGCCGGGAAAGGTCATGGAGATGGTGACCATAGATGCAGCGATTGTCCTCGGCCTGGAAGACCAGATCGGTTCTCTCGAAGTCGGCAAGAAGGCGGATATAATTCTCATCGACATGACAAAGCCGCATCTTTACCCGCCCAATATGCCGCTCTATCGAATTCCCTACTACGCCAACGGCGCCGATGTGGATACGGTCATCGTCGATGGCCGCGTATTGATGGCGGGGCGTGTCGTCTCCACCGTCGATGAGGCGGCGCTGCTTGCCGCCGCCGCCGAGGAGACCGAGACCATGATCGAACGCACCGGCCTTCAGGCCCAGCTCGAAACACCCGAGGGATTTTGGCATGCCGCCAAATACCCCGAGAGGGGTTAGGCTGAGATAAAGCGATGCCCTCTGACATTCATGCCGATCCCCGCAATTTGCTGCGTGCCCTGTTCGACGCCGCCGTTGAGGCCGCACAAGCGGGGCGCTGCCTAGCCCCCCATCTGCCGTTGCCGCCCAGGGGGCGCTGCGTTGTCGTCGGCGCCGGCAAGGCGGCGGCGGCCATGGCGCGCAGCGTCGAGGACAATTGGGCCGGTGATTTGGGCGACCTCAGCGGTCTGGTGGTTACCCGCTACGGCCACGGCACAGCGACCCGGCGCATCGAGGTCGTCGAGGCCGCCCATCCGGTGCCCGACCGGGCCGGGCGCGAGGCGGCGCAGTCCATCCTCGGGCTGGTCGAACCCCTCGGGCCCGACGATCTTGTCCTCTGTCTGATTTCGGGCGGTGGATCGGCCTTGCTCGCCCTGCCGGCACAGGGCGTTTCCCTGGAGGACAAGCAGGCGGTCAACCGGGCGTTGCTCAGCGCCGGGGCGACGATTACCGAGATGAATACCCTGCGCAAGCATCTCTCAGCCATCAAGGGCGGCCGCCTTGCCGTGGCGGCGGCCCCGGCGCGCCTGGTCAGCCTGTTGATCTCCGATGTTCCCGGCGACGATCCGGCGGTGATCGCCTCGGGCCCGACGGTGGCCGATCCGACGACGTTCGCTGACGCCCGCGCGGTGCTTGATAAATACGCTATTCCCGCGCCTGCCACGGTGGCCGCCCATTTGGCGGCGGCTGCCGACGAGACGCCGAAACCGGGCGATCCGCGCCTTGCCGCCAGTGAGGTCCATCTCATCGCAACCCCGGGGGCGTCGCTCGATGCGGCGGCGGCGCTCGCCCGCGAAGCGGGTTTCGAGACGATCATCCTCGGCGACAGTCTGGAAGGGGAGGCCCGCGAACTCGGCTCTTTGCATGGCGCCATGGCGCGCGGACGCCTCATTGATGCGCCCCTGATCATCCTGTCCGGCGGCGAGACCACGGTGACCATGTCCGATGCAGGCTCCAGCGGCGGGCGTGGCGGGCGCAACGCCGAATACCTGCTGGCCCTGGCCATCGCCCTCCATGGCGCTCCGGGGGTTTATGCCATTGCCTGCGACAGCGACGGCATCGACGGCAGCGAGGACAATGCCGGCGCGATCATCACGCCTGAAAGTCTGGCGCGGGCGCGGGCTGGCGGGCTCGACCCGCGCGCCCGGCTCCTGGACCACGACGCCTACGGCTTCTTCGAGGCGCTCGGCGATCTCGTGGTCACCGGACCGACCCTGACCAACGTCAATGATTTTCGCGCGATACTGATTACAGCAGGCTAAATACGGCTTCCTAAGTCTCCTGTGGCGCTTGTGCGCATCCCGCGTTAAGCTAGCGAAAACAAAGGGAAATTATGCGCCGCCATCGTAATGCCAAGATTGTCGCGACCCTCGGACCGGCGAGTTCGGACGCGGCGGTGATCCATGGGCTTTTCGATGCCGGCGTCGATGTCTTCCGCCTCAATTTCAGTCACGGCGACCATGCCGACCACAAGGCGCGCTATGACATCATTCGTGCGCTTGAGACTGAGATCGGCCGCCCGATCTGCGTGCTGCTCGATCTTCAGGGCCCCAAGCTGCGTATCGGACGTTTCAAGCGGGGTGCAATCGAACTTGCCGCCGGTCAGAGCTTTCGTCTCGATCTCGCCAAGGGGCTGGGCGACGACAGCCGTGTCGCCTTGCCGCATCCTGAGATTTTTGCCGCTATCGAGCCCGGCACCGAGCTGCTGCTCGACGATGGCCGCATTCGGCTGCGCATCGTGAAATGCACAAAGAGCCATGCCGAAACCGAAGTCGTCGCCGGCGGCAGCCTGTCGGACCACAAGGGGGTCAACCTGCCCGGCGTTACCCTGCCGATTGCGGCGATGACCGACAAGGACCGGCGCGATCTGGCGTTCGGTCTCAATCTCGGCGTCGACTGGGTCGCCCTGTCTTTCGTCCAGCGCCCCGAGGACATCGCCGAAGCCCGCAAGCTTGTCGCCGGGCGCGCGTCGATCATGGCCAAGCTCGAAAAACCCTCGGGCATCGACCAGCTTGACGGAATCATCGAGATCGCCGACGGCATCATGGTGGCGCGTGGCGACCTCGGCGTGGAAATGGCGCCCGAGAGCGTGCCGGGGCTGCAGAAGGAAATCATCGCCCGGTCGCGGAGCGCCGGCAAGCCGGTGGTGGTGGCTACCC
>Ga0209554_1001522_pt1 | contig 17488 bp, 7 predicted proteins | sample MarorgKNORR_S2LV_5_FD_188221 | JGI IMG/M metagenome (GOLD analysis project Ga0209554, IMG submission 188221) | Marine microbial communities from the Southern Atlantic Ocean, analyzing organic carbon cycling - Bottom_A/KNORR_S2/LV (SPAdes) (version 2) | ecosystem: Environmental > Aquatic > Marine...
GCTGCCATCGTTCTCCCACCAGGTAATTTCGTCCTCAACATAGCCTGCTCCCAGAACATCCATATCCCCGTCGCTATCTACATCGATGGCGAAGACGGAATAAGCACCGTTAAAATCTGCGTCAATGGTATGTTCTTGCCAAGCACCATTTGCAGGAGTACCGTCATTCTCCCACCAGGAGATATCGTCACCAGTATAGGCTGCACCCAGAACGTCTATATCCCCGTCGCCATCAATATCTGCCGCATATACGGAACGAGCGGCGCTAAAACTTAAATCAATGGTGCGTTTTGTGAAACTCTCACTGCCATTGTTCTCCCAATAGATAATATCGTTAGCAGCATAGGCAGATCCCAGAATGTCTATATCCCCGTCGCCATCAATATCTGCGGCATAAACACAGGTGGGATCGTCCCAATCATCATCAAGGTCGGTTGGACTCCAAGCACCATCTTCAGGAGTACCGTCATTCTCCCAATAGGTAATATCGTCACCAGAACTGGCAGTTCCCAGAACGTCTATATCCCCGTCGCCATTTACATCGATGGCGAAGACGTGATAAGCACCGAGATACTGATAGGCAACGAGGTGATCAACCCAGGATTGGCCAAAAAGTGGAGTAAGAACAATAACGATAGTCAGTAAAGTTGAAAATAATTTCAGAATATGTCTTTTCATTTTATTCCTTTGGTTTATAATAATACTCGTAGCTCTAATATACTCATCATCACACAAATAAAAAAACCCGCTCCATAAAATACGTGAGATATGTAATACTCTGCATCTGCATAGGCGGTATTCAGACAATAAATCCAGTGTTACCAAAACCTGCAGAAAAAATTTAAAGACACGCTACCCCGCAGCCTGGAAACCAGCCTTGGTGTATCCGAAGACTTTTTCCGTCTGACTCCTTTTTGTTTTACTTACAGACGTAGATACTATCTATTTGAGTGTTGACACATATATACCAATCCTTACACGTACCACCATCGTTTCGGGTTGGTGGTAATGAATTACGTTGAGAACTTTCTTTTGATTCATTCCATGCGGAACGTAGACACACAATGACATCATATAACCCATACGCCCATAGGTGTGTCCTCCATTTTTGTGTCCTCTTTTTGGATATTGTTTGAAAAGATATGATAAGGTATGAAAGTAAAAGCCCTGCGGTTAAACAGGGCTTTTCGGTTGGTGATTTGCTACACTATGACTACATTATTCTCTAACTTCACATATTACGAGACTTTATTTGGGCTCATAACCCAAAGGTCGGAGGTTCAAATCCTTCCCCCGCTACACTCAAAACCCTTCCAGTTTATGGGAAGGGTTTTTTATTTTAGCTTTTTGGATTTTCCCTAAAATATTGTTTTTTCGCATCGTTGATAAAATGGATGATCTTCAGCCTTTCTTCAATGAGTTCGAAGATCAAATTTCTCTCTTTATAGAATAAAGAAATAAACCGAAGATGCTGGCGGTATCCATTAACACCATCAAAATAACGCAGGACAAAATTCCCACTGGGGATCAGGGTAAGTCCCCACAGTAATGTGATAGGTGTGTCACCGAAAACCCAATGGACCATTGAAAGAACGCCGGCGTAGTATAAAAGAAAAACTGGAATGCCGGATAATAATTTAAAAGGTGCAATCTGGGATTTAACGGCATGGGTTTTGGTTGCAAACCATCTGGGGAATTTATATGGGAAATAATTATGGATTAATCCCCAACAAAAAATTGGGAAACCAAATATCATAAAGCCAATGGCTTTCAACCGATTCAATAAAGTGAGTTCCCGTCCACCGGGACCTAAATAGGATTCCTGGATATTCAGTGCTTCCAGACGATCCAAATAATGAGCGATCATTTTACGAAATTGATCCACTTTTTCCGGGTACCGTTCCTGGTACCATTCAACGGCATTGATCAAGCCTTTTGTGACAGAAAAATCATCCTGTTTGCTTTCCAGTTCCAATCCCATTTCCAGGATCAACTCTTTCTTATAGATCAATTCTAGGCATTCAACCAGGTCAGCGATCTCTAATTCACTCACATTGGTGGTGAGTTTATTTAATGCTATTTCGATCTCATTCGTCACACGGGTGACTGTCTGTACTTCATCCGCCCTGTATGATTCCTGAAAATCACCCAGGGCGATCGGTTTTCCATACCGGACAAATACATCACTCCTGAATCGGATCGCATCAGAATAACTAAGCCCAACAGGAACGATCTTCACATCCAGTTGAAAATCATTATTATTCTCTGCGCCAAACCCGATCCGAGCTGCACCCGTCTTGATCTTTTCCAGGGTTCGATCACCGGTGGAAACACCCTCGGGAAAAATTAGAAAAGCGCCATTATTTTCAAGAATCCTAAACCCTTTATCAAATGTGCTCTCATTTTTCCTCACTAACTTAGGATCATCCTGTTTTCGGTACACTGGAACAAGTTTCAGTCTGGATAAAAAGAATCGTTTTAACCAATGATTAAACAGGGTGCTTTTGGCAAAAAAATGCAATTCTCTATTGCAGGATATTCCCACCACCAGCGGGTCCATCATGGTATTGGGATGATTTGATACAAAAATGACGGGACCTGCTTTCGGTATCCGATCTTCATGCCAAACTGTGACACGGTTAAAAAAGGTGCGAACACCAATGATTGAGAGAATCTTTGTCAGTGTATAAAGCATCAATCCCTGCAAATGGTCCTGATGTTATAAGGGGACGGGTTAGGCAGGTTCCCAATAGAAATAAGAGAATCCAAGCGGATGACAGAATCGGATCTATATTCAAATGAATCATAATAGCGAAACAGGTTTTTTACGAAAGAAGAGTAGTAAACATCACAAAAATCCGGAAGGTTTTTTAACACTGTTGTTGATTTTGGCATGAGCATCATGTTTAAACCATCATAATAAAAGGATGGATTGTAAGATTCATCCCAATGGGGATTCACGTAAGCCTTAATATCAAAGGGTCGTGAGAATTTCCATCCATCTTCCGAATGACGGAGGAAAGGATCAACACCTGCACACATGTCTAATCCGAAAATAAACCCCTGGAAATTTGCTTCAAGGTCCCCAAAGGAAAAGACGCCTGTTGCCATGCGGCCAATTACGGTTTTTTCTCCTATTATGCCCACCTTTATTGCCATTTCAATGGGGTCAACATTCCCGGCTTTTTTTGAGATCCGGTATGCCTGGTAATACAGGAAACCGGATCCGGTAAAATGGGTGAGTTTGTCTAGTCCCAGGTAGACACCACCCACATTGATGATCTCATCCAGTTGTATAGTGAAAAACGCTCTTTCAATTTGGGACCATTTGGAATTGTGATCGCTAAAAATACTTTCCCGTAATGCAAGGTCAATGTTTGGCATGAATTTGTCAACCCTGTCTGTTCCCTTGATCCATTTTTCAAAATTTGAATTAAGGCTCACGCCAAAACCACTCAAGACTTTGCTCGCTGCTTCTTCGCATGAGCAATCTTTTGGCAGAGATTGAACTGTGGAGTTTATGATCTCATTTATTTTTAAATTCAAGATCGGGGCTGCATCTTCCAGCGTCTGTCCCCATGAGAGATAATGATCCACTTCTCCACAAAAGCCCATGGATGAGATCATCAAGATCCTGATGAATTCATGCCTGATACCAACACCTTTCATAAAGCGAAAAGTACCGCTACAAATGTTGAAGTGCAATGGGTCAAAACCGGAGAGGAGTGAATCACAAATAAAGGTCCTATATTAATTGCCCTATCTCACCACTGCAAATTTCCCAATGAACGGTTCCTGATTCTTGTTTTTAGACTTTACGTGAAAGATATAGAGTCCGGGTGCAACTTCCTGGTTATTCACGGTTCTCAAAGCCCACCAGGCATTTCCCGAACTTGCATTATCATGTTCAATGGTGTCTATTAATTCACCATTCAATGAAAATATTTTTATGGTACATTTTTCAGTCAAATTTGTAAAACGGATCTGGCGTAAATGTTCGGTCTCCTTAAACCCTGAATTCACAATATAGGGATTTGGAACGACCATTACATTTTTTAGATTTGTTGCCGGTGCTGCTCCGGGATAAACCTGGACATAATTCCGATCAAGAACCGTTGTCCCTTTAGAATTTTCGATGGAGGCATATCCATCAGGGGCTGCCCACTTGTTGGGATTAGAGTAATTTGTGTCAATGACGACTTCAAACTGGCCGTTGCCAAGGTCATTGTAAATTGTACGAATTGGAGGTTCAACACCCATATCATAAGCAACAATTGAGTAGGTGTATTCAAGACCGTTTGTCACTGCTTCGTCCTCAAATTTATAATGGAATGAATCTCCATTGACGACCATGGGTTCCTGCAGCCGGATGATGTCTAGTCCAGTATTCTCGCCCAGGTTAAACCAGGGGAAATAGGGATCGGACCCATCGATCGCATGACCCCGTCTCCCAGTTGGGTCACAATTATATTCGTTATCATAAGTACAGTGGAGCGAATCTTTTTCCGCAGACAGGTCAAATTGGGCGTAGGGTCGCCAACCTACAAATATACCGTCCGTATCATAGATCATATCATCCGCACTGCCCCAGGTTTCACCGCCATCCTTGCTTTTATAGATCTTATATCCCTCAAAATCAGAATACCCGGTCACAACATCACGGGAAGATTCAGCAATATCATCCCAATAAAGTTTTACTTTTCCGATATCTGTTTCAGCTATGACAGTTGGCCGATTTGGGGGAGTAAATCCCTGGTACCGGGAATTATACATGACCTGGGCAAAACGTGCATTATTGATCAGATCTTCCTCATCCTGTCCAAAAATAATACAAAATGAAAATGGAACTTCCCGCCCAACCGGTAGATCAAAAGGGCCACAACTCATAAGGACGAGTGGATCAAGGCCGTCTGGAGGTCTTTGGAATACTGTTTCTTCCTCGATCCCTTCCAATGAATCAAAGTGGGGATTTAAATCTGATCCAAGGTCCGTCCCTGGATTGTCAGTATGAAAATGCCAGGCGTTTTCATTATCACTTAAATTGACCGTGTCACCAACCAAGATCTTATAAAATAATTCTTCCACATTCCGTGCCTGTGGGCACCCGGGAGTCCCCGCATAACAGTCTCCGGCACCCCCTTCAAGATGGGTAACGCCAGGACGCAAATACCAGTCCAGCCAATGCCAATCCGTCATTTTTAATGGTTCGCCAGGAAAAATATCAATAACGCCATCTTTGTCAAGATCAATAGGGACAGTTGCACGGGGTGAGTCCAACAATTGAGTTGCCACCAGTCCGAATTCATTTCCGGGGCTGGGTGTATCTGGATCCATGGCATATCCAAGCACACCAGAATATCCATCGTAATCCCCAATCATTGCCATACTGATGAGGAGCCTTTCATGATTGATTTCAAGAACTTCCCAATAATATTTCATGTAATCATCTCTGCTGGTCCAATAGCTACTATTCCCATATTTATCACCCGTTAAAATGACACCATCGTTCCAAAATCCAAGGGTCATACCAGAATAATTAAATCCTTTCCCCCGATTCAACTTTGTCCCGTCCGGCATTATCATCCCTTCACCGCAAATCTGACTACCATGATCATCCAGGATAGGATTCCCGGTTTCATCTTCCGCACACCAGTCACCACTTTCATTACGAACTTTTACTGTAACAAATAAAATATCTTCAGCATAAGAGACACCATATGAATGTGCAACGGACATAACCCTAAGTCCCATGGGATAACCCGTTTGTTCATATTCATTATTCGTATTTACCTGGTTACCGCGGTGTGCCCACCGGTCATCAAATTCCATATAAACATCCATATCAGAAACGAATCGTCCGGGAACATCTTCCCAACAATCCGGGTCCTTACGAGAATTGCTGCATCCCGGTAGATTGATGTTATAATCCTGGGCCCACCAACCCGGCCAAAATGATTCCATTTCACCCGACATTGAATTCAATCGTTTCGGCCATGTGCTTGAATATGCTGAATGGGCTAAAAGGGGATAGGTGTCAGCCGGGTCCGTTACATATGTGTTTCCAAAAAGGTCGCCTGCTGTCACATCTGTATTATGGGAATTGGTCCGTGCCATGGTTACAGGATGCCAATCCGTGTTGAAAGTAGGAGAATAAAATGTTAAACATGATTCTGCTGTATTTGCACCATAATAAAAATATCTGTCATCTGCCGTCCATTCTTCCAGATCAGGTCCATAATCATAATAATCAAATTGATCTTCGCGGCTGATTAAATCAGGACGAAGTGCCCAAGGGTAAATTAATCCGATTCGGGTTGAAGATCGATTTGGATCTAAATCGCCTAAAGTGCTGATAATCAATTTTTTCCCATCTTCATTCATCACCCATTGGTAGGCATCCGTAATAAAATCCGAATTTAATTTTTTTGAAACACTATCCGGTTCCCACCGCCCAAAATCTTCTTCAGCATTAAAAAGCAATCCCACAAAAGTTGTATCTCCATTTGTTGGATACCAGGCGTCATAGGCTTGTGGGGATTCCCAAACAGAATAGATGGGATAGCCATCTTCATCGTTTACAGTTTCCGTCAGATTCCAGATGTAATTAGATGAATAAGATTGTCCAGGAATTCCTGCAAGAAATGAAACCTCATATAAATAAGCATATTCTCCCCAGGCGCCGTTGGGTGACACTTCGATATCGATATAATTACCATAATTTGTTACTGCGGTTTGAGCTTTGCCTTGGAGCAGGTATCCTCGTGCCCGATCATTCATGGGGTTGGTTGGGAAAGGATTGTCGCCAATCTTAGCAGATCCATGAATTGAAAATGGGTCAGTGACATGAGACTTAGGACGTTGAATATTACTGGCTGGCAGTATAGACAAGGAGAGGAAAATTGAGAATGAGAAATGGACTGGTATCATTATTCTATTTTTAATTATTCAATCTAAACTGGAAAGGTAAATTAATCATAGAAAGTAAAAATAGTACTAAATGAGAAATCTATTTATTAATTCTAATCTTTTTAAATTTTGTAGCTTTTTTTTATGAAAAATTGGTAAATCCTATTATCTTTCAAGACTCTTTTCATCAATAAACAAGGAATAATCATGAAAAAATCGTTAAAACTTTTTAGCCTTGGACTAATTATTACCTCATATAGTTTTGGGCAAACGTTTTGTCCTCCAGCCTATGTAGATGCATACTTTTTTGATGAGGAAGTCTTTTTATCCTGGGTTCAGACCAATGATTTTGATGACATTCTCTTTGATGAATGTTTCCCTGTTTGCTCCTTAGCTATCGGAGAAATGGAAATTATAAATGATGTAGATAATGGTACAGGGGGATGGTTTCGCTACAGCGATAGTACTACCATTGATTGCGGTGCAGGAATGTTCCCTTGTGATGATGGTGGGGATGATGATTTTAGTGCTCATGCTGTTTACACTCAATCTGACACAATTCCAATCGACAGTCGATTAATTTCAAGTTCGATAGACTTGACGGATAAAGTCTCTGCCTATATCGAGTTTATTGAGGGATATAATTGGTCTGTGGATGCTAATGATCCTAACTTGGTTGAAGTGTCCACCGATGGAGGCGAAACTTGGTCAGTCGTTTATAGTTCCTGGGCCGGGGAAATTGGCGATGATATTTTATTTGTTACTCTTGATATTTCTAATTACGCTGGAAGTGAGATCTTAGTTGCTTTTAGATACTATGATTCCGTAGGATATGGCGAAGAATGGTTCGTGGATGAGATCACTGTTTCTGGCAGTGCCACTCCAGATTACGCAGGGTGTGGTACTTTCGATCATTATGGTATTTATGTGGATGGTGTACTCACCTATGAAACTGAAGATACTTGGTATACGGTACCTGAATTGGAAAACGGTACAGAATACTGTTTTGAAGTTACTGCAGTTTATTACGAGGGTGAATCTGAACCGAGCGCAGGCGTTTGCGCAACACCTATGGGTCCGTTCCAGGTTAATCCCCTAACATTGAATTTTGATGAATTATCTATGGGTGAATATCAGGAAATGGTTGTGACGATTGAGAATTTTGACACCCTTGGTACAGATTATGATATCACATCTATTGAATTATCCAATATTGAAGTTGCGATCGATGTTTTAACGGATCCAATGGAAGGGAATTACGTTTCATTTACAGACCCGGCCGGGTCTTTTGCTGGAGTATGGGGCATTGGAGATTCCGCCTTTGCATCATCAACTTATTTACCCTTTAATGTGCCTGATGATGGAGGTGATTTTGCATATGTAAATGATGATGCCATTGGTGATGGATCAGACCCAACTGACGGCTGGCTCATTTCTGATGAGATTTGGGTGAGTGGTGCTTACCCAACTTTCCTTTTATTCGATCTATTCTTTCCAAACCCTGACGGACTCTGTTCTTCTGGCAACCTTTACTCAGACGATTTTCTAGTCCATGTATCCGTTGATGATGAGGAAAACTGGATTTTAGTTGATTCATCTGCTGCTACCGGCTGGTGGTGGGCATCCTACATGTTCAATCTTGCGCCTCATATCGGTGATGCAGGCACATTTAAGGTGGCTTTTCAATACCATGATTGTGGTGGAAATTGGGGCTATGGTGTTGCATTAGACAATATTTCCATCAAGGAAGGGGACGACTTTACGTGGATAACAGTCTCTCCTTATAGCGGATATGCTGACCCGATAGGTAATTTAAATGATTCCATATCAGTAACTGTAGGTGTTTATGGCCCCTATGACGAGTTTACAGCCACCGATGAAATTCTTGTTTCATCCGATAATGTTGATTTGACAGTTCTCGTCGGTGTTGGAGTCGTCGTAAGTGTTGACAATTCAGGACTTACACCTTTTCAATTTGCGTTGCATCAAAATTATCCAAATCCATTCAACCCGGAAACAAATATCCAGTTTGATGTCGCAGAAAAATCTGATGTAACAGTCTCCATTTTTAACATTATGGGTCAAAAAGTTGCTACATTGATCAATGGGAATTTAGATGCTGGCGTTTATCACCTTACATGGAATGGTCTATCAGATCTTGGAACAGCGCTTCCATCGGGTATGTATTTCTATGAAATGAGAAGCCCAAAATTCCATTCAGTGAAAAAGCTGGTGCTCGTTAAATAGTTTCTGACTTTTTTCATTAATTAACGATGACAACTTTGGAGTGAAATTGACTCCCAAACGACAAGTTTATCTATGGCTTAGTATTGTTTTGGTGAGCCAAATTTCTCTTGCTGGAACCACAGGAAAGCTAGCGGGGAAAGTAACCAGCAAAGACACGGGTGAACCCCTCATTGGTGCAAATGTCATGATTAATGGAACTCCACTTGGTGCTGCAACAGATTTAACTGGGAATTACTATATTCTCCAAATCCCTCCTGGATCTCATTCTGTTCGATTCTCCATGATTGGATACCAGACAATGGTTTTCAACGATGTACGGATAAAAGTTGACCTCACGACCACGATTGATGGTGCCATGGCAACCAGCGCAGTGGGAATGGAGGAAGTGATCGTTCAAGCTGAGCGTGCCATGATTCAAACGGATGTTACCTATTCCCAATCAAATATTAGTGGGGATGAGGTGGATATGCTTCCAGTGGAAGAATTCGAAGATGTATTGGCACTTCAAGCTGGCGTAGTAGTTTCCGGAGGTGAAATCCATGTGAGAGGAGGCCGCGGTGGTGAAATATCTTATATGATTGATGGAATTTCTGTCACAGATCCTTATAATTCTGGTATGGCCGTAGAAATTGAGAATAATGCTATTCAGGAACTCCAGTTTATTAGTGGCACCTTTAATGCAGAATATGGACAAGCTATGTCCGGGATTGTAAATATTATAACGAAGGACGGTGACTACTCAAGGTTCTCTGGGAATTTATCTGCAAGTGGTGGAACTTTTATTTCCAATGGTAAAATAGTAGATGTTGAGACTATTTCGGGGATGAATTCTGTAAATATATTTCCTCAATTAAATTCCTTTAATCTAGGAAATATCTCTGATTTGAAATTCAATATAGATGGCCCCATACTTCCTGGAAAAATCTCCTTTTTTGCTTCCGGGAGATTTAAGAAACATGATGGCCATTTATATGGACAACGGATCTTTCATCCTAATTCATTTGTCTGGGTAGATAGCCTTAATGATTATAGGGTAAATGAATCAGTCGGTTTAGGGAATGGCTTTGTTCCATCCGCAGATGATTCCTTAGATTTTTTCATCGATAGTTTAAGGGATGCAAACGTGTTTGATTGGGTCCCCATGAATTGGAGTGAGCAGGTTTCGGGCCAGGTAAAAATGAGTTGGCGTGTTACACCTTATATCAAAATGACTTATAACCGATTGTACAGCGATACAAAATCTCAGAATTATTCGCATGCTTTTCGCTGGAACCCGGAGGGGAGAAGTCATTCATTTAATACCCGGACAGGTGACCTGATCCGGATGGATCTGTCTTTGAATCAATCCACATTTGCCAGTGCCATGTATTCCCGTGCGATAAACCACTACAGGAGCCATTTAAGTCCTGATCCCGATTTTTTCGAGCTAATTGTTGACGATTATAAAGAAACAGGTTATTCAACCAATACACTTGATTCGAGCATTTATTATGTAGATCCTAAAATATTTAATTATGCCTCCGGGAACAACTTTTATGTCAGCGGTCAGGATATGGATGTTTACAGCCGAAAATCAAATGTGAACACCTATAAAGCAGAGATCACAAGCCAGGTAAATTCAAAGCATCAGGTAAAAGTGGGTGCTGAAGTGAGAAAAACCGAAATCTCCTTGGTTGACTTAACAGTTCAATTGAACTCGAATACGGATTTCAATCCCCTCTATTTAAATCCACTCATATCACCCATGCATGATACTTTTGGTAAGGGGAGAAACCCAATTGAAATTTCTGGATATATACAGGATAAACTGGAATCGGATGAAATGGTGGTCAATATTGGATTAAGATTTGACCATTTTGATCCGAAATGGAAAGTACTGAATGATTCAGAAGACCCCAATTATCTTTCACCTTTAAAACCTATCAATACTTGGTTTGACACAAATGGAGATGGAGCTATATCTATTAGTGAAATGGTAGATAGTAATCTTAAGGGCGATCAGGATAGGCTTAACACTAACGCAAACGGCGATCCTTGGTTCAGGACCGTTGATCCCAAAACACAGATCAGTCCCCGATTTGCTCTTGCTTTCCCAATCACAGAAAGCGGATATATGCATTTTTCCTACGGGCATTTTTTCCAAAATCCGAGTTTCAGTTACATTTATGATAATCCTGAATTTGAAGTTCCAGCTGCTTCAGGAATTGGTTCCACCATGGGGAATGCGGATATGGAACCCCAAAGAACAACCCAGTATGAGGTGGGTTTTTCTCAGCAGATCGGGAGGGACATTGGGATCGAGATCACCGGGTATTTCAAGGATATCCGCAACCTGAATTCATCGGAGATCAAAAAATCCTTTATTGCGGGAGACCGCTATGGTTTGTTTGTGAATAAGGATCATGCAAATTCTCGTGGCATCACAATTGCAATCTCAAAACGATCCCTCCAGAATTTTTCCGGAAATTTGGATTACACCTATTCTATTACGGAGGGGAATGCATCAGACCCAACAGCGGCTTTTTACGATGAGCAATCGAATATTGAACCCGAAAAAATGCTGGTTCCATTAGATTGGGATCAGCGCCACACTATCAACGGAACCATGACCTATCACCCCACAAATGTTTCCGGATTAAGTTTTGTTTTTAATTATGGAAGCGGATTTCCATACACGACCCAATTTGCAGATACAAGAACCGCATTTGAGAATAATGCCTTGAAACCTGCAACCTATAACATGGATATGAGAGGCTATTACAATTTTGTATTATTTAAGGATTTTATGGTGTCAACTCATATCAATATTTATAACCTGTTTGATACTCGGAATGAGTTAACCGTTTATAATGATACGGGGCGGTCGACCTATTCATTGGTTCCAAACTATACACCCCAGTTTAGCGGACCGCAGTTGAATTCATTGGATCAGTATTTAGTTAGACCCAACTATTATTCCACACCGCGACAGATCAAGATCGGCGTTTCCGTTTCAATAAAATAATTCTTTGAAGACGAAAAATATACTAATCTTTTTAATCCTGTTTACGCTTGTATTTGCCCAGGATGATCCATTAGATAAATATCAAAGATCCACCGGTTCTGCTGGCAAGATTACATCCAATATAGACCGAAAATATGCGGATCATTCCGGAAACCGGGTTCTGTGTCGTTTTTACAATTTCGGCGGGATCGGTGATGCAGGCGGTAGTTTTTCTGGCATATACCCTATTGGGTCTGGCCATGCCTATTTTTATGAATTTACACCGGTAGTGGCTGCCAGTGTAGTGGATACCAATGGCATTAGAAGGCATATTGTTTCGGATGGTGTAGTTGCCCCCGCACTTATTGATAATTCGCCGGAAGGAACCCCATGGGGTTTTGAACCCCTCCCCGGATATGCAAATCCAAACCAGGAATACCTGGCCATGAGCGATAATGAGGATGCCTGGCCGGAAACGTGGCCCAACCGGGAAGATGATTGGGATGGATACTGGAACGGCCAATATGGGAAATATACCCGGGCAGACCAGGAATCTTATTATGTTATGGATGATTTTGATAATGATGAATTTGCATTTTTCCCCGATTCCACAGATGTTGGTCAAATTGAAAGGCGATCCGGGCTGGGTATTGAAATGGAAGTTCGGGGGTATCAATGGAGCCATCCCGCTGCGGAGGATATTATCATTGTAACCTACTGGATCACCAATGTAGGGACCAGCACTCTTGATAGTGTTGTATTTGGGATGTATGGCGACGCAGACATAGGCGGATCATCAGACTTTTCAGATGATGATGCCTTGTTCGATACAGAAAGGGATATGGTTTTCCAATGGGATCATAATGGTTGGAGTAATTCTTATGGTGGATTTAAACCGGTGTATTTTGGTTGGAGCTTTTTAGAATCTCCGGGAAATCCTTATGACGGAATTGATAATGACGATGATGGCATGATTGATGAAAGCCAGTTTGACGGTATAGATAATGACGGTGATTGGGACATAGACCGGGATGACATTGGCGCAGATGGATTAGCTGTGTATCACGTAAACTATCCAGGACCTGATGAAGATGGGACTGAAGGGAATGGTGTCCCGGATGTAGGTGAACCTAATTTTGAGATTACGGATAATGATGAATCGGACCAGATTGGTCTCACCAGTTTTTACGCATCTCCCTATCCAAGTATTAATCTCTATAATGATGAAGTGATGTGGAACCAGCTAAAACCCGGGGTACTGCAAACACCGAACCAAAATCTTGACCAAACATTTCTCTATGGTTCCGGATATATTACTTTGGCACCGGGCGAGAAAAAGAAATTCGCCGTGGCCATGGTCTTTGGAGAAAACATGGCTGACATTATTCGAAATGCGAATACAATGCAAAATATTTATGATAATGATTATAATTTTTCCAAACCGCCATTAAAACCATCCATGACCGCAGTACCGGGAGATAACCAAGTTAAATTGTACTGGGATGATTATTCTGAAATTTCCATTGATCCAATCTATGGCAGCGATTTTGAAGGATATCGTATTTATCGGAGTACAGATCCAGGATTCATTGATTCTTATACAATTACAGATGCATATGGAAATATTACTTTTAAGGAACCCCTTGTTATATTTGATTTAGACAATGGGCTAAAAGGGCCACACCCAATCGCTTTCAATGGTGTCCAATTTGATATGGGAGAGGATACAGGATTGCAGTATGAATTTGTTGATTCCCAAAATGTAATCAACGGTCTAAAGTATTATTATGCAGTTACTGCCTACGATAAAGGGTATGACCTTGATTTTTTTGAAAAGGGATATTCAAACCAAGAAAATCTGCAGCCCATTGCACCCGCGGAATGTTCAATCACACTGGATTTGGATTACAAGGGGAATGTGATCAGTCTGAGTAAAAATGCTGCTATCGTTGTACCCAATGCGACGGCACTGGGCTATGTGCCTCCTAACACAATCTCTGATGGTGAGGATTTCATAATACATTTAGAAGGGTATGGATCTGGAACGATTGATATCAGTGTTGTTGATCCATATGCAGTCCCTGATAATATTGAGTACAATATTGTATTTGATACACTAGCCTCAGCTGAGAATATTGTATACAATATCAGGAAACAGGAATGGGTATTGGAAACGTTGGCAATTAAAGACAGTATTGCCCGGGCTTCTCATGTGAATATTCATTCAATGATCGTTGATGCTACGGATACGACACTCATTTTCATTGATGGAACTGACACTGTCTTCACGGATACAACTTTGCTGGATACCACATACCCGGTTCAGGTTACAAATGCTTCCGGTTCTATTGAATATCAATATGGAACCGATTTCACCGTTGACTCTGAAATCGGCTTTTTTAATATCATAAACGAAGATCTCCTAATGGTAGGTGAAGCCACAGTCAGCTACAGGTATTTTTCGCTTTATCATTTGAATGATATGTCTGGCGGATTAAATAACCCTGTATTTGATGGGATGAAAATCGTTATGACAGACTCGGAAGTTGGAATTAACAGGGATTCTACTCGTTGGATTATCGGAAATACTAATTACCAAGACAGCGTGCGTGCAGCTCGTTTATATCCAGCAGATTTTGAAATACAATTCGAAGGGAATATTGGTGATTCTATAACCATAGATGCCTATGATACCAGAGCGCCTTTCAGGATTAAAAATGTAACCCATAACAATGAACCCCCATTTCGTATCACAGATTATGACCGCGATGATGAATGGGATCAAAATGAACCTATTACTATTTTGCCTTATGGTGCTCAACAGGAAGGACCCCTGATTATCGTACGATTTAATCTTGATACGACCCATACTATTATTTCAGATACTTTGATAAACGGATCTGACACAACGATTACAATAACAACGATCATTGATACACTGCCTATCATTCCTCCCGTTCAGGGTGATGTTTTTAAAATAGCGATAGATCGTCCATTTTCTGTCGCTGATGTTTATAGTTTTACCTCAATCGCATCCAAGATCAATGCATCTAAAGCAAAAAACCAGTTAGACAAAATCGCTGTAGTTCCGAATCCATATGTGGTTGCAGCGTCCTGGGAGCCCAGGCATATTTATCAGTCCGGGCGTGGACCCAGGAAGATCGACTTTATCAATCTGCCCAGTAAGTGTACGATCAAGATCTTTACGCTATCCGGCTATTTGGTTGACGAAATAAAACACGATGATGTTTTTGAAAATGGATCGGAATCATGGAATTTGCTGTCAAAAGATGGGTTAGAAATTGCTCATGGTGTTTACCTATTTCATGTGGATGCAGGGGAAATTGGTGAAACCACCGGGAAATTTGCGGTGATCAAATGATGAAAAAAATTCTATATACAGTTACGCTAACGATTGGGCTATTATCAGCACAAACTAATGTGGCCACAACTTCAGCAGCTTTTCTTGAAATTGGTGCAGGTGCTCGTTCCTTATCCATGGGAAGTGCTTTTGTGGCATTAGCGGATGATGTGAGCGCCCTGTATTGGAACCCAGCTGGGATTGTAGAATTGGATCAAGTCTCGACGCATGTATATCATTCGCCATGGCTTGTTGAGACTAACTATTATCATGGTGGAGCTGTTATACCCATGGGAAATTTAGGGTCGATTGGGATATCCTATTCCGGTGTTACCATGGATGAAATGGAAGTAAGGACAGTCACCTATCCCGATGGTACTGGGGAAAAATTTGGGGTGAGCGATGTTGCTATGGGGCTGGCTTATTCAAAAAGACTTACCGATCGTTTCGCTTTTGGGGTCCAAGTAAAATTTGTGCAAGAAAAAATTTGGCATATGCATGCTAAGGGATTATCTATAGATATTGGATCACTTTTTACCACGTCAGGCGGAATGCGAATTGGAATGAGTGTATCTAACTTTGGCGGGAAGCTTAAAATGGATGGTATAAATACATTAGTTGATTATGATCCGGACGAAACAATTTATGGAAACAATGATCGAATTGACGCTTTCCTTAATTCTGCAAAATGGCCTTTACCACTTCTGTTTAGATTTGGCGTAAGTAAATCTTATGACATCACCCTTGGACAAAAAATTACCATTGCTGTAGATGGAATTCATCCAAACAATAATGTGGAATATGTAAATGCTGGGGTTGAATATAATCTAAATGATATTATGTTTTTAAGAGCAGGCCAATCCCATGGTTTTATGGATGATGCAGAACAAGGGCTCTCTTTTGGTTTTGGACTAAATTATCAAATTCCCCGTGGTCCCAAAATACGTGTTGATTATGTTCAAACTGATTTTGGTATTTTTGACAGTATAAAAGGCTACTCAATAAACTTTTTCTTATAATAAAGTCACTCGTATTTCTCGAGCCATTTTTAATTCAAATAGGGAATAATATCCCTATTTAAAAGATTCCCATTAGGCGAAATTCTGCAATAAGATTCCTCCTTCTTTTTAAGAAGTTTAACCCACACACTGATAAATAATACATATGAGTACCTTTAATGATTTTGGCCTGAATATAGAGATTCTAAAAGCTATCAAAGAATTAGGATTTGAAACCCCAACACCAATCCAAGCTGAAACTATTCCACTTTTAATGGCATCGAGTCAGGACATTATAGCAACTGCCCAAACTGGTACGGGTAAAACCGCAGCATTTGGATTGCCAGCCATCCTGTTAGTAAATCCTAATAATAAGAATACTCAAACATTAATATTATGCCCCACCCGGGAACTTTGCGTCCAAATCACTCGCGATCTAATAAGTTATTCCAAATACATGAAGGGGATAAACGTTCTTGCTGTATATGGTGGAGCCAGGATTGATTCCCAGATAAGAGCACTTAAAAAAGGTGCGCAAATTGTTGTAGGAACGCCAGGCAGAACACGTGATTTAATCAATCGAAGAAAATTATTTGTTGAGAATATTGAAAGAGTCGTTTTAGATGAAGCTGACGAAATGCTCACCATGGGATTCAAAGAAGAATTGGATGCCATTCTTGAGAATACTCCAGATAACAAACAAACACTTCTTTTTTCTGCAACCATGTCCAAAAAGGTTGTCTCAATCACACGAAAATATATGAAAAAGCCAGTCGAAATCTCGGTGGCCCGGACGAACGTGGGAGCAGAAAATATAAAACATGTAAATTATATGGTACAGGCTAAAGATCGCTACGAAGTGCTCAAACGAATCGCAGATATGAATCCAAATATTTATGGAATTGTATTTTGTCGTACCCGTCGTGAAACAAAGGAAATCGCCAATAAATTGATGCATGATGGTTATAATGCTGATGCCATCCATGGTGATCT
>Ga0209554_1001529_pt1 | contig 17433 bp, 12 predicted proteins | sample MarorgKNORR_S2LV_5_FD_188221 | JGI IMG/M metagenome (GOLD analysis project Ga0209554, IMG submission 188221) | Marine microbial communities from the Southern Atlantic Ocean, analyzing organic carbon cycling - Bottom_A/KNORR_S2/LV (SPAdes) (version 2) | ecosystem: Environmental > Aquatic > Marine...
GCCAAAGAGGGACTGACCATCGGCACCCAGACGGTACGCTCTTGGGAGTCGGCCATCGAGTATTACCGTGTCAGCCCTGAGGTCAGCAAGTTCCTGTCCTTCCCGTCGTTCATGCAGTGGGCCCGTTGCGGCACCTACCTGGCGCAAGACTCGCCCACGCTGGCGGTGTCTTTCTTCAAGTCCAGCGTTTCAATAGTTCCCAACTTGCGCCCTCAGTACATACCCCGCTGGGCCGGACTGGGACGCAGCCTTTACAAGGGCACCTGGAAGTCCAGCACCCTGGCCGCCAAGTTCTTTGAGGTCAGCCCGGACTTGGTCCGGAACCTGCCCTTCTGGGACGTGGAAGTCTTCGCTTCGTTGATCGAAGCCCTTTCTTACAAGTCTTACGACGTTGCCGGGGAGTGCCTGGAGTTGGGACGGGACGTCCTCCCCGCCATGGGCCGGGAACGGGAGCCATTCTTGGCCATGTCCCGCGCTCTCATCGACACCAGTTGGCGGGAGGTCAAAACCTGCTTGGAATTGGTGCCCAGAGCCCTCCAGTTGGTGGACGAGAGCCAGACCGGACGTTTCCTGAAGCTGGGCGAGCGCCTGGCCAAGGTCGGTCTGCGCAACACTTCCCGGTTCCTGTCCGACGGCACCCAGGCCCTGAGCAAGGTGCCCCAGGGCTCCCAGGGCTACATACTGGACCTCTGCGACGCACTGGTGGTGATCACTCCAGACGCCGTTCCGCCCTTCTTAAAAAGCCTTGACGACGTCCTGAACCGCATCACGGTCAGCCAGTTGGACACCTGGTTCCAGCACGGCGCCAAACTGCTCCAAGAGAACCCCGAAAGCGGCATCGCCTTCTTCAAGATAGAGTCCAACACGTCTGAGTCGATGCTGGAGACCCTGTCTTCCAGCTTGGAACTTGAGCGCGTAAAGGGCATCCTCCGCCTGTATTGCCGGGCGTTGGCCGGCACCGGTCTAGAGATATTCGACACCGGGGAATTGGTCCAACGAAACATCGGCTGGGTGGACGAGGACTCAGCGTCGACCGACGGAACGAAGATATTCCTGCCCCCGGTCGTGGACCACTACCCCAACAAGCAGGACAACTTCTCCTGGTTCAAGGTCGTCTCGACCCACCAGGTGGCCCACCTGGAGTTCGGCAGCTTCATGTACGAATTCGAGAGAGAGGCCACCCAGTTCGAAGACCGCCGCCATGAGATGGAAAAGTTGGCCATCGAACGCAAAAATGTGGAGCGGGCCGCCGCCAAAGAACAGTATGAGATGGCCGCCCGGCTTCTGACCTCAGGCGCCGAGGGCGACGTTGAAATGTCGCCGATGTACGAGGACCCCAACGACATGGGGAGCATGCGGACATTCACCGACATCGGCCGTTTCTTGGATCTCTTCGAGAACAGCCGCTTGGGCTTTGACATCTTCACGGTCCTAGAGGACTGCCGTCTGGACTACCGCATCAAGGTGGAGTATCCGGGCATCCGCGCCGCCTCCTCACGCGTCCAGAACGAGACGCTGGAAAAGCGGCCACGCATCGAGGATATGCCGTTGCAGCAGGGCCTGGTGGAACTGCTGATCCACATGAGCTTGGACCAGTTCCAAGACTTGCCCGTGGCCATCGAGTACAAAGAAGCCGGGGAGATGCTATCGAGCATCCTCCATCAACTTCGCACCTCCGAAGCCAACGTGGAAGACACGGCGGAGGCCACTCTCAGGGCCTACGAGGTCATCTCCCGCGTCCCCAACGAACAGGAAGAAGAGGACCAGTTCGAAGACCAAGACCTGGAAGAACCGGGCGACTTCTCTGAGGAGGACTTCCAGTCTCTGGTCGATCAATTGCAGGCCGGGATGGACGCCGCCGGCTCAGAGGGCGGTGATGGTGAGTCCTATGAGTCTCCCGATCCAGTGGACTACCGGGGCGACTTCAAGCCTGAGATGGTCCAGCTATTGACCAAGCTGCAGGCCGACAGCGGCGAACAGGGCGAGGCCCAGCCCATGACCCAGGAGATGCTGGAGCAACTGCTTCAGGAGAGCCCTGAGTTGGAGCTGGACGCCGAGCAGGGCGAAGTGGACAGCGACATGAGCATGTTTGCCCAGAACATCATGAAAGAAGCCGGCGCCCCACCGCCCAATTCCCAGCCGGGAGAGGGCTACGGCCCGCTGCTGCACGACGACGACAGCGGCGGCGAGTTGGAAGCCCGGGAGCCCGCGACCTTCGTCTATGATGAATGGGATTTCAGAGCCAACGATTACAAACCTCGCTGGTGTATCGTCAAGGAGAAAGTGGTGGAAGAGGGCGACATCACCTTCTACCAGGAATCTCTGAAAACCTACAGCTCGCTATCCAACCATATACGCCGACAGTTCGAGATGATCGTGCCGGAGAGCATGCGGAAGACCTACCGGTTGATAGACGGCGAGGACCTAGACCTTAACGCCTCGTTGGAAGCCTGGATCGACCTGAAGATGGGCATCCCGCCCGACGAGAAGATCTACTGGCACCGGAACCGGAACCGCCGGGAAGTGGCCGTGGTCTTCCTGCTGGACATGAGCGCTTCCACCGCTGAGGCGATCGACGAAGGCCGCCAGACGGTCGATGACCGAGACGCCCCCGACGACCCGGTGGAGTACATGGTCTGGCTCCGCCGCCGCCGCGAGGGCCTGGTGCGCCGGAACTACAAGCGCATCATCGACCTGGAAAAAGAGGGCACGACGCTACTGATCAACGCGCTGGAGTCCATCGGCGACACCTACGGGATCTACGGTTTCTCTGGTTACGGCCGGGAGAACGTGGAGTTCTACGTCATCAAAGACATCAACGAGGATTTCAGCGACAAGGTTAAGCGGCGGATAGACAAGGTCACCCCGCTACATGCGACACGCATGGGCGCCGCCATCCGCCACGCCACAACCAAGCTGGAGAACCAGGACGCCAAGACCAAGATCATGTTCCTGATCAGCGACGGCCGGCCCCAGGACCGGGGCTACAGCCGTGAGGGCGTGGAGAAGGAATACGCCGTCCACGACACGCACATGGCGCTGGTGGAAGCCAAGCGCAAGGACATCATCCCGTTCTGCCTCACCGTGGACAAGTCGGGCCACGATTACCTCAAGAGCATGTGCGGCGACATGGGCTACGAAGTCCTGTCCGACATCTGGTCCCTGCCGGAACGGCTGCCGATGCTATACAGGCAGCTCACCGCCGTCAGGTAACCAGCAAAGCAAAATCTCAAAGAACAAGAGGGCCGTCCCGATCGATCGGAACGGCCCTCTTTCTACAGTACCTGCCCAGGCGTATCATGGGCTTGATATCACCGTTGGCCTGCCTAGGGGTATCATGGGTTTCATATCACCTTTGGATCGAAGTTAAGGAGAATTTCCATGGATGTTGGAATGATGATGATCTTCTCGAGCTACGGCTGGGAAGAAGGCTCGGACGGCCAGATGTGGGAGGAAGAACTGCGCCTCGCGGAGATCGCTGCCGATTCTGGGTTCGATTGCCTCTGGTCGGCGGAGCACCATTTCAATGACTACTCGTTCGTGCCCGACAACCTCCACCTGATGACCCACATTGCGGCCAAATATCCGAATATCGACGTGGGAACAGCCGCCGTGATCCTGCCCTGGCATGACCCGCTCCGCGTCGCCGAAGACGCCGCCGTTCTCGACTTGTTGAGCAATGGCCGGCTCCGGCTCGGGTTCGGGCGTGGCCTGGCCCGGCGCGAGTTCGAGACCTTTGGCATCAGCATGGACGAGTCCCGAGGACGCTTCGATGAAGCTGCTCCGATGATCGTTGAGGCGCTCAAGACTGGGTTTATCGAGGGCGATGGGGCCTACTACAAGCAGCCCCGCACGGAGATTCGGCCTCGCCCCCAACATTCCTTCGACGGCCGAATCTACGCCGTGGCCTCCAGCGATGACTCGGTCGAATCCGCGGCCAAGCTGGGCGCGCACATCGTGATGTTCGCGGACCGCCCCTGGGAGATGCGGCTGCCTGGGATCGAGCGCGGCCGGGCCCTGCACCGCGAGATGCACGGCACGGAGCCGCCGAATGTGATGCTGACCGAGTTCGTCATCTGCGGTACCGACCTAGCCCAATGCGAGACCGAGGCGCGCCAGTATCAAGGGAAATTCGTCGAGAGTAATTTCTACCACTACGAATTTCTCGGCGACCACTTCAAATCGGTGAAGGGCTACGATTCCTACCAACAGAAGGCTGAGATAGCGCGCTCCACCGGCATGGAGGGCGCAGTAGACGGCTTCATGAAGGCGGCGAGCTGGGGCACGCCGGACAAGATTCTGCGCGGGCTTGAGGAACGCAAAAACCTACTTGGGGACTTTGAGTGGAACGTTTCCTTCCGCTTTGGCGGAACGCCCTATGACGTGGCCGAACGGGGCCTGAAGCTGTTCGCCAAAGAGGTGTTGCCGGTCCTTAAGTCCTGGTAGTTTCTGTCTGATGGGATTGGGTACTGAAGACCTGGCAGGCTCTGGCGGCTGAGCTGAGTACTACCGGGTCTCTTCCACCAACCGGCGCAGTTCGATTAGCGCTTGGTTGGGCACCCGGCGCTTGATGGTCACCCGCCGTGGCGGCAGGCGCATCTCCATCTCGCGGGTCTTTTCGCCGTTGGTGACGGCGATGTAGGCGAGCCCCAGGGGTTTCCCCTCGAACTCACCGGGTCCCGGCACTCCGGTCACGGCTATCCCAAGGTCGGCGTTGAATCTTTGGCGCACCGTCTCAGCCATGGCGTTAGCCGTTTCCTGGCTCACCACCCCGTGCTTCTCCATGACCTTGGCGGGCACTCCGTTGGCGCTCAGGGCGGCGCCGTCATAGGCGACCGTGCTCCCCTTGAAGTAGGTCAGGCTGTCGGGAACGTCGGTGATGCTGTTGGTCAGAGCGCCGCCGGTGCACATCTCGATTACGGCCAGACTCAGGCCATTTTCCAAGAGAGACCGTCCGGCTGCCTCGGCTGGAGTGTCGTCATCGTACCCCCAGACGTATTCGCCCAGCCGCTCGTGAATGGCCTTCTCCACCGGAACGATCATGGCTTGGGCGGACTGGCTGTCCTTGGCCCGCGCGATAACCCGTAGGTGGATGCCGTCGGCCTTGGAATAGATGCCCAGATAGGGGTTTTCCACGCCGAAGAACTCTGAGACTATCTCGTCTACGGCGCCTTCAGACATGCCAAAGGTCTTGATGTTCCGGGTGATGGTCACTTCGTCTTCGATGAGTTCGGCTAATTGGGGCTCGATCTGCTCTTCCCACATGGAGCGGTTCTCCGCGGGAGGGCCGGGCATGCAGATGACGATCTTGCCGTCGCGCTCCGCCCACCAGCCGGGCGCGGTGCCGTTGGGGTTGGGCACGAACCGGGCTGAGGGAATCAGATTGGCTTGCTTGATGTTGTGTTGGGGCATGGGCCCGCCTCGCGCCGCGAAGTAACGCTCCAGATCGTCCACAACCTCTTGTTGGATCACCGGGGTCTCGCCGAAGGCCGCGGCGATGGCTTCACGGGTGAGGTCGTCCTGGGTGGGGCCCAGTCCGCCGGTGGTGAAGATGATGTCGGAGCGTTTCATGCCCTGCTTGAAGGCCTCCGTTAGCCTGGGGAGGTCGTCGCCGATGATGGACACCCATTGTAGTTCTATGCCCAGCGCGGGTAGCCGGCCGGCGATCCAGGCGGAATTGGTGTCGGTCAATTCCCCCATCAGCAGTTCGGTGCCGATGCCCATGATCTCTGCCTTCAAATCTTCTCCTGAATGTGCCGGACTGTTTGCCCCGTTTGGTTATTCCACCAGTACCGGGTCGGTGGCAAGGGCGATGATCGGGTCGATGCGGGAAGCAAGCACGCCGTAGAGGTTGGTGTCCTCGCTTACCAAGCTGCCTGTGAGCACATCGACGTACCGGAACTGTCCGTCGGGGGTTAGGTCGCCGATGTGCCACTCAATGGTCGACAGGCCGCCGAGCCGGGGGATCACGACGACGGTGTCCGGTTGTTCCAGGCCGTAAAGGGCAGGGTCGTCTATGTTGCCCGCGAGTATCTGGTCCATCCTGGGGCTGAGCAACGTCTGTAGAGACTCGGCCCAGGGGCCGGGATCCACAAGCTTGGGGTCTTCGCCGTCCAAGAACCACCTTCCGGTGCCGTCCTCGATGACATACCTGGTGCTCTCTTCTCCCCGGATGAACTGGACCAGCAAAACATCCCTGGGGTCGATCTGGTAAAGGCGGCCAACCGGGGGGTCAAAAGCCAGGCGGTTCACCACTTGGGCCCACTCGATGGGCACTGTGAACAGTGAATCGTGACCTACCAGCCGGGCGTATTGGTTCTTATTGTCGGGTGTAGGAATGCCCAAGTGGAACTCGATGGTGTTCCCGTAGCGGTCAAATACCGTGACTGCGGTCTCCGGTGGGTCCAGTCCGAAACCGGCGGGGTCGTCGATGGTGTCCGAGAGGGGGCGTGTCACTCTGGGGCCACTGAGCAGCAGCGGCGTGCCGCCCCACCTCTGTTGGAACACCGGGATGTCCGGGCTGACCCCCGGTTCGCCGGCGATGTACCAGTTCAGGCTGGCCGGGCTGCGGAAGAAGGCGATCTCTTCTCCCTGGTACACCAGTTCCAGCCCGATGATGTCCCCTTCGTCTATGCGGTATAGCCAAGGACTTTCGTTCTTGGGTTCGTTGGAGTCGGTGAATCTGAGGACCAGGAAGGTACCTCCGAAGATCAACAGGGTCACCACCAGTAGGATTGAGAGTCGTAGATTCATAGATCGGACCTGTGAAAAGAATGGGCCTGGCCGGCCCGAATGCTCAAGATTCCTATTTCATAGGGGGATTTAAGATTTAAGGGTTTTACCGGCGCACCCACCAAACCAGGGCGGCCATCAGCCCCATTAGTCCCGGCAGGAAGAGCCAGGACGAGAACCGGACAAAGTCATATTCATTGGCGTCTAGATTGAATTCCCGGAAGCCAAACACCTTGGGACGGATGGAAACCAGGGAGAAGTCGCCGACCAAGAAGTTGGCCGAGTTCAAGAACAAGTCAGACCCGCCGCCTTGGTCATAAGAGCTGTTGGACAGAAAGTCGGAATCGCCGAACATGATGATGTCGGATATCTGAGAAGGGTCCGGCTGCGAGGTCGGGGCTTGTGAGCCTACCTGGCCGATGGACTGCACCCTGACGGCGGGCACGAACGGGCCGGGTTGGTCGGCATCGGCGCCGCTGGTGATGGGTTCGGTGCGGTCGGCCTCATTGATCAGGAAGCTGTTGGGCGTGGTGGCGGCCAATGGCATGCCGGTCCGTAGGTCGTCTTGCAGCAAGCCGATGGCCGTGGCCCCAGGCATGAACACAGCCTGTAGCCGCTCTCCCTTGGGCAAGGTTATATCCAGGGGCGCCTCTGGGTTGAAGTTCTGCAGGCTTAGAGTCTGGGGCAGTCCTGGAACCGAGCTACCCACGTCACGGATGTATCCGGTGGATATCAACAAGCCCCAGTCGGCGAAGAAATTCCTGAACGATACAGGCGTGTCGGGCTCAGCCAGGAAGATCATCCGCCCGTGCTCTCTTCTTGGCGAGCCGTCCAGCCCGATGCCCTCCAGGTATCGGTCAAGGGCCAGTTCGTGGGCTTCGGGAAGGCTTGACGTTGGCCCGGCGACCACCAGCAGGGCTGCGTCGAGGGGCACTTCCACATCGACGTCAGTCGGTCCCCAGGTCAGTTCTTCCACTCGGTAGTTGTCGCCCTCCAGACCCGAGCGGACAGCCGCGTACCCGTCGGAAGTTCCGCTGTTGATGTCGCGCTCTCCGTGACCGCGAAGGAAATAGATCAGCTTCTTCTCGCTGCCGGTGGCCACCAGAGTACTGGTTACCAGGTCCTGCTCCAATTGAGTGAAGCTGGCGTCGGTGGGCCGTAGCACGTCGAACTGCCCGCTGTCCATGCCTTCAACCACCACGATCTCGGTCACGAAACTGGTGGGCCGGGCGCCGAAGAATTTGCGCACGATCTCCGGTTTCAGGTCTGGGTCAATCACTCGGTAGGTGAACTTGCTGGTCCGGGAGTCGAATTCCTCAAGAGTGCTGAGGACCTTGTTGCGCCGGTGGGCCAGTTCTGGTGAGTCGGTGTTCCTTTCGTCCTTGTAGAAAGCAGTGGCCCGAACGTCTTCACTCAGGTTGCTGAGAACGTCTTTTGTGCGGTTGCCCAAGCTGAATTGGTTGGTGGCGGTGACGTCCATGCGGCTGTTGTTCTCGAATGAGACAACATTGGCCACGATCACGATACCCGTGAACGCTCCCACCAAGATCAACGTGTTGGCCCCGTAGCGGCCGGTCCGGCTGACGAAGGCGGCCAGCACGTTGCTGAACAGCACTGATCCGACCACGCCCAGCAATAAAGCTCCGATCACGATGTCGATGTAGCCGTAGAGGCGCATGGAACTGATGAAGGCAACGACTATCATGCCCGTGACCAGGGCGATGACCCCGCCGAAGACCAAGGGCCCGCTGTAGGCGGCAATCAGGTCCATGGCCGGTTCGAAGAAGTTGATCAGCGGCTGCGAGAGTTCCTCATCTGAGGATTTGACTCGAGGCCGTGGCGCGGCTGATTCGCCGGCCGCCGCATCTGGGGAAGGCCGGTCCGACCGGCGTCGCCGCCGCCAGTCTCTCGGCCGCTGGTTCTCTTGCTCCCCGCCGCCCGCTTCTTCGTTAGATGGGGTGGTCATTCTAGCGCCACCTGCGGGATTCAAGGGTCCGTATGGACAGGAACAAGAAGAATGCAATCACGCTTAGGAAGTAGACGATATTGGTGGTGTCGATGACGCCCCGTGAAAAGTCATCGAAATGGCCGCGCACGCCCATCTCACCGATGATCTCTCCGGCCAGCCCGCTAACTGAACCAAAGGCCCGGTCGGCGAAGAACAGGGCCAGCAGGATGCCCATGGCGACCACGGCGGACACTATCTGGTTGTTGGACATCGTCGATGTGAGCAGTCCCACCGCCAGCGCGGCGGCGCCGTAAAGGATGAACCCCAGATAACCGGCGTAGATGGGGCCCGGGTCCGGGTCGGCGAAGACAAAGAGCAAGGCGGCGTAGAAGAATGACAGGGCCACCAACACCAGAAAGAAGGTCAGGCTGGCCACGTATTTGCCAATGATGATCTCCCAGTCCCGGACCGGCGAGGTCAATAACAGCTCGATCGTGCCCAGCTTGCTCTCTTCGGCAAGGAGCCGCATGGTGAGGGCCGGGGCCAGCAGGATGAACATGACGATGGCGCCGTCAAAGAACGGAACTAGGGTCGCTTCCGGAAATGGGTCGCCCAAATCCTGGGTGAAGAAGAACCCGGTTAGCGCTAGAAAGATCAGTCCGACTATGTAGGCGGTGGGGCTGCTGAAGTAGATCTGGATCTCTTTCCAGGCCACAGCCTGGGCCGTCCGCATCCCTACAACTCCTCATGGGTGGTGAGGCGGAGGAAGATCTCTTCCAAGCTCATTCCGACCATTTGTAGGCCCCGCAGACTCCAGCCGTTGCTGATCACTGCCTGGGATATCTCGTCACGCAGGTCTTTTCCGCCTTGGGCCTGGATGGTGTAGGTGTGACGACCGTCTTCGTTGACGTGGGTTACGTCGTTGACGCCCTTGATGTCCTTCAGGACTGGGAGCACTTCCGCGGCGGGCCCGCCTACTTCCACCTCAAGACGATCGACGCCCTGTAGGCCCGCGGCCAAATTCTTGGGGGTGTCTTCAGCCACGATACGGCCTTCGTTGATGATCAAGACCCGGTCGCAAAGCATGCTGACTTCAGGAAGGATGTGGGTGCTGAGAACCACGGTCTGGTCTTTGCCCAGTTCTTTGATCAAACGCCGGGTTTCCACCACCTGGATGGGGTCGATGCCGATGGTGGGTTCGTCTAGCACCAGCACCTGGGGTTCGTGCAAGATGGCCTGGGCGATTCCCACGCGCTGACGGAACCCCTTGGAGAGCTTGCCTATCTGGGTCTTGCGGTAGTCGCCCAGGCGGCACACATCTATGACCTCGCCCAAGCGTGCCTTGATGGCCTTGGGGGCCATGCCGCGCAGGGTTCCCATGTACTTCAGATAGCCGTTGACCGACATGTCGGTATACAACGGGACGGTCTCAGGCAGATAACCCACCCGGCGGCGGGCCTCCAACGATTGTTCCACCACATCGAAGCCGTCCAGGGTCACGGTGCCGTGGGTCGGTGGCATGAAGCCGGTGATGATGCGCATAGTGGTCGTCTTTCCGGCGCCGTTGGGACCTAGAAATCCTAGGATCTCGCCCTTTCTGACACCGAAATTAACGTCCTGAATGGCAGGATACGGGCCGTAGTAGTGGGTCAGGCCCTCGGCCTGAATCATATCGGGCTGCAAATTATTTCACGTCGTCTGGCTCGCCTGAGCGGGCCGAATCTAAACTGATTGTGCTAGGCCACAAGTGATGATATTCTATACAACTGAATTTGCCAAGGAGCGCGAATTCGTTATTTGACCTATCTATAGCGTTATTGCCCGCGTATTTTTCCCGGATTTTATTGGAGGCTGGATGCACCTGGTTATCGACGGTTACGGCGGAGACATCGACAAGATGTGGGACGAGGACTTGGTCCGCAAATTCCTGTATGACTATCCCGATTCTTTGGATATGACCCGCATAACTGAGCCCAACGTTCTCAAATACGAGGCGCCCAAGAGCGAAGACTCCGGTGTCTCCGGGTTCGTGATCATAGCCGAGAGCCACATCAGCATCCATACTTTTCCTCGCAAGGACTACATCAATATCGACATCTTTTCTTGCCAGCCCTTCAATCACGAACGGGCCCTAGAAGACGTTAAAGAATTGTTTGGCCTGACCGAGGTCAAGACCTGGCTTTTGGAACGCGGCCTTGAATGGCTGGATGAGCGCCAGGGCCAGGCCGAAGCAAAACAACAGCGAGCCGTCCTCGAAGCCGGCGGGCCGGGCAGCCACTTTGCCTGAGCCGGGACCGGACGCCGAACCAGGCTCCGCTTCGCCTTTGATTCCTCACAACTTCCTCGCCTTGCCCCAGGAGCAGTCCTCCCTTGAAACCGCCAAGGTGGCCCTCATTCCCGTCCCTTACGACAGCACCACCTCCTTTAGGAGCGGCTCCCGTGACGGTCCGGAGGCCATGATCACGGCTTCCTATGGCCTAGAAGATTACGACTTTGAGCTTGAACTGGATGTCTCGGAGATCGGCATCCATACCACCGGGGCTTTGGAACCCCACATGGCCGGCCCCGGACCCATGACCGAGCGGATCAAGGGTGTAGTCGCGTCCTATATCGGCATGGGGAAGACCGTTGGCTTGCTGGGCGGAGAACACTCCATAACCATCGGGTCGGTCCAAGCCCACGTGGAAGCCTATCCCGGTCTCTCAGTGTTGTATCTGGACGCCCACGCGGACCTGCGCGACGAGTACATGGGCACGCCGTTTGGACATGCCTCCGCCGCCCGCCGGGCCTACGAATGTTGCCCCATAGCCTTGGCCGGGGTGCGCAGCCTGTGCCAAGAAGAGCATGACTTCATCCGGGAGAACAACATCCCGGTCTGGTATTGGGAACCCAACTCGGACAGCAGTTCACCGGAGAGTGTTCTAGATAGCCTCAGCGACACGGTTTACGTGAGCGTGGACCTGGACGTGTTTGACCCGGCCTTGATGCCCGCCGTGGGTACCCCGGAGCCGGGGGGAATGGCCTGGCATCAACTGATTTCATTGCTCGGCAAGGTGGCCGAGTCCCGCCGCATCGTCGGCTTCGATGTTTGTGAGCTGGCCCCAGCGGACGGGCCACCAGCCTGCTCCTACACCGCCGCCAAGTTGGTCTACAAATTGGTGGCCTACGCCTGTGGCGGCAAACAGGTCTCTTAGGCCGACGGCCCGGCATCCTGCCGGGTATAGCGGCGTCATGTGTTGATGTGAGATGCTGAAACCACAATAGCCTTCAGATATCAGTTGGCTGAATCGATGGGTCGTGTATCTATGGGAGCATCGCTGCGGTTGGGCCGGATATTCGGGATCCCGATCGAGATCAACATCAGTTGGGTCCTGGTATTTCTGCTGCTCACCTACCTGCTGGCCGGGCAGTTTGATGACGCCAGACTGCACTGGCCGGCGGCCCAACGGTGGTCGGTTGCCATGATCACCGTGGTCCTGTTCTTCATCTCGGTCCTCGCCCACGAGCTCAGTCATAGCGTCATGGCCCTGAGCAAGGGGATACCGGTACGGGGCATAACCCTCTTCATTTTCGGCGGCGTCTCACGTCTGGACCGCGAGCCCCAACGGCCCCGCACCGAGTTCATGGTTGCCGTGGTCGGGCCGCTTTTAAGCATCGTTCTGGCGATGGTCCTCGGCGCCGCCTGGTACCTGCTGGGACGGGGCGACTCCCCGGTGGAAGTGATCTTGCTGCTGCTGGCGTGGACGAACCTGAGTCTGGGATTGTTCAACCTGGTGCCTGGCTATCCCCTGGACGGGGGCTGGTTGCTGCGGGCCGGGATCTGGGGAATGACCGGGGACCGCCGCAAGGCGACCCGCATCGCGGCGGGGATGGGCCGGGCCGTGGGCGTGGCGATGGTGATAGGAGGAGTCTCTTTGGCCGTGATCTCGGAACCGGTGGATGGCGTGTGGCTGGGAATCGTCGGCATGTTCTTGTTTTCGATGGCAAGAAGCAGCTTCCCCGAGTAGGTCCACTTTTGCAGGGGCCAGAAGCAGCTTCCCCGAGTAGGCCCGTTCTAAGCTCGGACAAACGAGGCTATGCTAAAATGGCTTCACCAACGATTTGCGGCCACGACGGCCGATGTAGATACGGACGAAAATGACGGTTGAAGGCACAGTTTACCTGGACCATGCAGGCACCACGCCCCTGGACTCCAAGGTCCTTGAAGCCATGATTCCCTATTTCAGTCAACACTTCGGCAACCCCTCCAGTCTCCACTCGGTGGGCCAAGAGGCCCGATACGCCCTGGACGAGGCCCGGGAGCGGGTGGCCGGCGTACTCAATTGCCGCCCCAGAGAGGTGGTATTCACCGGTGGCGGGACGGAGTCGGACAACGCCGCCATCCACGGGGTCGCCACGGCGCTGCACGAGACCGGCAACCACATAGTAACTTCCAGCGTGGAGCACCATGCCGTGCTGCACGCCTGCCAGTACCTGGAGTCCCAGGGTTTCGAGGTCACCTATCTGCCGGTGGACGCCGACGGGATGGTGCAACCCGAGGCGGTGTACAACGCCATCAACGAGCGCACAACCCTGGTTACGATCATGTACGGCAACAATGAGATTGGGACCATCAACCCAATCTCCGAGATCGCCAAAGCCATCAAGAAGCGGGCAGAGGAATTGTCGCGGACCATCATATTCCATACGGATGCGGTGCAGGCGGCCGGATACCTGTCATTGGACGTTGCCGAGCTTGGCGTCGACCTGCTGAGTCTGTCGGGGCACAAGTTCCACGGTCCCAAGGGCACCGGGGTGCTTTACATAAAGCGGGGCACGCCCTACCTGCCGCTGATCCACGGCGGAGGCCAGGAGAGGGAACGCCGTTCGGGCACGGAGAACATACCGGGAATCATCGGCTTGTCGCTGGCCCTGGACGCGGCCAACGCGGCCCGAGAGGAGACCGGCCAACACTGCTCCGCCCTCAGAGACCGCATCATAGAATCGGTGTTGGAACAGATAACGGGAAGCCGCCTGAACGGCCACGCCACCCAGAGACTGCCCAACAACGCCAATTTCTCCTTCACGGGAGTGGAAGGGGAACCCATCTTGCTTGGCCTGGACATGGCCGGCATCGCCGCATCAAGCGGCAGCGCGTGCAGCTCGGGCTCACTGGAACCGTCCCACGTCCTGTTGGCCCTGGGCCAGTCGGCCGAGATCGCCCGCGGCAGCCTTAGGCTCACCCTGGGCCGCGACAACACGGAAGAAGAGGTGGAATACCTGCTGGAGGTACTGGTGGACCTGGTCCAACGACTGCGCCAGTTACCCAGCTTGACCACCGCCCGCTCATGAATCTACTGTTAACGGCGGTGGCGTATCTTGGTTGACCACACTGGTTCCCACGATTCGTTATCTCTATCGCCCGGAGTACCGGCTTGATCTCTAAACGCTCGATATTTTGGCTCCTTCTGATCTTGATGCCCGTGCTGATCGCGGCATGCAGCAGCGCGTCCTCCTCATTGGGTCAATACCACGAGGGCCGGATACTGCTGTTGAACGTTCTGGAGATGGACCGCACCGACGAACTCCGCTATTCAACCATCGACCCTGAAGATGTGATTCGCAAATGGCGGGTCCAGCCCTCCGAAGAAGGCCAGGAGCTGCTGTTGATGCGTTTCAGGGTGGAGAACTACGTCGCGTTGAACACAGTGCTCGTTGCAGACCAGCAGTCGGTGGTGCTTGAGGGATTCTTTCAGGATGATTACCGGCCCATCAGCATCTCCGGCACGATGTTTCTGGACCAGCGCGGCCAGGGGGAAGGCACGGTGACGCTGGAGGCCGGAGAGTGCACGGACCACGCCCGCCTGGTCATCAACGCCGGCACCAACGTCCAGTGGACCAACCGCGGGGATACGAACTCCGCGATTCAGTTCGGCCCTGGCGTTTTGCCTGATCTGGGCGTGGAACTGCTGCAGATAGTGCCGGGAGCGTCTATCACTCACCGTTTCGACCAACCGGGGACATTCAATTACCAATGCTCCGGCGGCGGGGACGGCCCTCCTCAACCGGCCCAGATATTGGTGGAAGCCGCCGATTCGGTCCGGGATAAGAAAGAGAACAACATCCTCTTCTTGGAGGGCTCTTTCAATCTACCCAAGGACACCTCGATCGACGGCTGGATGGTTTTTGAGATCCCCATAGACACCAAGATCAAGACTCTGCGCTGGCGGGCCGGAGACAGTATCACCGTCCGGTTCTAGGCGGCGTTAGCCGCTCTTAGTGAATACGGGGCGGCCTGTTCGACTTAACTCCCTCCCTGCGTCAATTCTATGACCGCCTTCCCCGTCGTTCCGGCCTACGCAGGAATGGCGGAGGAGGCGTGGGCGCGGTAAAATTCGGTCAAATCCGTGATGGAGCTTTGGTCTATGCGCCCCATGCGCCGGTATCTGGACATGCTGGTCTTCGGTGGCGAGCGTAGGCTCGTGCAGGGCGCTCCCCCGCCTCCCATCTGGCGTAGGTTGTTCCACATCGTCGCCGGGTCTTCCATTCCGCTGGCCGGCATCTTTGTGTCCGAAACGGCCATGATCTGGGCCTTGGCGGTGTTGGCCGGCCAGGGGCTGGCACTGGACCTGGTGCGGTTCCGGGTTGGCTGGCTGAACGCGCTTTTCACCCGCTTGCTGGCGCCCCTGTTGAAGGAATACGAGGCGGCCCACATCACCGGCGCCACCTACATGCTCATCGCCGCCCTTATCGTCTACGTGCTTTACGGGAAAGAGGTGGCCATCCCGGTCATGTTCTTCCTGTCCCTGGGCGACCCGGCGGCCGCGATGGTGGGGCGGCGAATGCCCGGCCCCAGAATATTCGGCAAGTCGCCCCTGGGGACCGCGGCGTTCATCGGGGTTGGGGCCGGGGCGGCGGCGGTGCTGGTCGCGGCCAACGGCATCGACTACCATTGGGCGCTTTGGGTGGGGGCTGGCGTGGCTGGGGTGGTGGAATTGGCGTCCATCCCACCGGATGACAACCTGTCTATCCCCCTGCTAGCGGGCTCGGTGATGTTCTTGTTGGGGGTCTAGGCGGTCCCTGAGTCGTAGGCGCGGGTTTTTAACCCGCCGTGACTCGCCTAGGTCAAGCTACAGCCGGGAGAATATTCGTCTGTAACCAAACGGGCCTTGGTCCATTTCACTTTGGTGGATGCCAAGTGTAGCGGGTTAAAAACCCGCGCCTACGGACGGGCGGTCCCTTGCTCGGGATGAACGGGTTGGTTGGCTGGGTGGATTCCGGCGAAAGCCGGAATGACGGATGGCGGAAAGATAGCTCTCTTCAAAGCCGTTCGTGGTGAGCCCGTCGAACCACCGCTTTGGGTTCAAGACCCTCGCCACCGGTGCCATGACTGATGCGCGCCCTTCGACGGAGCTCAGGACGAACGGTTTTGCTAGCCAGCCGACTGATCTAAGTCCGTTCGTGGTGAGCCCGTCGAACCACCGCTTGGGGTAATTTCCGGTCTCAAGCGCAACAATGGCTGAGGGGGGTCCATCGACCGGTCCGACTTCATCGAGACTCTCGACCTGCGGCTGGAACTCAGGACGAACGGGGGTTCTAAGCCGCCCCGTCGAACTCGGTTATCTCCGCCCGCTCACGCTGGAATTTCACGTAGGCCTGCTTGGTCATTAGCGGCCGGTGGTTGGCTTTGACCTCTTTGGCCCGCTTGGCGCCGTCGGCCAGCAGATCGATCACTACCATGGCCATGATCTTGGCGGGCACGATCACCGCGGACTCGTAGTCGGTGATGACGTACTCTTTGCTGTGGCCTGGACCGGCCGCTCCGGCGGCGTAGGGGTGGCAGGCGGGCATCAGGTGGCTCAGGTCTCCCATGTCGGTGGAGCCGCCACGGTTGCGGCGGGCCGGCATCACCAGCGTGGCCTGTTCGCCCAACAATTCAACGGCAGTCCGCCGGAAGATGTCCTGCAGTTTGGTGTCGTGGCGCATGGGCAGGTAGCCGGGGATGGTGGTGATGTTAACCGACGCTCCCACCGCCAAGGCCCCGGCCCGGAAACAACGGTCCACAGCCTCGGAGTTCTCCACCACGACCTTGGGAGTGGAAGACCGGACACGCCACTCCAGCCTCACATCCGAGGGCACCGCGCTGACCGCTTCTCCGCCCTTGGTCATGATGCCGTGGATGCGGACGGTGTCGTCGGCTTTGTGGGTCTCTCGCAGCGCGTTGATGGCCTGGATGGCGAATGAGGCGGCGTTCAGTGCGTTGACGCCCCGGTGGGGCAGGCTGCCGGCATGGGCCCCGACGCCGGTGTACCTGACGAACTTCACGACGTGGCCGTTACTGGTGCCGCCCATGGCGAACTTGCGCTCACCCATGTCGCTGGCTGTGTGGCACATCATCGCGATGTCCACGTCATCGAACTGGCCCAGCCGGATCAGCTCCTGCTTGCCGCCCAGGAACTCGAGCTTGCCTTCGTTCCGCATTTCCAGCCGCTGTTCGACCTCGATGAACTCCTCGGCGGGCACGGCGAATGGCACGATCTCGCCCGATAGTTGGGCCACTACTTCAGGGGTCAGCAGACCCATCGTGGCCCCCAACATCATGCCGATCTGACAGTGATGACCGCAGGCGTGGGCTGCGCCGGTGTCCGGGTCAGCGTGGGGGTGTTCGGTCACCACCAGAGAGTCGAGTTCGCCGATCACGGCCACACTGGGTCCGGGGCCCGCGCCGCCCTGGATGCGGCCTTTCAGTCCGGTGATGGCCAGCCCGCTCTCGT
>Ga0209554_1001530_pt1 | contig 17427 bp, 19 predicted proteins | sample MarorgKNORR_S2LV_5_FD_188221 | JGI IMG/M metagenome (GOLD analysis project Ga0209554, IMG submission 188221) | Marine microbial communities from the Southern Atlantic Ocean, analyzing organic carbon cycling - Bottom_A/KNORR_S2/LV (SPAdes) (version 2) | ecosystem: Environmental > Aquatic > Marine...
ATTAGTTTGAGAAGGTGGTCTGATGTAATAATCGTCTTGTTTTCATTAGGTGCTGCCCTGTTGTGGATGCAAGGACTAATTGGGCACTTTGCCACATTCACGCAAATGTTTGGCTGGACAATAATCGCGCGTTCACAATTTTCAAATCTGCTTCCGATATTGGTTCTTGCTCTAGGTATTGATGATTCATTGCATGCCTTACATCGCTATAAAGAAGAGCGTAAAAATGGCAATTCACCTGAATCTGCTGCTACGATTACTCTGAAAAGAGTGGGCCGTGCCATCATGCTAACTTCATTGACTACAATGGCTGCTTTTGCAGCTAATCTATTCAGCGATATTGCCGCATTGCGTTCATTTGGAATTGAAGCAGCATTAGGAATATTCGCTGCATTCCTTTTGACTGGAATTTGGGCTCCATTGGTTCGCCTTAGCCTAGATGAATGGTTGGAAAAACGTGGCGTAGATACAAGCACTCTAAACTCTCATAAAAAGAAATCCACTAAGAAGGCTTTGAGACTGATCGCTTCGGGAAGTGGGGTTAGAAAAAATGCTGTTGTCATCGTATTTTTAGCACTCTTGGTAACAATTCCTGCTGCTGTTGGAATGAATAATTTAGAAGGAGATTTTGCTGTTGAAGATTTCCTCGATGAAAGTTCTGATTTTGCTTTAGGAGTCAATGAATTTAAAATTAGATTTGCTGACGAGGGGGAGCCTGCTGTAGTGTTGATTGAAGGTGATGTGGCAGACCCGTTAGTTTTCGCTGCAATAGATGAATTTAGAAGTGAAATGAACATCCATGCAGAAGATGTTCCCGACAAAATAACAAGACAACCTGATGGCAATATTGACATTCTTGCTCTAGATGAAATGCTATATTATGCTCAAGCCAGTATGAGATATAATACAACTCCATTTGAACAAGCGGGGTGGTTGGTTGAAGAAGACGGGCATGGAATGAATTGTAATTCGAGTGGAAGTAATAATATTGCTGATTTTAGCGACCGAGATTGTTTGATCTTCTTCTATGGCTATTCCTATCTATATGGGGTGCCAGGCGCTGGACCGATTCCTTCAATTCCTGCAGCGATCGTGCGCCTGTTCATCTCACCCACTGTTGAATTAAACCAAGCACAACCTTGGCTTGACATCAATGGACAGCCGGCACAATACCAACGAATGCTGATACGCTTTGGTATTACATCTCCCGAAGATTTTCCTAGTATGAAAGGGGGCATGGAAGAATTGTGGAGAGATCTAAGTGTATTTACAAATTTATCATCTGGAACCTATCATAGCGCTGGTCAGAAAGACGACGACAAACCATTGACTTGGGTCATGCCATCAGAGAGGCCTATTACAAGATATGTCGCTACAACAGCGATGCAAAATGAAATGCAATCATCTCTTCTCCTCGGCTCATTATTCGTATTTATCACCCTCACAATCGGCTTTAAATCACCAAAACAAGCAACTGTAACATTGGTTCCAATTCTCCTTGTCGTGGTATGGCTATATGGTCTAATGTATGCTACTGGTGCATCTCTAAATATCGTCACTGTGACAATTGCGACGATTTCATTAGGTGTTGGGATTGATTATTGTATTCACGTCACAGAACGGTATCGCGAAGGGCGAGAAAATGGAGATAGCCATCATGCTGCATTGGTTGGAGTAGGTGGTGCTTGCGGTTTGGCATTGGTGGGAAGCGCAGCATCTGATATCGCTGGATTCCTCGTCATCTCATTATCTCCAATGGGATTGTTCAGCAATTTTGGACTCTATTCAGCGGCAATGATTGCCCTTTCACTAATTGCAAGCCTAGTACTGACCACCGCGTCTCTTGGCTTGATAGTTGGTCGTCAAACCAATATTAGCGAATCTGAATAGAATCTGTTGTATTTGTTGAGCCACAGATTTGATGAAGGATGGGCTTCCCGCCTAACTTGCTGTCATTGGGGTTGACCCCGTGAAAGTGGTGATGAAAATGTCTGATAAACAACAAGACAGTCCTGATGATGAAGAAGACTGGATGAAATATGCCAATGCTGGTTTCGGGCAAACCGATTATTCACTTTGGGATGAAGGTGAGGCGAAAGTTGAAGCACAGCCTTCCAAAGCGAGCGGTTTAGCAAATAATATTGATGATGGCGACATGGAAGATGACCAACTTAGTACTCATGTCGAAGAGATCCCACGCGCACCATCACCTGCAGGTCACAAGCACTTGGTCCGTATTGGAACTTGCGACCATTGTTTGGGAAGAGTTGGTGGCAAGAAGATGTTTGACCAAACAATCGAACAAGCGGGCATCGCCATTCGCACCTCTATTTTACGAGGCGATTCTCATTTAGAGAAAATCAGAGAAGATAATCCACTATGCCCGTTTTGTGAAAATTTATACCAAGAATCCGAACTATTAGCGGATATCATTTTTGATTCTCTTCACCCATATGAATTGAAAAGAGTGCAGTTAGGTGCTCGCTTTCCAAAGGATCAAATGGAAAACGAAGAGGAAATTCGCAAACGCTTTGGAGCTGGTGGTAGCGATGCTTTGAAAACTGGATTAGTGGCAGAGATTGCCAAGATTCTAAACCAACGTCTTGAGGGTGTGAAAATTGTCAATGATAAGCCGCAAATCGTTGCATTAATCGATGTTTTAACTCTCACCGTTGAATTGGATATTCGCTCGGTTTACATCTATGGCCGCTATCAAAAATTGGAGAGGGGGATTCCTCAAACTCGTTGGCCTTGCCGTGCCTGCAAAGGCAGAGGTTGCTCGCGATGTAATGAGACTGGATTGCAATATTTGAAGAGTGTTCAGGACCTGATTGGCAACCCATTAATCGAGAGATTTGGTGCAGTAGAACATTCATTCCATGGCATGGGTAGAGAGGATATTGATGTGCGTTGCATGGGCAGTGGCAGACCATTTGTTATCGAAATGAAATCTCCAAAAGTCCGTACGATTGATTTGGTTCAAGCGATGGTTGATATTAACGAAACAGCACAAGGCTCGGTGATAATTACCAGTATGCGAGAGAGCAATCGAAGTGAAGTGGTTCGTATCAAAGAAACTCCTGCGGAAAAATCATATGCAATTCGCTTCAAACTACTACCTTTGAGTGAAGAAGAATTTGCAATTCTATGCGCACCTGTCGACCTAACACATGTTGATGTTCAAGAAAGAGGAAAGGGTAAGAGAAACAAGCGCAGAAAGAATCGTCGCGGTGATAAATCGGATGACCACACCAAACCATTACCTTCGGTAATTGAAACCGAAACTGTCGCTGCAAGCGAAGATGAATTACTTGCCATGAAGAAGAGTGAATTGGTTGAATTAGTTACTTCGCTAGGTCTTTCAAAGACTGGTACAAAGGCAGTCCTCATCGAACAGATTATGCAGGCGGGACCGCCTGCTCCGACATATTTTGAACTTCCAACTAATGAAATAATCCGAGAAGTTGTTCGCAATTTAGCAGGTGTTAAACTGGCACAGAGAACTCCAGAACGTGTTGCTCATAGACGCGCTGATTTAATCAGGAGAAGAGTAGTTTACGAAACGAGTGATGTGATTATTGATATTAATGAAGATGGTGAAAGAGAGGTTGAATTCACCCTTAGATGCGAATCAGGAACCTATGTCAAGGAAACAGTGCATGGAGATAATGGTAGAACTCAGCCAAGCATTTCTTCGCTCATCAAAGCCAAATGTGATGTCATATGGTTAGACGTTGCTGATATTCATGCGGATTGAGGATTAATTGCCGAGCAATCCCCCTTTGAGAACATTATTATCGCGTCGCGGTTCTTATATGGAGATGGCAGGTCGCCGAAGTGTTCCGAAGGTGCGTTATTGCAAGTTTGGAATAATTGGAGGTCACCAACATGAAGCGATCAAAGGGTTCACGTCAAGGAACACGCAGTATTCTACGCCGTCGAAAGAGTGCGCGAAGTAGGCTAAATATTAGCCGCGTAATGCATCAATACGAAGAAGGTGACCGTGTTGCTATCGTCCTAGATGGCGGTCAACAAATGGGTATGCCTCACCGCCGTTTCCACGGCCGCACTGGATTTATTAAACATCGTCAAGGAGTCGCTTGGATTGTTGCTGTTAAAGACGGCAACATGCAAAAAACCGTGATTGCACGACCTGAACATCTACGCCCACTTGAGTGATTTTAATGGTTGAAGAAGAAAGATACATTGATTTCGCTACTGTGCGAGATATGCTATTGAGCGCTCAAGAGCGCCGTAATGCACTGACATACGAACAAAAGGCTGCTCTGCAACACGCTGAGTGGGCTGCAAGTACCAACCGTAATGGTTACCCTACTATTCCAGAGGTCTTTGAATCTCTACGTGTTGCTTTGGTTGAAACTGAGGTTCTATCTCAGCATCCAGACCTTGCGGCTAAATTGGCAGAATTGATGCCAATGTACCCTGATGATGTGAAGGCTGTTCTTGCAAGCCGCCGTATCACCGTAGATGACGATGATATTACCACCATTTTGGAAATCGTCCGTCAAGAAATTGGCTTTGAGTGAAAACTCACCCCTTTGAGGTGTTGAAATGAGCGGCATGAATCGTGACCGTCAGACAAAGGTTCCTGCTCGTAAGAGTAAAGCATATTCCGAACCAAAAACATCAATATCTCGTCCAGCAGAAGGAAGAACCGTTATTCCTCCGACCTCTAAGGAAAAGCCTGTGCAAGCAAAGAAGGAAGCACCACGCAAAGATAACCGTTCAAACCGTCAACAAGGTGGACGAAATCAAAATCAAGGCGCAAGAGATCAAAACCGCTCTAACAAAAGAGGTGACAATCGTAGTGGAAGCCGCCAAGGTGGCAGAAACCAAGATTCACGAAATACTTCCCAACGACCATCTCCTATTGAAGAAGAAAACTGGGCTCGTGTCATAGAACACGATACTATTGATGGCATTATTACAGCCATTACCGAAGGGAAATTATTCATGTGCAGACTCTCGGCAAAGAAGGGTATTGAACCATTGAATCCAACTGATAGGATCTATATTGGACTTGATCAATCTAAGAAAGTTCACGTCGATGCTTTTGTCGGTGGAGCAAAACTTGACCTCATGAGCAGCTATGCTCGTCAAGATATGCCTTTAGTTGTTCAATTATTTGTTGAAGATAACTCAGAATATTTCATTAAGTCATTTTTCAATGCCGCTGGTTATCTTTCTCTTAAACAACATGCGTTTGAACTCCTTCCTGGTGTTGGCAAGAAAAAAGCACGACAGATGGAACAAGAAAGAGGTTCATCGGGATTCAAGAATTTGCAGTCACTAAATCAATCCTGTAACATCGATGCGGCTGAATTACTAGCAAAGCGATTCATAATGGAGATTGAAGACCGAAGCATTGAACCACGCTTGATTGACCACTTGCTTCCGGTGAAAGCATGAGAGGAGCCCGCTGGCTGGTCGATTCTTTGCGTGCAAAGCAAGATATTGACAAATCATTAGGACAGCATTTCTTAGTTTCTGATGAGTTAATTGCTCGTGCTGTTGAACTCGCTGAAGTCAATTCAAATGACCATGTTCTTGAGATTGGCCCAGGACCTGGTGTGCTTACTGAAGCACTTCTTGAAACTGGATGTAAGTTGACTGCAATTGAAATTGATGAGGGCGCAATTGGACACTTAAACGATGCTTTCGCACCAGAGATAAAATCAGGCCAATTAGATTTGATTTTAGGGGATGCATTATCCTCTAATTGGCCCACCGATTTGAGCAAAGTTGTTGCAAATATTCCCTTTCAAATATCATCTCCGTTGATTGAATTGCTAACTCGCCACCAAAGAAGCCCACATACAGAAGAAATTTCTGATGTCGTAATGTTAGTTCAAGAAGAGTTCGCTGAAAGATTGGTGATGGAATTTGATTCCGATGTCGGCTCACTTGGAATGACTGTACTATTAGATTGGAATAGTGAGATTGAAGACAAAGTTGCACCGCATAATTTCAGCCCAAATCCAAAAGTCCACTCGCGCTATGTGCACATGACCCCTCAGCAAAAAGAATTACCATGTGACAAACGACTTGTACGTTTGCTAATACATACTGCATTTGCAGAGAGAAGGAAAAAAATGCGTTCAACTCTAAAGCGGGTTCCAAAAAGGCTTAATCGGATTCCCAAATGGCATTCCACTAGATGGAAAGAAGCATATTCTGCAATTGTTGAAGATGATAGAATGGATGCAAGACCGGAAGAATTTGAATTTGAAGACTGGCTTGAATTAGCCAGTGATTTTACTTCTTTTGGTCAAGAAGAGTGATTTTATTGCCCACGCAACTCTTAGAAGAGAGGCGCGGCACCGCAGAATCATGGCCGAGTTGCGTTTACAGACGGCTTCGGGTATCATTGATACTGAAGCCTTCACCCTTGATACGGTAACTGATGCTATCAAAGGCAGGGGATTAGCGTGGCTAGATATCAAAAGGCCGGATAATTCTGTGAAGGATTTTTTGCTCGATATTATGCAATTTGATGAACTTGCTGTTGAAGATATTTTTGGCCATGCCGATACTACTGCAATGAAATTCAGCAACCACCGCTTCGTTGTAGTCAATGCACGTGATGCCGATAACCGACTAGACACAGAACCGGTTGCAATTTTCCTAAGTGGAGATTTGATTATCACTGTGCGTCATACGAGTATTCCTGCTCTAATGAAATTCCGTCGCAGATTCGAGGAAGCAGAAGATGATGAACTCGCTCTTGGAATAGATTTCTTGCTGTATGAAATGCTAGATGCTATTGCTGATGACTGGCAGCCAATTCTTGGACGCTATTCAAAAACTCTTGATGAATTAGAATTCTGCGTATTTGACCCTGAAAAAAAATACGATTACTTGCTTGAAGGTTTACACGATTTGAAGAGACATCTTCGTGAAGCGAGCAAGTCGATTGAATCCCTCCACACCGTCACATTGAGAATGTTGAACCAAAAATTGAAATTGATCTCTTCTGGAGTTACCGTTTACTTCTCCGATTTGAACCAACTTTGTACTGCATTGGTCAAGAGAGCCAACAACTATTCCGCTGGTGCAACGTCGACAAGGGATACTTATCTTTCCAACATCTCAATGGAATTATCAAAATCAAATGCACAATTAACTGAAGTGATGACAACGCTAACCATAATCGGTGCTATCATGCTTCCATTGACATTGATCGCTGGAATCTTCGGCATGAACAATATGGATTTACCACTGGATATGGTTGGTGGATTTTGGGGCGTAATCCTTATGATGACCATTTTCGCTGTTTTGATGTTGCTGATGTTTTGGCGTCGTGGTTGGTTGAATAACTTCGCCAAAAGATGAATAATTCATCAAGCGATAGTTGATGAACCGTTGACCTGTTGTCACTAATATGTCAAGGGGTGCTGAGGTCACTACAGGACCTATCCCCATCGGTCAATTCGTCGCCCTAGTAAAATCTACTTTGAAAAGAGACCCTTTATTTCAGCATCAAGTCTTGAAAGGGGAAGTCAGCGGGATGAAAATGGCTCGTTCGGGTCATACATATTTTGACTTAAGAGATGACCAAGGACAAATGAGTTGTGCTATTTGGAAAAACAGATGTCATGTTGATAATTCAATAAAGGATGGAAGTGAAGTGGTTATCACCGCCAGTATTGATGTCTATGCCCCAAGAGGGAGCATGACATTATCCGTTGAAAAAATAGAGCCGGTTAGTACTATTGGGGCCTTAGAAGAAACTCGCAGGAAGTTGGTTTCGGCACTTCGGGATGATGGTTCTCTTGATAGGACACGTCTACAAATCCCACCTATTCCAAAACATATCGTCATTATTACTGGTGCCAATTCTGCAGCATTATCGGATATGCAGCGGTTGATAGAAAATCGCTGGCCCGGCCTTAGACGGACGATTATTGGAGTCACTGTTCAAGGAGATGGTGCCGCTTCCAATATTTGCCAAGCATTGGCCGCTGCAAGGGAAATGAATAAGCCTGAAATTGCAAAAAAGTTGCAACGGCCTGTTGTTGATTTGATAATTGTCGCCCGTGGTGGCGGTTCTGCTGAAGACCTGTGGACATTCAATCTAGAAGCCGTGGCTCGTGCAATCATTGCCAGCCCTGTGCCAGTAATTTCTGCTATCGGTCATGAATCAGATATTTTGGTTTCAGATTTGGTCGCTGATATACGTGCCTCAACACCATCTAATGCAATTGAAAGATGCGTACCGGAAAAGAATGACATCTTAATGTGGTTTGACGAAATTGAAGGCAGACTTGAAAATTCTGTATTGCGAAGATTTGGCGAATCTCGTCAACACCTGATTTCGTTAACTGCGAGGTTGCGGTTAGCTCCCTTGGCCGGATTGTCAAAAGCAAAAGACAAATTGAATGGTATGAAAATGCGTATCAATAGTTCTTCCCAACAAATGCTTTCCGCCGAAAAATCACGATTGGTTAGAATGGAGACAATCTTACAATCATCTCATCCTAAGCGCGTGCTTGAAAGAGGTTATTCAATGGCCCAAACAAAGGATGGAGAGATTCTAAGTAGTGTGAAAAATATTACTTCAGGGCAAGAAATTAACATAACTTTTGCAGATGGTTCAGCCTTTGCTGACATTACAAAAATAATTGAGGATGATGAAAAATGAGTGAAAAAATAAGTTATAACGAAGCGGTATCTAGATTGGAAATAATAGTTTCTGAATTGGAAAGAGGAGGAAAAAGCCTTGATGAGACATTGGCGATGTTTGAAGAAGGAGCAGCGCTGTTGAAGGTTTGCCAAAGCGAATTAGATGCTGCTGAAGGCCGACTCGCCGAACTTAGTTTGGAAGAAATTAATTCACAAATAGAAGGATAGGTGCGAAAATGTCTAAACGAAAACATGATGCTCTAAAACGCCGTGTTGTTCGTATATTATCCGATTGGAAAGATCCTCATCAATCAGTTTCCTTCACCCAATCAGATATTGTTCAAGCGATTGATGTCGCCGAGGATGGAGAAACCAATCTCACAATAAAACCATCACGGCCGCACTGTCCTTGCTGTTTATTGGATTTGGATTCTTTGCGCAAGAAAATTTGCCAAGTAAAAGGTGTTACTTTTGTACAATTTACTATTGTAGGTGTTCCTGCTTCAGAACGCTGGACTAGGCTTTTAAACCGATAGATGTATTTCGTTTACTCAGAATAACATATGCTGGAATCGACCAACCTATTACTGCAATAATCCATGCGATAGCAGAGCCAAATAGGACTCCGTATTGTGGTAATGCCCAGATGCTAACTATTGCATATACAGCAACACTTACTCCACCTAACATCATTGGTCCTGCTGCACCTCTCGGAACTGTTGGGCCTTGTGCCATCCACAATGCAACCATGCTGGTTAAGAAAATCGCAGGGAATACTGCTGCAATACCGGCTACAAGTGGTTGGCCTTGACTGGATAACCAAACTGCAATTGCAATTGCAATTGCTGCAGCTAATCCCCTACATATTAAGACAATAAGTGAAACAGGGTGCTTTCCTTTCGGTGTTTCAGTTGCTCTCCAATTTACGATAACGGATAGGAATAGCAGCAGCAACAACCCTATCAACCCTAAAGTGCCTGGTGATAGGTCATTATCCAATGCAATATCTGCAACTCTTAACATTATTATCGCACTAAGCGTCCAAATGATTAATGCTGAGATCGTTGTGATTAGAAGAGGGTTTGCTCTTTGAGATAGATGCGGTGGAAGAATTATCCACACTGTCAAAAAAATGCCATTAACAAGCATACCAAGAGGGATTATTGCCATGCTCTTAATCAGAGCAATCTCGCCTCCGACCAGATACATTCCAGCGGCTGCAGGTACAATTGTTGAGGGAATTGTTCCTAATATTCCTCCGGTTAATCCGCCCCACTTCTCTATTGCCACAGTGACCAATGTAGCAACAAGCCCTGCGAAAAAGGCGGATATCAAAACAGATTGACCAAGAATGAGATCACGACCTAATGTTAGTGTAGATTTATTCAGAGATATCGATTCAAGCGATTTGTTAGGCGCAATAGATTTCCGCCTGCCCACTCTTTGACCCTTTCACCATCAACATAAATCGCATTAAATGGAAGGACATCGACTTCTGATACCCATGGATGGGCGATTTTGAAACGTCCAAGACCTGGTGTATCAAGAATCAACTTTCCGAACCTCACACCATCAGGAGATTCTCCTGAATCAAACCATTCCTGCAAATCGGAAGTCCACTGTTCACAAGCGGCACAACCATTTTTGCCGAGCATTAATACTGAAAGTGGGGAAGAAAGAAAATCTTCCCAATCATTCCTGCCGAGAATTTCTAATTCAGCCAATAAATCACCTATTGCGATAGAACAAGAAATCAAGCTACGAATGAGTCGCCTTTCTTCCAGTTTGCACCACAAAGTCCGCCAACCATTGTTGCTTGGCAGGTACGCAGTACCTCTGCAGGTGAGCGCCCAGCATCCATGTTGTTGATAGACCACATCTGAACTTTACCTCCATCATCAACCAATACACAGCCACGGAATCCGACACCTAAAGCGTCGTTCATCATTCCAAAACCATTTGTTACTTGGTGTGTAGTATCTGCTAGAACTGTGTGAGATACTCCTTGTGGGAATATCTCCTTGTCAGCAAACCATGCAGCGTGTGAAAAGTATGAATCTGTAGAACAGCCAATTACTTCAATTCCATCATCTGCAAAGTCATCTTTTAGAGCCTCAAAACCAACAATTTCTGTTGGACAGATAAAGGTGAAATCAAGTGGGTACCAGTAAATTAGATGCCACTTGCCTACATAGTCATTTGATGAGACTACTTTCTTTTCACCATTTACGCATGCTGTTGTTTTCCACTCAGGAGCCGGTTTTCCAATCATGTTTCCCATGTTTATTATCCCTCAAACTAGGCTAGACGGCTCAAGTATATCAAGAACATTATTGTAATATTGTGCAATATTATTTTTATAATGTCCAGTGAAACTGGTGCAACGGAATTGAAGGACTGATACTGCAAACTTTGAATCATTCAGATTCCAAAAGTAGGCGTTGTTGTCTTTTTCGACGTGCTTCAAATTGTTGCCTTAATTCTATTTCCTCAAACTTACGTAGGATTTTTCTCCTCAAAAACCAGATAATTATCGCTACAGAAATCAACAAAAAAGGAAGTATTATCCATTCTTCCATTCCCCATTGCTCAAACATCATTTCACCTCAAATCGGCGGTCTCAAATCAATATCAACATCACCCTTTGGCAATCCGATACAACCTAATCTTGCACCTTCGTCAACTAGGAAATCATCTAAACCTGGTGGCAAAGGGGTTAGCAATGGTACATCTCCCATCAACAGTGTAACCATGCATGACCCGCAAGTTCCCGATTTACAATTAGTCGGAATCTCAACTCCTGCCTCAATGGCATGTTCAACCAAAGTTTTTCCTTCAACATATGGTGTTTGGCCGATTAACTGAATCCCACGTAAGAATCTAATTACTGGCGCTCCTTCATAATCAAGTGAGTCAAAACCCATTTCGGCTGATACTGTCCCTGCGGACATAAATCCACCTCAACGGACATCCTTATGGCGAGTCCAGCGTCCAGTCTGCTTATTGAAGAACAAACCTGCCTTCTTCATCCACTTGTTGAACTTGGTTGCGCCTGCACCAGTTCTTAGAATGAAATCTTCGCGGTCTTCTTGAGCTTGGATGTAATCCTTGGCATCGAGTTTCTGGTCAATCCAATCATTGATTTCCATCAATCCACCGACTAGGTCACTCGCTTCAACTGCCTTAGACACTTCATCTGCAGTTGCACCTGTTTCTTCCAAATCTTGCCTAATCAATTGGTTAACTGTGCTAAAGTCCAATGTTGCAGGCTTTGGAGGAACTGGATGGCGAGGTCCTGCTTCTTCATCGATGACGATTCGCGAACCATTGGAAAGTCTATCCTCTACAATTCCAGCTAATACTGGAACGAAACTTGTTTCACATTCCCAACAGATCAATGCCCATTCTTCCATTCGGCTTGGGTCTCTTGCTTGACGAGGGTCCATTTCATCACCACATTCAGGGCATGCATGGAAAATTAATCCTGGAACATGATTACGTCGGAAATCAACAATGTCTTGAGGAGTTCCTTCCAACTCAAGCATTTCATGATCTCTTGCAGCCTCTAAACCTCTTGTTTCCAATTGGTCACGGATTTTGACTTTCTGGTCTTTCTTATCTTCATCATACAAGTTGTTCTCTAACTTTACGATTAATTCAATTGTCTTTCCAAGGCGGTTCATTACCAATTTTTGAGCCCTAAATGCTTCAACTTTAGCAATTTTCAGGCGCTCCTTTTGTTCGGCTAATTCGGTAAGAACATCCTTTCTCTCACGCTTGAATTTTATCTCCTCAATCTTTGATTCTTGTTTTCTCTCTGGTGCAAGAACCTTGGAAAGGTATCTTTCAGCACCATGCGATGTATGTCCTGCGGTGATGATTTCAACAACACCTTGAGCAATGTCGACTTTAAGGCCATAATTCTCTACCAGCATATCTTTGTCGATTTTTTTCAAATCGCCAATTTTCAACCCCGAATCGGCTAATGTCTGCGCTGTGGTATTGTCAATTCCACGGCGTAATAGTGCAAGATATGTGTCCTTCTTTGCCATAACATCTCCCCCGACAGGTCAAGGCGAAGGGTCGCTCTTATCAAAACCCTTCTTCTTGATAGATTATTGATTGCAACCCTATTTTAACAATTGAAGGGTATTTTCTCTGCTATTTTCTGTGTTTCAAGGTGAAAATCCAACTATAACAACCACATTGTTCAAGGCGTACCTGTGTAGACAGTCCACTATGCCAGTCAAACCATACTCGTCAGGACACATTGGTGCTGTTGCAAGTAATTTCACCGACATGCGTTTATCTGGTGATGTCAAACAAACTTTGGTAGAACTTTCCTGTGATGAAATCGCCCGTATCGTACCTTTGATGGAAACCGAAACATTGGCTCAAGACCCTGAGAGAAAAACATTGGATGACCCTAAACGCACCCGTTTAAATTACAATCGAACTCGGGAGTTGATGATTGAACAACTGGAAGACATTGAGTCGGTTGGTTCAGCGGCTGTTCAGGCGGGTATTGAACAGGTTGAAACACATCTCTCCGTATTGATTAAACACGCGGAGGCTGCTGCAGAAAGAGACCGAGTTGCAACGATAAAACCGCGCCATCTGGAAGTTGCGGTAGCGGGACTAGGTCTTGACGAAAACGATTCAAACGCTGTTGTGGTTACTCCGTCTATGGAAACAGAAGAATTTACAATTTCACAAGGTGGAGGCGTTCTAACTCATTCTTCTTTGATGTCATTAGCCAAAACACACGCAAAAATGCCTGTTACTAATGATGCACTAGATGAATTGATAGACACATATTACATGGTTGTTGAAGATTTAGAAGCAAAAATTAGAAAACACGCTCAACTTGGAGGAAACCCGGTTCAATTCATTGAGTCAATCAATCAAATGAGGACATTGATGTCTTTGGGTTGGATGAGAAATGTGCTGGCCAAGGCAGCGCATAATGCTCGTGAAGTAGGATTGAAGCGAATCGATGTTGACCAAATCGTTCACATCGACCCTTTCCAGTGAATCATTCAGTTAGTCCGTCTTCACGGTTCATTTCTTGAGCGATTTCCCAGGAGTGAAGGCATTCATGGCCCCCGAGAAAACCGCCAGCCTCTCTACTTGGACCGATGAATTCTGCTCCACAAAATTGACAGTAGACTTGTACTATTAATTCATTCAAGTATGTTCCATTAGCCGTTACTCGCTTGATGATGCGCTTACCAACATCCGCCTCATCCCAATCTTGTTGCTTTTCTGTGAATTCATTGTCTTCTATTACTTGGTTCATTATTACCACTCCGTTATCCATGGAATTGCTCTATCTGCGGTAAGAGGTCGCATTCCATCTTCATCTCTTATCCAAGTATCTTCACTACCAATACTTCCGTCCAAATATACTAGTTTCGGCTCTATTGCCATAGTACCGCCGATTGGTAATGGCCTATCAAATACTTCTGCAATTACTGGAGTTTCATCCAATTGCAATCCGACAGAGTGGCCAAGGAATTTGCTCTGATCAGGATTAATTCCCATCAGATGTTCTTTATGTCCAAACTCATCTGCTAATGCAATACCTTGTCTCCATGCTTGCTGGCAGGTGTCGCCAGAATCTAATACATCGACTACCTTGTCTTTGACCGCCAACATATCTTCAAGTCGTGAATGCCATTTTTCATCTAATCGTCCTGCTACAAACATTCTAGTTGCATCGACCACATAGCCGCGATGAATGTGTAATAAATCCACAAGAACTGTTTCATTGGCCTTGATTTTGTTGAACCCGCTGCCCATACTGGATAGAGGATGCGCTCCCGTTCCTCCTAATGCGGAATCAAAGAAGGAGGGGATTCCTCCAGCCCGCCCAGCGACAATTACTCCTCTATCACATTGCATTGGAAATCGGCGCATCTGTACTGAACCGCCGAACCCCTCGGCGCGGCTAACAGCCTCAGCAGCAGCAACTAATTCCAACTCAGTAACACCTTCTGCGCCTACTTCTGTAACAGCATCAAACATTTTCAATTGAATTATTGCGCCTGCTTCTAACATTTCAATTTCCCATCCGGACTTGACTTCTCTTTGTCCGTGAACTAATGCGGTAATGTCAGGACATTCGCCGAAAAGTGATAATTTATCGTTGAAAAATTTGCAAATGGATGCAGGGATTTCACCTTGTTGTAAACCGATTGGGCCTTGTGCTCCCATGTCTTTTAGATGCTGGGCGAATCCATTCATCGGTGGGAATTCACACAAATTGAGTGGGGCATCGTCACCACCTGCTTCAAAAATAGCTCTACTCAATGAACGGCGAACGAAGAATGTTGGTCCATCGCCACCCAATTCGCAAGTTGCACCAGTTCCTGTGGCTGGAACGAATAGTGAGCCGTTTTGTCTGCCACCTGCATAATAATACAAATCAACCGGATGTTGTATGATTACTCCGCCAATACCAGCCTCGGCCAAGAGTGTTGACAGAAGGGATAGCCGTGCCTCTAACTCAGAGACAGGTACGCGCCAATCCTCGCCCTCTGGGCCAACGATATCGGCTTGGGACCAAGTTGTCATCATGTCATTGGACAAGCCATCCGTTCAAAATGACTCCGCTTGTGGAAGCGCCCAAGAAAATCACTCAAGATTCTATTTCTGTGATAGAAAACTCATCTGCAAGATTGATTCTCTCTTCTGCAATCGCACAATATTCTTCAGATAAATCAACACCAATGTAAGTTCTACCGGTCATCTTTGCTGCGACACAGGTTGAACCTGAACCATTGAATGGGTCCAAGACTACATCTCCGACAAAACTGTACATCTCAATACAACGTTTTGGTAATTCAACGGGGAATGGTGCTGGGTGATTTACACGGCTCGCTCTCTCAGTAGCAAAACTCCATATTGATTTTGTATTATGGATGAAATCATCACGAGAAATTGTATCAATTCGCCCCTGCTCTCTTTGCTTCTTGTGGCGTGACAATTTGTAATCCCCTTTACTAAAGATTAGCAAGTATTCATGGATATCTCGCAAACATGGATTGCTTGCACTTTGGAATGAACCCCATGCGCAAGAGGAACCTGCACTTGCAGACTTATCCCAAATCACTTCTCCTCGCATTAAAAAGCCAATTTGGTTCATTATTAGGTTGATGTGACTAGATAACGGGATGTACGGTTTCCTGCCTAGATTTGCGACATTGATCACCATTCTCCCCCCCGGTGCTAAAACTCTGTAGCATTCTTGGAAAACATCGAATAGCATCTGTAAATATTCTGCCAAACTCAAGTCTTCATCATAGGTCTTGCTGGCGTTATACGGAGGTGAGGTGACAACCAAATGAACGCAGTTATCTGGCATATCTAGAGAGCGGGAATCAGCGCAAATGACTTTGTTAGCGTTACTAGGAGGTAGTTGGTTCTCCGAACCTACCTCTCTCGAGGAAACTTGGCCTTCATTCAATCTGCTGCCATAGTAAATTGAAGCGTCATGCCCTTCCCGTTTTGACACTCCGAAGGATGAAGTGACTGTTCCAGCGCGACGTCGTGCACCATCCAGCGCACCATCTCGCTCTGATGTTTCGCGCCCCATCAAATGTTAGCGCTTTTGCAGGCTATTTCACCTTTCGCGTAATTATAATGCTGAAGATGCGCGCTTTGTGACCTAATCGGCATGGCCGCTAAACACAAGTTGTGTGATTTTGATTGGGTTTTCAAGCGAGGATTACAAAAACCGACGGCTGTTGGAGTAGACTGATGGCAAGGGTTCTAACCTTGGACAATGTCAACGTTGATGGCAAGACGGTCCTCGTTCGCGTTGATATTAACAGCCCAATGGCTCCTGCGACAAACACCTTTCTTGACGATACGAGAATAAAAGCGATTATTCCGACATTGAACCGTCTTTCTAAGGCAAAGGTCATTATTCTCGCACACCAATCAAGACCAGGAAAAAAAGATTTTACTAGCACACTAGGACACTCTCGTGAACTTGGCAGATTGCTAGGTCGTCAAATCAAATGGGTAGATGATATCTATGGTTCAAAGGCTATGGATGCGATAGAACAATTACAGGATGGACAAATATTGATGCTCAACAATGTAAGAATGGATGAACAGGAAATTTCAGTTGTTGGCGACTTTGCTACATTGTCAAAAACAAAGATGGTCCAAGCATTATCAGGAATTGCTGATATTTTTGTTAACGATGCATTTGCATGTGCTCATCGTTCCACTGCTTCTATCACAGGATTTACTCACGAAATACCATGTGTTGCAGGTGAATTAATGATCCATGAAATTCGCATGATAGATTCTGCATTAGAACATCCACAACGCCCATGTTTGGCCATTCTTGGTGGAATAAAGGTCGATGACTCAGTCTCTGTCGCAGATAATATGTTGCGCCATGGTATTGCTGATGACGTGTGGGTAACCGGTGGTGTTGCCAATATGATGGTCGAGTTATCTGGTGTGGATATTGGGGACTTGAATCATAACTTCCTTGTCAATGAATTGGGCGATAATTATCATTCCACTGTTGAGACAGCAAAATCTCTGCTCAATGATTTCCCAGATAGTATCCACTTACCAATTGATTTGGCAGCCAATATTGAGGATAATCGTGTTGATTTAATCCTTGCAGATTTACCTGTTGAAGCCCCATTAATCGATTTGGGAATTCAATCAATAATTGCTACTTCTGCTGCGATAAAAAATGCTGGAACTGTCATATTAAACGGACCTGCTGGAGTGTTTGAAGTTGCAGATTTCTCTTTG
>Ga0209554_1001532_pt1 | contig 17415 bp, 16 predicted proteins | sample MarorgKNORR_S2LV_5_FD_188221 | JGI IMG/M metagenome (GOLD analysis project Ga0209554, IMG submission 188221) | Marine microbial communities from the Southern Atlantic Ocean, analyzing organic carbon cycling - Bottom_A/KNORR_S2/LV (SPAdes) (version 2) | ecosystem: Environmental > Aquatic > Marine...
GACAATGGCCACGCCGCCGAGGACCGGCGCCCGCGCAAAAACCACCTTGGCCAAGCGCATCAACGCCGCCTCGTAGCCGAGCGTGAGCGCGGCCGCGTGATACGCCGAGGCGCCGGCGTGCTTGCCCAGTCCGACGACGAGCATCTTCGTCAGCCCACTGCCCATCGGACCGTCGAAATCGGTGTGCGGCTTGACGCGGTTGATCACGATGACGCCGTCCGCCGCCAACGCCTCGCGGCTCCACGGCACATCCTGCCCGCCGTCCGTCTGGCCAAGCGACCCGACCTCCATCGAGGCGCGTACCGGCACGCCCATCGACGCCTCGGTCACGCCGTAGTCGGCGAGCAACGCGGCCTGCCCTTCCGGCGTCGCGCCGCCATGGCTGCCCATCGACGGGAGAATAAATGGCTCTGCCCCGGCGTTTTTCAACTCGCCAATCACGGCGGCGACGACCTTGGCCAAGTTCGAAATCCCGCGACTGCCAACACCAACCGCGACACACATACCCGGCTTCAATTGCTCGCGAATCGCCGCGAAACCATCGGCAACCGAGGCGGCAACATCGACCGGCGGCGTGGCATCGAACTGCTGCCGCACACGGAACATTTGTGGAAATTCATCGGCCATCGGCTTGGGCCATCCAACGGAATCGCTTGGCCAAGCGCGAGCTTTTTCTTGCGCCCGCCGCTTGGCCAAGCTAGGCTGCGCGCGACCGTTTAGCCCTGAAATATCATGAACAAGACAAACATCGACCGCAGACATTTTCTCGCCGCCGCAGCCGTTGCTGGTGCCAGCCTCGCCACCGCCGCCGCTCGCGATTGGACCGGCAAAAACCCGACGCGCTATCCCGATCCCGACCTCATCTCGCTCGATCCGCGCTTCGACAAATACAAAATCGGCAACACGCCGGTGCAGCGGCTTTACACCAGCCCGAACGCCCTCTGGACCGAGGGGTGCGCCTGGAACGGCGTCGGCCGGTATCTGGTTTTCAGCGACATCCCGAACGACCTGCAACTGCGCTGGGTCGAGGACGACAACCGCGTGACCGTTTTCCGCAAACCAAGCGGCAACAGCAACGGCAACACGTTCGACTACCGGGGCCGACAAATCTCCTGCCAGCACGGACACCGCCGCGTGGTGCGCTACGAATACGACGGCACCGAGACCGTGCTCGCGGACACGTTCGACGGCAAACCGTTCAACGCGCCGAACGACGCGGTCGTGCATCGCGGCGACAACTCGATTTGGTTCACCGACCCCGGCTACGGCAGTCTGTCAAATTACGAAGGCAACAAAGGCCCGCTCGAACTCAAGGAAGCCGTCTACCGCATCGACGCCAAGAGTGGAAAAATCACCAAGGTGACGGATGACATTCACAAGCCAAACGGCCTCTGCTTCTCGCCCGACTTGAGCCAGCTTTACGTCTCCGACAGCGGCTCCGGGAAAAATATCAAAGTGTGGGACGTCGATGGCGCAAAGCTCAAAAACGGAAAAGAGTTCGCCTCGATGAAAGCTTTTCTGAAGAGAGGTGATTTGAGAAGATTGCTAACCGCTGAAGAGAGTGTCGATCCAACCTTCAAAAGACAGAAACCAGATGGGACAATCTTTTACAATATAGCCTCCGAAATAACGGGCGGAGCCGATGGCATCCGCGCTGATGTCGATGGCAATATTTGGGCCAGCGCGGGCTGGGCCGGTGCCGGCTACGACGGCGTGCACATCTTCGCCCCGAACGGCGACCGCATCGGGCAAATCCGCCTGCCGGAAATCTGCTCGAACGTCTGCTTCGGCGGCCGCAAACGCAACCGCCTCTTCATGACCGCCAGCCAAAGCCTCTACGCCGTCTACACCAACGCCACCGGCGCCCACATAACGTAAGCATCGCTTGGCCAAGGTGCTCCAAGTCACGCGACAGCGTCTTGGAGTGCTGTTCTCCGCACAGCTTTGGAACACTCCAAAAGCGGCGGGGACAGCCGCACTCCAAGACGCTGCCGCGAGTCACAACGCAGCATTCAAAAAGCCCCCGCTTGGCCAAGCAAAATAACCAAAGGTTTTACTTTTATTGCAAGATGCTGATGTCAGAGTTTGGGCGTTTAAGGAAATAAACCTCTAGCCGTAGCCTTGCAAATCTTATGAAAAAACTACTCACCACCACACTCGCAGCCATTGTCTGCGTTGGTTGTCAGTCCACTGATTCAGTCAAAGTTCAACCGGTTCAACCTGCAGAAACTGTTGGGATTTCCGAGGGAGCGCAAACCGGCACCGTGAAGCAACTAAGCTCAAACCGTGCTCGTATCCAAAAAATGCTTGACACCGTCCGGTTGAAGCGTTTCCCGATTACTGATGTGAAAAGCATGCCATTGCAGGACATCGTGGATGAACTGTACAAAGCGCTTGAATACAACGAGACAAAAATCGCATTCATCATCGATGATGAACTCCTTTTTTCCGATGTGGAGCAGGACGTCAAAACATCCATCAATCCACCACTGCGAAATGTTTCGCTTGGCCAAGTGCTCGATAAAATTGTGCAGTCTGCGAATACCCCGATAAAGTATACGGTCGAGGAATTTGGTATCATATTTTCGCCTAAACTGGATGAGGCACCGAAGCTGGTGACACGCATGTACCGGCTTGATTCAAAAAAGGTTTTAGAAAAATTAAACAAGCACTCCGATATCGAGTTGCTTGATTTTCATCAACCGGAAAGTTTCAAGACGCTTTTTGATTATTTTGAAGCCGCCGGTATTGATTTTCACCAAACCAAACTACCTCAGCCGGGTGTCCTTGAAATCAAGCAACCCCAAAAGGCACTCTGGTTCAGTAAAAAATTGGGCCTCTTATACGTGAAGGCAACGGAGGCGGAAATCGATATTGCCGATGATATTGTCAAGGATCTAAACGCTGCCACAACACCGCAATACTAAACCGCCAGCCAAAGCCTCTGCGGCCCTCTGCGGCTCGGCGTCCTCTGCGTTTAATTGCACCCCCCCACTTGGCCAAGTGGAGAAAAATTGCGCGAAAATCACTTTTCGCTTTTCACGCGGGGATTCGTCCGCATGATTTGCGCGCTTATGGAAGAGTCATTGGTTCTGTTGAAACCGGATTGTTTGGAGGGCCGCAAGTGCGGCGAGGTGTTGAAGCGCTTTGAGGAAGCCGGCTTCGCTGTGTTCGGCGTGAAGATGATGCGCCTGTCGGACGAAATCCTGCGCGAGCATTACGCGCACCTGACTGAGTTGCCGTTTTTCCCCGAGATTCAGGGCTTTATGCAGTCGTCGCCGGTGGTGGCGATCGCGCTGCGCGGCGAGAACGCGATCGTCCGCATCCGCGAAATGGTCGGCCCGACCGACTCGACGGTTGCCGACAAGGGCACTCTTCGCGGCGACTTCGGACAGGATAAAATGAAGAACGTGGTCCACGCCTCCGACTCGGTCGAGAACGGCCAAGCCGAACTCAAGCGTTTCTTCGGCGAGGGCGAGTTGTTCGGCTGAGCCGCTTGGCCAAGCGCGAAACCGCAGCGACCTTGCCGCCACCGGTGTTGCTGTGGCTAAATCGGCGCATGGAACTGGACGAACGACTGCACGGCATCCGCGAACGAATCAGCGCCGCTTGCGAACTCGCCGGGCGCGACCCGGCGGAGGTCATGCTGCTGCCGGTCTCGAAAAACCACAGCGCCAACGCCGTGCGGGAGTTGACGCATCACGGCTGCCGCGTCTTCGGCGAAAGCAAAATCCAGGAGGCCAAGCTGAAAATCTCCGCCTGCCCCGGCAACCTCGAGTGGCATCTCATCGGTCATTTGCAGTCCAATAAATGCCGCGACGCGGTGCGTTTTTTCAGCATGATCCAGAGCGTCGATCGTATGTCGATCGCCGAGGAAATTAACAAACACGCCCACAATGCCGCCAAGGACATGCCGGTGTTGCTCGAGGTCAACGTCGCCGGCGAAGGCAGCAAGTACGGCTTCAATCCGGCTGAGTTGCTCGACATCCTCGAACCGATCAACGATCTGCCGCGACTGGAAATTCACGGCCTGATGACCCTCGCCCCGTGGGTGACCGAGCCGGAAAAGGTGCGGCCCATCTTCCAGCGCCTGCGCGAATTGAAGGAGGCGTGCGAACAAAAACTCGGCGCGCCGCTGCAACACCTCAGCATGGGCATGAGCGGCGACTTCGAGGTGGCGATCGAGGAAGGCGCAACCCTTGTCCGCATCGGCACCGCCCTCTTCGGCCCGCGCCCGCGCCCGGCGAAAACGAAATAGCTCATCGCTTGCGAGGAGCATCCGTGATAGTGGAAGGGCATGAGTGCGTTGCGTTACGTCTATTGGCAGGACGGAGAAAGCTGGATTGGTCATCTCGAGGAATTTCCAGATTACGAAACTCAAGGCTCAACCAAGGGCGACCTTGAGGAGCATTTGCGCGACCTTTACAAGGAACTTACGAGTGGAGCCATCCCCAATGTGAGACGAGTTGGCGAACTCGAGTCCGCGTGAAAAGGCGCGATCTCATCAGAAAAGTCGAAGAGCTTGGCTGCTCGCTGATTCGCCATGGCGGCAAACACGACTGGTTTCAAAACAGCGAAACCAAAGTTTGCCAGCCCATCCCCCGCCACAGGGAGATCAATGAACACTTGGCGCGAAACATCCTCCGCAAGCTCAGCCGGTAGTCGCCTCGACAACGGCGCTTGGCTCGCCTAGTTTTTCCCCGATGTCGCTGGACACTTCGCCGCTGACGATTGCCGATCGCACGTTCGACTCGCGCCTGTTCCTGGGCACGGGCAAGTTCGCCTCGCCCGAGTCGATGCGCGACGCGCTCGCCTCGAGCGGCACGCAGATCGTCACCGTGGCCCTGCGGCGCGCCGACCTCACCGGCACGAACGACCCGTTCGCGAACATCCTTGAGTTCATCGACCCCAAGCGCTACCTAATCCTGCCCAACACCAGCGGCGCGGTGAACGCCGACGAGGCGGTGCGCTTGGCCAAGCTCGCCGCCGCCGCCGGGCTGCCCAAGTGGGTGAAACTTGAAATCCACCCCGACCCCCGCTACCTGTTGCCCGACCCGGTCGAGACGTTCGAGGCGGCCAAGCGGCTCGTCGCCGACGGCTTCACCGTGCTGCCGTACATCAACGCCGACCCGGTCCTGGCCAAGCGCCTGCAAGATGTCGGCACCGCCACGGTCATGCCGTTGGGCGCTCCGATCGGCTCCAATCGCGGCATCGAGACGCGTGAGCAAATTCGCATTATCATCGAGCAAGCCACCGTGCCGGTCGTTGTCGATGCCGGCATCGGCTCGCCGAGCCATGCCGCCGAGGCAATGGAAATGGGCGCTGACGCCGTCCTGGTCAACACCGCCATCGCCATCGCAAACGACCCATCTCGCATGGGACTTGCTTTCAAAACCGCCGTTGAGGCGGGTCGCGCAGCCTACGAAATCGGCCTTGGCCAACAACTTGACACGGCCAGCGCGACCAGCCCACTCACCGGTTTCCTCGAGGATGAGCCGTTGAAACAGGCTGATGGCTGAACGTAAAACACTCTCGCGGCAACGCGCCCGAAACATTCTGAACACCGCCGCCAAGCGCACGGTGATCGTCACCGGTGACGCGATGCTCGACCAGTTTTTGTGGGGCAACGTCTCGCGCATCTCGCCCGAAGCGCCGGTGCCGGTGGTTGAGTTTCAGAGCGAGAGCTTCATGCCCGGCGGCGCGGCCAACGTCGCCCGCAACCTCACCGCTCTCAACTGCCCGGCGCAAATGCACAGCGTCGTCGGCAAAGACGATGCCGCGAAAAAACTCCGCGCGTTGCTCAAAGCCGACAACGTCGATTGCAAGACGCTGATCACCGACGCCTCACGGCAGACGAGCTGCAAGACGCGCATCATCGCCCAGCGCCAACAAGTCGTCCGCGTCGATCGCGAATCCAAAACCGACCTCGAGCCGCGCCTAGCCAAGCGACTGCTCAAGTCGATCGACAACAGCTTGGCCAAGGCAAAGGCGGTCGTCATCGGCGACTACGACAAAGGCGTTGTCACGCAGGAATTTCTCGACGGACTCAAGGCGCTTGGCCAACGGCGCGGCACTTGGCTGAGCCTCGACCCCAAGCCGGTGCACCCACTCGACCTTCGCGGCCTGTCCCTCATCACGCCCAACCGAAAGGAATCCTTCGAGTTGGCCGGCATCGGCGACTCCACTCACAACGCCAACCCGCTCAAGAACCGCAACCTCATGCGCGTGGCCAAGCAACTCGTTGGCGAACTCGAGTTGAAAGTGTTGCTGATCACGCTCGGTGAACTCGGCATGCTCGTCTGCCAACCGAGTCAAAAACCGTTCCATATTCCCACCATCGCGAGGGAAGTTTTTGACGTTTCCGGCGCGGGCGACACGGTCATTGGCTCATTCACGTTGGCCATCGCTGCCGGGGCAAACCCGGTCGAGGCGGCGATCTTCGCCAACCACGCCGCTGGAGTCGTTGTCGGAAAACTCGGCACCGCCACCGTGACACCGAAGGAACTTCTCGCTAGTTTCTGAGCCGCATGCTCGACGGCAAACCAGCCATTTTCCTCGACCGAGACGGAACCCTCATCGTCGAGACCGACTACCTCTGCGAACCGGAAAAAGTCGAGCTCATCCCCGGCGCTGGCGAGGCCGTCCGGCGGCTCGCCGAGGGGGGCTTCGAGCTGTTCATCGTCACCAACCAAGCCGGCATCGGCCGCGGCTACTACAGCGAGGCGCAAATGCACGCGGTCAACGAACGTGTCGCCGGAGAGTTCGCCAAGTTCGGCGTGGCCTTCCGCAAAATCTACTTCGCCCCCGAGGCGCCCGATCAGCCCAGCCGCAGCCGCAAGCCGTCGCCGCAAATGCTGCTCGACGCCAGTGACGAGTTCGGCATCGACCTCGCCGCCAGCTACATGGTCGGCGACAAGATTTCAGACATCGAGTGCGGCTGGAACGCCGACGTGAAGTGCAGCGTCCTTGTCCGAACCGGCTACGGCCGCGAACACGAAGCGCAACTTGGCCAAGCGACCGGCCCGCTGATTGTCATCGACTCAATCGCCGACCTCGCCCTTGGCCAAGCGGGGTGAGTCAACGACTGGCTAATTCCGAGCTTTCTGCCGCCGCAATTCTTCGACAGAGATCGTCTTTCACCACATCCCATTGATAAAGAATGCTCGAGTCGAAGTCGGCTCCGCTCGGCCAGCAAATCACGCCCACTTCGGCGTCAACAGTCACTTGGTTGAAAACAGCTTTATCGCGTAGAGCCCCATAAATCCCCCCATGCAGAACCGGCTCGAAATCGATCTCCCGATCCGTCCCGTCCGAGAAATGAACTCGAAGACGATAGTCTCCAATCACCGTCACGGTTGTCACTTTTTCTAAAACGTGCTTCGTCATCTTAATTCAACGGTTCGATTCTTCCCGGCAGCCTACCGCTTTGCAACGCATGCCATGCAGTCTGCAATTCTTCCTGATGAATTTCGCCCCATGCCTCAACCAGTCGGCGATGCCGGTTGGGAATGATCCTTCAATCATGCCCACCGGGTCAATCGTGAACACCGCCTGATCGCCTTGATGATATGCATGAAAATGCGGCAAGCTGTGTTGGCCGCCGGCCTCCAAATACATCCGAATGATTATCCCAAAGAATCGTGACAGCTCTGGCATGACACCACCGAACTTTTATCCATGCATGTGCATTGTCAAGAAATTGGCCTGAAAAGGATTGTCTTCAAACGGCGGGGGGGCTTTGGCATACTGCGGCGCGATGCATGATTTTAGCTTCAAGCGCGGGAAGTTGTTCTGTGAGAATGTTTCGGTGGCGTCACTCGCCAAGGAACATGGCTCGCCGCTTTACGTTTACTCCCACGCCACACTGACGAGGAATTTCGAGCAACTCGACGCCGCCCTGTCGCCGGTGGATCACTTGGTTTGTTACTCGCCCAAGGCCAACTCCAACCTTGGCGTGCTGCGAACCTTGGCCAATGCCGGGAGCGGGTTCGACATTGTCAGCGGCGGCGAACTCCAGCGCGTCATCGCCGCCGGGGGTGACCCGTCGAAGTGCATTTTCGCCGGTGTCGGCAAAACGGAGGGGGAAATCGAACTGGCGCTGAAGAAGGGAATCTACTCGTTCAACGCCGAGAGCGAGCCGGAGTTGATTCGCATCAACAAGATCGCCCGCCGCCTGAAAAAGAAAGCGCCAATCGCCGTGCGGGTGAACCCGAACATCGACGCCAAGACGCACGCGAAGATCACCACCGGCACTTACGATAACAAGTTCGGGATCGCCTTCGAGGAAGTCGAGGGCGTGTACGAGCGGGCGGCCAAGCTGAAGCACCTGCACCTTCGCGGTGTGCAGATGCACATCGGCTCGCAACTCACGGAGGTCGGCCCGTTCGAAAAGGCGGTGAGAAAAGTCGTGCCGTTGGCCAAGCGCTTGGCTGAAAAACATGGTATTGAGTTCTTCAGCATCGGCGGCGGCGTGGGCATCGTTTACGAGTCGGCGCTCGAGAGTGGCGACGCCAAGTGGTGGCGCTCGCCCAAGCGCAAAAACCTGCTCACCCCGGCCAAGTACGCGGCCAAGCTCATCCCTCTGCTCAAGCCGCTTGGCCTGCGAATACTTGTTGAGCCGGGACGCTTCATCGCCGGCAACGCCGGTATCTTGATCACGCGCGTGGAGTACGTGAAACGGACCGGCGTGAAGAATTTCGTGATCGTCGATGCCGCGATGAACGACTTCGCCCGCCCTGCCCTTTACGACAGCTACCACGAGATCGTGCCGCTGACGCAGAGGGCCGGTGACCAATTAAAAAAGAACCAGATTTCCTCCGACGTCGTCGGGCCGGTCTGCGAGTCCAGCGATTATTTTTGCAAAAACCGCATGCTGCCCAAGGTCGGCGAAGGCGATTATCTCGCGCTGCTCAGCGCCGGTGCGTACGGGTTTGTGATGGCGTCCAACTACAACACCCGCGCCCACCCCGCCGAGGTGCTGGTGAAAGGCAACCAAGCCGAGGTAGTTCGCAAACGCCAGTCGCTCAAGCAGCTTTGGGCCAGTGAAACCGTCCCGAAGTGGCTCAAGTGACCTGAGCAACACCCCCGGCATGAATGCCTCCCGGAATCCTTTCGTGCGTTTCCCGGGGGTTTTGTTTGCGCTGTTCCTCGGCGTCGTCGGTGCGCTCATTTGGGAATCAACCAAGGTCACCATCGACACCAACCCGTTGACGCTGCTCGAGTCGGACAAGCGGCACTTGGAAACCTACGATCGGATCCAGTCGTTCCTCAGCGACGACACGGTTGTCGTCATCAGCATCGAGAGCGACCAGATATTCAGCCAAGCCGGCTTCGACCACATCCGCGCCATCAGCAACGCGCTTGGCCAACAGCCGGGCCTGGTCGATGTCAAGAGCCTGACGCACTCGAGCAAGCCGGTTCGCAACGGGCTGGCCTTTGCGATGGAGCCATTCGTCCCGGCCGGGTCGCTGAACGATGAGCGCATCGAGGCGATCCGGCAGTTCTCCGTCACGCACCCGTTGGTGCGCAACATCATGGTGTCGCCCGACGGCAAGATCACGCTCATCACCGCCACGTACAAACGCGACCTCTCCACGCCGGAACTCCGGAAAGCGTTTCGCAACGAAACCGAGAAAATCCTCCAGCCGTTTGGCTCAGCGCAATACAACATCAGAATGATCTCGCTGCCGTTCATCGCGGAGGAAATCAGCGAATCATTTCTGCGCGACTTGCGGCTCGTGTTGCCCGGCGCCGCACTGGTCATCCTGCTCATCATCGGACTGACGCTGCGATCGTTTCCCTGCCTCGTGTTGCTGTTGTTCAGCGAAGTGGCGCTGGTGGCGATGCTGCCGGGCGTCCTTGGCTTGGCCGGTTTCACCTTGACGCCTTACAACCTGCTGCTGCTGCCGCTGCTCGGCGCGGTCAACCTGACCCTGCTGACCCATCAGTTGACCGCCCTTCGCAAGACGGATGCGGCGCTCTCGCTGGATGACCGCTTCGCCGCCATGTTGCGCGAAGTATTTCGGCCAAGCCTGTTCGCCACCATCACAACTGCCGTTGGCCTTCTGTCGCTGGCCGTAAGCGACGTCTCGCACGTGAGGGGTTTCGGCATCGCGGGGGCGATCGGCGTCACGTTTATTTTCGCGTGGAACTTCGGGCCGGGGCTGTCGTTTTCGCGGCTGGGCTGTCGCGCTTGGCCAAGCGCTATCCGATTGGCTTCCAATAACTTGACTGCTGGAAATATATCAGCTTTGTCCAGTTGGTTTGCTCAAGCCCGCTTGGTGCAGCGCTGGCAAACAGTCACCGTTGCGGTGCTGCTTTTTCTCTCCGCCTTGTTTGCGGCAACTCACTTGAACATCGACATCCGGGCGATTCGATTTCTCGCACCGGACAGTCCCACCCGGCAGATGGCTGAGCTGATGGACGAACGGATGGGCGGCATCAACATTGTCCAGTTGGATTTCGACAGCGGCAAGCCAAGTGGGATCAACCGGCTGGAGTTCCTGCGCAGGATGCAAGCCGTGCAAGATTTCGCCGAGGACACGGGACGGTTCAGCAGCACTTATTCGTACGCGTCGCTGATGGCGATATTGAATGGCATCTGGGAGGGTGGCGACTCGGGCGAACTCACGCTGCCGAGCAATTCGCTGACGCTGAACCTGTTCGTCTTCGCGCTCAAGGCGACGAACTATCCGTTCCTCCAAGCGCTCAGCGACGAGTCACAGCAAACGGCGCATCTCGTGTTGCGCACGATCGATCTGCCCAGCGGGGAGTTCGTCCGCTTGCTAGAATCGGTCGAGCAGTTTGCCAACGAAACCATGCCGGAAGATGTCACGGTTTCCGCCGAGGCCGGACTGCACACCATCCTCCAAGCCGACCGGGAAATCGTTCAAGCACAACTCAGCAGCTTGGCCATCACGCTGGTCGTGATGCTGGCCGTCATGACGCTGTTGTGGCGCTCGGTGAAGCTGGCAGCGACCGCGCTAGGCATCAGCTTGGTGCCGTTGGCCGTGCTGGCGATACTAGCGGCGATCAACGAAGTGCCGCTGAACTCTATCACCGTAATGGTCGCCGCGCTCGTGCTTGGCATCGGCATCGACGACGCCGTTCATCTCGTGACGCACTGGGTGCAACTCCAAAAAAAAGGAGTCGAGCCGATCACCGCCATGGGCGAATCACTCGACGCAAAGGGACCGGCCATCCTCTGCACAAGCCTGATTTTGATCGGGTTTTCCGTGGCGCTGGTCTGGGTGAGTTTCCCGCCGGTGCAGGACTTCGGCTGGCTCTCCGCAGCCGCCTACGGAGCCGCCTTGGTGGCAGTGCTTGGGTGGCTTCCCTCAATGCTTGCAGCGGAAAAGTGATCGTTAATCCGGCGATTTAACAGCAGCCGTTACAAAAAACCATCCGGTAGTTCACCCTCATCCGGCCTCCGGCCACCTTCTCCCTGAGGGAGAAGGAAATCCAACGGGACGCGCTTGGCCATACACCCTCTCCCAGAGAGGGGCGGGTGAGGGAGAACGCCTGACAACTAAAAGGAGATGAGGTGTGCTATTTAATTCGCCGAATTAACAACCGGCCGTGGCCTTCACCCACTCCACAACTTTGGCCACCATCACCGGGAGGGCGTCGTCGCTGAAGACGTGGCCGGCCCCGGCGATCTCGAAAAACTCAGGTGAGTTCGTGGCCTTGGCGATGATGTCGTGGGAGTCGCCGATCGGCACCACGTCGTCCTCGGTGCCGTGTACAAGTAGCCACGGCACACGAATCTCAGCGCCGAGATCTACGACGGAGTGAATCGCCGCCATGTCATTCATGAAGGTGCTGGAGAGCGGGCAGCTTTCCTCCTCCCACATGCAGCCGACGTCCGGCGTTTCCTCGCCGAACTCGCGACGGGCGAACTCCCCCGTGTGCACCATGCCGGCGAGCGACACCAGCGCAGTGATGCGCGAATCGCTGGCGGCGCGCTTGACGCCGACCGCGCCACCCATGCTGTGGCCGATGTAGCAAATCTTCCGGTTGCCCACCGCATCGATGACACTGCCCAAGTCGTCCGTTTCCTTCGAGATGGTGCAGTCAACAAACCGCCCGCCGGAGTCGCCGTTGCCGGTGAACGACATGCAGAGCGTCGGGATGCCTGCGGCGGCCAGCCCGTCGGCCAGCGCGACGACAAACGGCCGATCCTTGTTGCCGGTGACGCCGTGGCCGATGATGACAATGAAGTCCGAACGCGCCTCGCCCGCTTGCACGGAGTAGTCGAGTCGTTCGCCGTGTTGGTTTTTGATTTCGCCAAACATGTGGGAGGGAGATACCAAGCGGCCAAGCGCTTGGCCAGTTTCAAGTTGCGCTTGGCCAAGCTCGCCGCTTGCCGGGGCTTGCTTGGCTTGGCAGAATCCGCGCCGTGAAATCCGGAATTAAAAAAGCGCGTTATGTGCTGGGCATCGACTTCGGAACCCTCTCCGGCCGGGCGCTGCTGGTGAATGCCGACACCGGCGAGGAAGTGGCTTGGGCGGATCACACTTACCAAAACGCCGTGATCGAGGCGTCGCTGCCCGCCAACAAAAAACGTCTCAAGCCGCTCACGGCCCTGCAAGATCCGGCCGACTACATCGAGGTTTTGCGGAAGGCCGTGCCGCGAGTGATGCGCTTGGCCAAGGCCAAGCCGGGGCAGGTGCTCGGCATCGGCGTGGATTTCACCAGTTGCACCATGCTGCCGACGCTTGCCGGTGGCACGCCGCTTTGCTCGCTGAAAAAGTGGCGCGGCAACCCGCACGCCTGGGTGAAACTGTGGAAGCATCACGCCGCCCAGCCGGAGGCTAACCGCATCAACGAGATCGGCTCGCGGCGGAAGGAGGATTTCATCACCGCTTACGGCGGCAAATATTCGAGCGAGTGGTTTTTCGCCAAGATGCTCGAGACCGTGCGCGAGGCGCCCAAGGTTTACGACGCCGCTGAACGCTTCGTCGAGGCCGGCGACTGGCTGGTGTGGCAGCTCACCGGCGGGGAGAAACGGTGCCTGTCCGCCGCCGGCTTCAAGGCCATGCGCGTGAGTCGGGCCAAGCGCGGCGGATGGACTTATCCTAGAAAGGCTTTCTTTAAGGCATTGGATGCCAGAATGGCCAACGTAGTCGCCGAAAAACTGGACAGCGAAATCATCGCGCTTGGCAGCAAGGCGGGCGGGTTGACTCCTAAAATGGCCAAGGCGATGGGACTTGCCGCCGGCACACCGGTTGCCGCCGCAAATATCGACGCCCACGCCGCCGTGCCGGCCTGCACGGTGACGGATGCCGGCAAACTCGTGATGATCATGGGCACCAGCACCTGCCACCTGCTGGCGGCCAAGCGGGAGAAACCGGTGGAGGGTATTTGCGGCGTGGTGCAGGACGGCGTGATTCCCGGCTACTGGGGCTACGAGGCGGGGCAATCGGGGGTGGGCGATGTCTTCGCTTGGTACGTGCAAAACGGAATCCCGGCGGAGCTTGGCCAAGCGGCGAAGAAAGCCAAGAAGGATATTTATCAATATCTTGAGTCACAGGCGGCGAGGCTCAAGCCAGCCGAGAGCGGGCTACTCGCACTGGATTGGTGGAACGGAAACCGCTCGGTGCTGGTCGATGCCGACTTGAGCGGTTTGCTGATTGGCCAAACTTTGGCCACGCGGCCACATGAGATTTACCGGGCGTTGCTCGAGGCGACGGCGTTCGGGACACGGCGGATCATCGAGGCGTTCACCACGCAGGGAGTGGCGATCGATGAACTTTATGCCTGTGGCGGGTTGGCGGTGAAGAATCCGCTGATGCTCCAGATTTATTCCGACGTCACCGGGAGGCCGATCAAGATTGCCAAAAGCGAACAGGCCAGTGCGCTTGGGGCCGCGATGTACGGGGCGGTGGCAGCCGGGGTTTACCGTGACATTGGCCAAGCGGCCAAAAAAATGGCGCGGGTGCGGCGGAAGATTTACCGGCCGAACGGCAAGAACCAAAAAACCTACGATCTGCTTTACCGGGAATACAACAGGCTGCATGACCAGTTCGGCCGCGACCCGAACAGCAGCATGAAGGTTCTCCGGAAACTGCGAAACCAAGCGCTTGGGCATTAAGCCAATTCTTGGCAAGCCGGGGCGGGCAAGGTCTTTTGTGTCGCCCCTTCGGGGCTTTTGTTTTTTGTGGGATTTGACCCGGGGCTGACGCCCCGGGCTATTTCATTTCGCCCCTTCGGGGCTTGCGGCTTCACCCTGCCCTCTCCCGCTGGGAGAGGGTTTCGCCGTAAATTGCTTTTGAGCGGCGTTATTTTGGGTGGGCACAAAAAAAAGCCGCCCTTGCGGGCGGCTTAATGAGAACACACCAACTAATTATTTGCGACGGCGCACAAAGAATGCGGCCAGTCCCAACACAGCCAACGCGATGGTGCCCGGCTCGGGAATCACCGTGAGGCTGAAAGCTTCCAAACCAGCTAAGTTAGCCGGCACACCCGGAGGGCTCGCGGCTGAATTGCCAGGGGTTAGGCTCAAGACATTGGACATGCCTGTCTCTGTTGCTGCATCAAATGTGTCAGCACCCTTCCAAGCTACCACCTGAAAGAAGCCAGCCTCTGTGCCGCTTAATCCAGAATCAACAGAACCACCGCTGAAGTAACCAGCCTTCTTGCCAGAATAAAAGGCAACCGGGCTGCCCACTGCGGCCAAGTTGTCAGCAGTCGTGCCAGCGTACAACTGGGCAAAACCACCTTCTAGCTTAGCGCCGGAAGCGTCAGTAATGATCTGCTTGCTGGGTTTCATGTTGGTGAAGTTGATTGTCCCCTGCGCGAAGCCGGAGGCAGCGATCACCGTGCATGCCAATAGTAGTACTAATTTTTTCATTTTTTCTCTTGGTTTGGTTAGTGTACCAGAAATTACTCAACGATTATTCAGAGGTGCTGAATGAACGAGTCCAGTTCGTGGCGCTCTCGCGCAGAACCCAGAAACCTTCGGCAACGCCCACAACAGGGCCAGCACCGTCAGCGGTATCCCACTCCTCGAAGTCCGTATCGTAGGCGCTGATGCTGTAACCGTCTGCGCTGAACTGATAGACCGTCACGGCCTCGTCAGTTGGGAAGCCGAGATCAGAATCCAGTTTGCCTTCCTGCGGAACTTGCGAGCTGCGAATCGAGAAGCCGTTGGGCAGCGCATTGCTGAGATCACCCTGAGGAACTTCACCGACGAACGTGATGTTCACGGTTGCGTCGCCGCTGTTCAGGACGAAGAAACCTTCACCCGGAGCAACGACTGCATCACCATTATCCCACTCTTCAAAATCAGAGTCGTACGAGTTGATGGCAAAACCGGCGTCACCAAATGTGTAAACGGTCAGTGCGCCAGGAGCGGCACCAAAAACGTCTACAACCTTGTTTCCACCGTTGTTAAGGGGATTGGCAACGATCGAGAAACCTTGCGGAATGCTCTTGTTGACGTATCCCACCGCATTGACAGAATAGACTTGAGCCGAAGCTCCAGCGATTCCCAATGCGCCGACAAATGCTGTTAGTATTAGTGTTTTAGTTCTCATTTTATTTGGTATGTTCCCGTATGCGCAGCGAACTTGGCAGGGGCGTTGCGGGTCGTCAACCCCTTTTTGCAACTTTTTTTCATTTTTTTTTGAACGCACCCGCCGAGCGGCTGTCACAGAGGCGTTTTTGCCCTAAACACAGGGTGATGGCAACCTAAATTTTTGCTTTTCAGCCTCTTTTTTTGGCCAGTTTTTCGATCTCGCCGGCCAAATCGATGTCTTTTTCGGTCACTTTGCCCCCGGCATCGTGGGTGCAAAGGCGAATGGTGACGGTGCTGTACACGTTGGACAGCTCTGGATGGTGATTGGCCCGCTCGCAGGCAAAGGCCATTTCAGTGATAAAGCCAATGGCCTCGGTGAAGCTGCCAAGCCGGTAGGTTTTGCTGATGGCGTCATCGGCAAATGCCCAACCGGAGAGGCTGGCCAGCGCGGCTTGGATTTTGTTTTCGGTAAGTGGTTCGCTCATACTTCCAAAGTAACTGGCGCAGTGTCCGCACATTTGAGGGTTTATTTCAATACCCGACAATGCCTCGGGCAGACCAAGCGGCATTGACTTTCGGTTGGCCAAGCGACAAGGGTGTCCGGCGTTCCGCTTGGCCAAGGGCTTGGTCGGCGTGACCCAAAACATTTCCCAGTAATGACAAATCGAACCCTCAATGTTGCCGCGCTTGGATTGTTGGCCGGCGTCTTGGTTGGTTGCGGTGCCAAGCCGGTTGACCAAAGCACACTTGGCAAAGTGCTGAACATCACGGTTGGCACCGAGCCGGAGGACATCGACCCGCACGTGGTTACCGGCGTGCCGGAGCATCACATCATCGCTGCGTTGACGGAGGGCTTGGTCGCGGAAGATCCGGTTGACCTTCACCCTGTGCCGGGCACGGCGGAGAGGTGGGAGGTTTCCGATGACGGCACGGTGTACACGTTTCATCTGCGCGAGAACGCCAAGTGGACGAACGGTGATCCGGTCACGGCGGATGACTTTGTGCAGTCGTTCAAGCGCATTCTCACGCCGGCGCTGGCATCCAAGTATTCCTACATGTTGTTCGTGATGAAGGGCGCGGAGAAATACAGCACCGGCAAGCTCAACGATTTCTCGCAGGTCGGCGTCAAGGCGATCGACGAGCGGACACTGGAGATCACGCTCAACTCCGCGACCCCTTATTTTCTCTCGCTGCTCAATCATTACACATGGTACCCGGTGCACATCGCGACGGTCGAGAAGCACGGCGGCATGACCAAGCGCGGCAGCGGCTGGACCAAGCCGGGGAACTTTGTCAGCAACGGCCCGTTCAGGCTGAAGTCGTGGCGGCTGGGCCGAAAGATTGTCGTGGAGAAGAACCCCGATTACTGGGATGCCGCGACAACCAAGCTGGACGAGATTCACTTTTATCCCATCGAGCTGGAAACCACGCAGGAAAACGCCTTTCGCGGCGGCCAACTGCACAACATTTACAGCCTGCACATCGACAAGATCGCCACTTACAAGAAAGAGCACCCCGATGAGCTGCGGATCAAGCCGCACTTGGCCTCGTACTTTTACCGGTTCAACATCAACAAGAAGCCGTGTGACGATGTCCGCGTCCGCAAGGCGCTGGCGATGTCGCTTGACCGCGGCAGCATCACGAGGAACGTGACCAAGGGCGAACAGATGCCGGCGTTGTTTTTTACTCCACCGGGCGTCGCCGGCTACACGGCCCGGGCGCGGATCGAGGAAAACGTCGAGAAAGCCCGCCAACTGCTCGCCGAGGCCGGCTATCCCGACGGCAAAGGCTTCCCGTCGCTCGAGCTCCTTTACAACACGACCGAGGGGCATCGGATCATCGCCGAGGCCATCCAGCAGATGTGGAAGAAAAACCTGAACATCAACATCACGCTGCAG
>Ga0209554_1001535_pt1 | contig 17403 bp, 15 predicted proteins | sample MarorgKNORR_S2LV_5_FD_188221 | JGI IMG/M metagenome (GOLD analysis project Ga0209554, IMG submission 188221) | Marine microbial communities from the Southern Atlantic Ocean, analyzing organic carbon cycling - Bottom_A/KNORR_S2/LV (SPAdes) (version 2) | ecosystem: Environmental > Aquatic > Marine...
CGGTGGCTCTGACTCAAATTTGGCTCGCCTAGAATTGTCCGCAGTACAGTGGTAGGCTAGTTCTTCACCGATCGTTATCGTGGCCATAACCTAGAGTCAGAATATATGCCGCCTCATGACGATGTGGCGATCACATGAGGTGGCTGGTTTCACCTAAAGATCAGTTTAACAACCCGGTCACTCTCAACATGACATGAGGAGACCAACATGGTAGTCGTTGACGCGCAGGTTTACATCTGGTCTCAGAACCTACCCCCAAACCCTTCCCACCGGCAGATCACCGCGTTCTCGGCCGACGACTTGCTTAAGGAAATGGATGAGGCGGGAGTCGACGCGGCGGTGATTCACCCTCCGGGGTGGGACCCAACGTCGAGCCCACTGGCCATCGATGCGGCCCGCCAGCACCCCAACCGGTTGGCGATCCTGGGGAATTTCCCTTTGGATCAAGACTCCAGTCACGGGCTGATTGACGGATGGAAGCAACAACCCGGCATGCTGGGCTTGCGGTTCACCTTCCAGCAACCCCACATGCAAACCTGGCTGACCGATGGGACCATGGGCTGGCTGTGGCCTGCCGCCAGCCGGGCCGGGCTGCCAGTGGCGCTGGCCGCTTCCGCCATTATCCCGTCCGTGGGTCAAGTCGCCGAGAAGAATCCCGAAGTGAAGCTGATCATAGACCACTTGGGCCGGGCCGGTGGCAAGACCGACGCCGAGTGCTTTGCTAATCTGCCGGATATGCTGGCTCTGGCCAAGTATCCCAACGTGGCGATCAAAGCCACCGGCGCGCCCAGCTACTCAAGCGACGCTTATCCTTTTCACAGTATCCACGACTACATACACCAGATATACGACGCTTTCGGCCCGGAGCGGATGTTCTGGGGCACCGACATCACCCGCATGCCATGCACGTGGCGCCAATGCATAACGATGTTTACCGAAGAACTGCCTTTCCTGTCTGAGAGCGACAAAGATCTGATAATGGGGCGGGCCTTGTGCAACTGGTTGGGTTGGGACCTGCCGTAGCTACCTGGAGGCACTCAATTCGGATCCGGGCGTCGCTATCGGCAAAGATTCGTCGCTGATGATTCTGGTGGGTTTACCGTCGATGCTTATTGGGTACCTAATTTCCCAATATTCATGTAGCCCTGGTCGCCTTTACGGTCCGCCCATTGCACCAACAGGTTCCTCTGGTCTTTGAAGACGAACAACCGCCCGGACATGGCGCAAGTACATTACCGATGCATTGAAGGGGCCAGCGGATGGCCGATTTACAACTCCCTCTAACAGCGAGATAATACTTGGAGTAGACCAACTGGTTGGCCCCCACCTGATGGGGGCACGAGAAAATGGGCCCAGGAAGGACGCGATGACAGAAGAGAATCAAAAAATCACCGTTAGACCTAGCGGACCATACTTGGTGCGGGGAGCGATTCCTCTGGTTCGTAAGTCCCGGTCATGAGCGAGCACGGCGAGCCCCTAGACTGGGAAGATGAGGGGGATATCAAGGCTGGTGAGACCTACCGCCTGTGCCGCTGCGGCCAGTCCAAGTCCAAGCCTTTCTGCGACGGCGCCCACACACTCGTGGAGTTCGACGGCACTGAATCTGCGGACACAGAGACCGTTGCCGACCGTTGCAAGACCCTTAGTTCACCGGATATTTTCATTCAAGATGAGCACTCTATCTGCGTACACTCGGGCTTTTGCGGGACCAGGCTCACCAACGTCTGGAAGATGATAGGCGAAAGCCAAGATCCCGAGGTCAAGGCACAAATCATAGCCATGATAGATAATTGCCCTTCGGGGGCGCATGCCTACTCTCTGGAAGCCGAAGGCGAGATGATTGAGCCGGAGCTTCCTAAACAGGTAGTGGTCATTCCCGATGGGCCTCTGTGGATCACCGGGGGTATCCCGGTGGAACGGAGCGATGGAAAGCCCCTGGAAACCCGCAATAGGGTGACCCTGTGCCGGTGCGGAGCCTCAGCAATGAAACCTCTGTGCGACGGGACGCACAAGGAACTCGGATTCACCGATTCCTGATCTGCACGGACCGTAGATTGTTGACCCGATGTGGGGCCGACGCTACAATTACCCCAAATAAGATATCTGGTATTCCGGCGCGCATAAACACCACGTAATCTCTTAATGGTAGGAGGACGACAATGTCGACCGAAACAGAGAGCGCTTCATCGACCCAGGTACAGGCACTGGTTAAGATAACCGAGATGGATCACATCGTTCTTAGAGTTAGCGACGTGGAACGGTCTCTCCAGTTCTATACCGGGACACTGGGTCTGAAGCCCGAGCGGATAGATGAGTGGCGGGCCGGCGACGTACGATTCCCATCGGCGCGCCTAAACGACGATACGATCATCGACCTGTTCGGCAGCGACCAAGAACCCATCGACAGAGATGGCGTCAAGAACCAGGACCACTTCTGCATGGTCATTGAGCAGACGGACATGGACGAACTGAAGGCCAAGTTCGAGGCGATGGGCGTGGGAATCCAAGCCGGTCCCGGCAAGCGCTGGGGTTCCCACGGCGACGGAATCTCCCTGTACGTCTACGACCCCGACGATAACGTCGTTGAACTGCGTTATTACTAGGAAGCGCGGTTCACGTCCTAGTAACGGTAATTCTCAGTTCATTGGTGGAGACCGAAATCCCCCCGTCCCCCCTTTAATAAACGGGGGGCGACTGGGGATTTCAATGCTTCACCCAGACTAATCGTCACATCCAAAGATAAACATCCAACGGCAGTATAGGTCCCAGGTCTGACAATCACTCATATATAGATGGAGGATAATGCATGGCGACCAAGATACCTGGTGAAACTTATCGAGGCGAGGCGCTGCATTTGCCCCTTTCTCAGGATGGACAAATTGCCGCCTACGTGTGGCCTTTACGGATATTGACCATCAGAGAGAAGGGATGCGGCGGGCCGACCATCGGCATCGACGTGGGCAACGAAGAGGTCCTGCGATGGGATTGCCACGACGCGATCGGCCACTGGCACGGCGGCGGATATGACCGTCTGGAGAGGCCGGGAAACTCCCACCGTGATTTCCCCGAGGGTGTCAACACAGTCGCCACGCAAGTGGAGTGGGCTTACCAGCAGATCCAGGATAACACCAAGGCATTGCTTCAAGAAGCGGAGTACGGCCCGGCGGCTGATCTGATTGATCCCACGTTGGTAGCAACCGCTATAGACGCGATAAAGGCTCATCTGGTAAAGCATAGCGGACTCCGGCCCAAAGCGATCGAAGAAAACTTGATCGCCACTTAAGCCCGGTATCAGCTTTTAGCCACAAGTATCGACTAACAGGCCCCGGCAATTATCGCCGGGGCTTTTTCTTCGCCGGAATCTGCTGCATGCCCACTGGCAACTCTTACCCTTCGCGCTTCGCTTGCGGCCTACGCACGATCTGGCCGGGTCTTGACCGGTGCAACCGTTAACATATGGACTGAATCCGGATAAAAGCATAAAATGCCTCAGTGAAAAGCAATTAATCGTTAGCCATACGAGAGGAGCTACAAGATGGCCAGCTATACCAAAGAGGAAGCGCAAGAATGGGCCAAGGATGCCTTGAAAGGCCAATGGACCACTTTGATCACGCCCTTCACCCCGGACGACGAGTTTGACGACACCGGGATGCGCCATAACATCCGCCATATACAGAAGTTGGGTACCCGCGGCGCCGGGTGCACTTGGGGGATGGGTGAGTTCTGGAGTTTGACCCACGAAGAGCGTCTGAAGGTGATGGAAGTCGTGGCCGACGAATCCCAAGGCAAGTGGCTCATCGGCGCTCACGTAACCCACACATCGGCGCATGCCATGATAGACCTGGCCCGCAACGCCGAAACTATGGGATACGATGTCCTGATCGTGGCTCCTCCTTACATGGTTACCAAGACGGAAGAACAAGTCGTCGAATGGGTGCGGTACTTGGCCGAAAAGACCTCACTGGCCATCATGTTCTACAACTCCCCGCAATTCGGGATAGTCTTAAGTCCCTCCAGCCTTAAACAACTGTGTGAGATACCCAATGTGGTGGGTGTTAAAGAAGCAAGTTTCAACCAACAGTTATCCATTGAGACCCACCTGTCACTGGGCAAGGACCACGTCATCAGCACTCCCGACGAGTGGATATTCTGGAAAGCTAAAGAACTTGGTTTTGAGCAACAGGTCATGTTCTCCAACACCTCCGATTGGCGTTTCGATGTCCCGGAGGCCAACTACTACGTCCAATTCATCGACAAGGCTACCGAAGGCAATCTGGACGAGCCTTTCTACGACAAGCACCTGCGCCGCATCAAAGAGCTCTCCGACACGTGGTGGACGCGGACCGTCGACCAACTAAACGGCGCATTGCCCATACCCATGGTGAAATATTGGGGAGAACTGATGGGCCTGTCCACCGGACACGCTCGAGCGCCCCTGGCGGACATGTCTAGCCAGCAAAAGGACGAACTGCGCCGGGAGTTAGAACCGCTAAAGCCCAAGCCAGTTGTTCACGCCGTGCCTGCCCAGCCGGTTAACGACCGGGTGTCCTGGCTGACCGGCAACAATGCCTTTTTCTCCGGAATGCTGTTGATGGTCAGCGTCCAGAACGTGGCTGAGGCGCTGGAGGCCGAAAGGGGCGGAGCCGACGTAGTTGATGTTAAGAACCTGCAAGAGGCGATGGTCGGTTCGGGCCATCCCTCGGTGGTACAACAAGTCCGGTCCCAGATCCAGCCGGAGAATCACGTCAGCGTCACCCTTGGCGTCGTACCCAATCAGGCCGGCACGGTGGCCATGGCCGCCTACGCCGCCGCCAGCTTAAATGCTACTTCGGTCAAGGTTGGTTTTCGATCCACCGACTACGACACCGCCGTTGACATCCTCCAACAGTCCAGGCGGGCGATGGAGGGTTTCAATTGCAAGTTGGTAGGCTCGGTATTTGCCGATAATGTGCTATACGACGGCGGCTTGGATCCCATGTGCATGGTCCAGCTGGCAAAAGACGGCCAGTGCGACGGATGGCTCATCGATACTCTGACCAAGGACGGTAGAAATCTATTTGATTTCATCACCGAAGCCAAGTTGAAAGAGATGGTTCTCCAGGGAAAAGAGATGGGGATGAGTACCGCATTGTCGGGTCACCTGAAGATCTCTGACCTGGATGAGTTAGCTCGAGTCAATCCAGACATCGTCGGGGTCCGTGGCGCCGTATGCGGCGACGGAGACCGGGGACGGTCGGTTGCTTGGGAGTCAGTGGCCGAATTCAAGCGCCAGTTGGACATGCGCAAGACCGGTGAAGTTAACGTATTTACCGAAGCCAATGGGTTCCAAGGGGCTAGTTCCGGGGCCAATTTCAACGAAGCAATGACCATGCCCAGCAACGGTTCCGGGGGCGGTTGGGTGGTCATCGACGGCCGGGGCAAGAGTTGCGCAGGTGTCATCGCGGCCCTGGCCAGGCAAATGGAATACGACGATAAATCTTTGGTGGAGGCCATCCTGGCCGACGCACTGAACATCTACGATGTCATCCTTTGGGCCGAGCAGGGGAAACACAACGTTCTCAACCACCGCAAGGATGCCGACGGAACCGTTCGGGTGCTGATCCAGCCCTAGCGGATATCTCGAAATCGTCGCCTTCGATGTTGGGACTTTCGACAAGCTCAGGACGAACGGTGAAGGCGCATCCTACCGTTCGTGGTGAGCTCGTCGATCCACTCATTGCTTTGGTGCAACTTAGGTGACCAAACTCCCTGGACCCGGTTGAGGAGATCTGATATGGCGGAAACGATTCGAGCAATTTCCTGGAACGTCAACGGGATTCGGGCGGCTCACAAAAAAGGATTCGTGGAGTGGCTGGGCCAAACAAACCCGGACATAATGTGCTTGCAGGAGACGAAAGCCCATGTGGACCAATTGCCATCGGCGTTGAAGGAAATCGAAGGTTACCACTCGTTCTTCTCGACTCCTGAGAAGAAAGGCTACAGTGGGGTGGGCCTTTACACCAAAACTGAACCGGAACAGGTTAGCTTCGGTTTGGGAGTCGAGGAATTCGACAAAGAGGGCCGGGTGTTGGTTGCCGACTACGGCCGGTTCGTTCTGATCAACATCTACTTTCCCAACGGCCAGTCATCCGGCGAACGTCTGCAGTACAAGATGGAGTTTTACGACCACTTTTTGGAATTCGTGGAAAAGATTAAAGCGTCAGGTAAGGGCATCGTGCTTTGTGGCGACTTGAATACCGCCCACACGGAGATAGACCTGGCGCGGCCGGAACCCAACAAAGGCACATCTGGCTTCTTGCCCATCGAAAGAGAATGGATGGACAAGTTCATCAGCCACGGCTATAAAGACACTTTCCGTATGTTCAACCAGGAACCGGAGAACTATACCTATTGGGACCAGATGACCCGCGCCCGGGACCGGAACGTGGGTTGGAGAATCGACTACTTCTTCGTGGATGACGCTTTTTCTTCCCAGGTCACGAACGCTTACATTCTCGCCGATGTGATGGGGTCGGACCACTGCCCGGTGGGTATCGACATCGCCTGACCCGTCCGAACGGCCCAATCCGAAACCAGGTATACCAGAATTTATTCCATCGACCGGAAGGCCGGTGGTGTTTCCAGGAGAGTGACCCATGGCTGGAGCCAAGGATGCTTATCAGATCGATCTAAGCGCGGAACAAATCGCGTTTCTCAGGACCACCCAAGAGCAGTACAACATTCCCGATGAAAGCAAGGTGGTGCGAATCATGGTGGACTACCTGCTGTCCAACCCTGATATTCAGGCCACCGTATTCGATGAGACCCGTTGCCTTTGGTGCGGATAGCTTCCAGTCCTACTGGTACGCTACCCGACCGGCGGTGCCGGCTAAGGCTACCCCCCATCCTAACATTCCCCCACAAGGGGGGAAGGGACTGATTTCCTCCTCACTTGCGGGGGAGGATTAACGCGGGGGGTGCTGCTGCGCCAATCAAATTCCAACCCCAGTAAAACTACTCCTCGCACATGTGCTTGACGGCTTCTAGCGCCAGGTAGTATCCGTAAACGCCGAAGCCGTATACCGATCCTTTGCACACCGGCAGGACGGCGGAGACGGTTCCCCTGGCAGTGGGATTGGACGCGTGCACTTCGATGAACGGAAATCCCACCTGGGTGATGGCCGCACGCAGTGTCCCGGCTGCGGTGGTGTAACCGGCGGGGTTGATTAACGCTGCGTCAAACTTCCGTTCGTAAGCGTCATATATGGCGTTGACTACTTCGCCTTCGATATTCGAGTGATATAGCTCAACGTCTATCCCCAGACCCTCGGCGTAGCCAAGGATCTGTTCATTGATCTGGTCCAGAGTGGTGGGGCCGAAAATGTCCAATTGGGATTTGCCCCGCATGTTCATCCCAGCTCCCTGAATCACCAGCACTTTAGTCATCGTTCAATCTCCGAAACCTTTATTGTTGAGTCACGGTCCGATGGACACGTGGCGCGGCCTTTTTAGGACGGTCCGCTGGATTTTTCATGTCCAGTGGGTTCCGGCTCGGTGGGCGTTTCCGTTAGATAACCGGCCAGCAATATGTCCAACTGCAACATCATCAGTTTATTCCAGGCTGCCGACGCCCGCGCCGCTAAGCCGGCATCCTCCATCTCCCGGTGCAACAATTCTGCCAACGCCGTTTGGGTGAATGATATGGTGCCGATCATGAATCGGCTGGGGATGGAACCCATGTGCGCCCGGTGGACCGGTGGATGAGAGTGCACGATACCGGTGGCCAGGACTCTTATGGGGTAGTCCTCATCGATCTTGAAGTCGATGGAGCCCTTTAGCCAACGTGCCAGGCTATGTTTTCGCCGGTCTAGACGAGCGTCGTCCACCTCACCGTCCGCGTTCAAGAAGAACTTTCGGGATCCCGGAAACTTGAGAAAATTGTCATACACCGAGGCGGTTAAGCTATCGGCATGCTCTAAAACCACGGACGAGGTTTCTCGAATGAGGGCCAGTTCTTCCTCGCCCAGGCCCACGAAATCCGCCATTTCTTTCAACCGGCCCGGCCAATCGACGATATAAGGCATACACCCCCGCTAATTCCAGCACTTCACCAAATACTGAGATGCCCTCAGAATATAACCCTTCCCTATAGATGGGGCAAGCAGCTAACACTAACTCCGGTCTCGGCGAAATCCAAAGGGCATGAAAAGATTAGCTGTTGAAGGGAGCGGCCCTCCTTTTAAACCCCCCTTCTAAAGGAGGGACGAGACCGGGCCGATCTCGATGGAAGGCGAGATGTCTCATGAAGCGGAAGCATAAAATCCCCCTCCTTACGAAGGAGGGGTTAGGGGAGGTTAAACTTCCGCTGGGGCCGCCGGCTGAGTCAAAGGCTTCCACAGCAATGGACTCAAGACCAGGGCGGGCGCCATCAAGATCAAACCCGCCGCCACGTTGGCTGTGATGGCGCCTTGGATCGTGAATAAAGCCGCCATGGCCCCCATCTCCAGTCCCCCCAGCGGAGTACCCACGCCGATGCAGAAGCTGAGCAAACCCATCATACGGCCCCTCATTTCCTGGGGAGAGGCCAGCAAAGCTATCGCGCTTTGCATGGTTCCAAACCCCGATTGCCCGACACCCCCAACGGCCAATAGAGCGAAAGCCAACCCGTACCAAGGCGCCCATACGAATAATATCGTGATGAAGCAGATGGACACTGACCCCAAGGCGAATAGCCGTCCGTGAAATCGGATGTCCCGGGCCAACGCTATCAGGCCCGCTCCTGCTAACTGGCCGATGCCCTCGGCCGCAACTAGCAGGCCCACCATGGCGACGCCCACACCCAGGTTGTCGCGCCCGATGGCAGGGATGAACTGCTGGACCGGAAATGTCAGGGTGTTCATGACGATGGTTACGTAGAGTAGCCCCCGCATGAAAGGGCTGCGCAGAGCAAATCCGATGGCCGTCCTCAATCCCCGCCACACGGCTTCGCCGGGTTGACTCGATACTCTGAGGGGAATCCGAAGTTGGGTAATCGCAACGACGTTGATGAGATGAATGGATACGACGACTATGTAGGCCCCGGTAAACTCCCCGGAGATATCAATATTGCCCAGGAGCCAGCCACCCAAGAGAGGGCCGGCCATCTTCCCAGAGGTATTGCTGATCGTGTCCAAGGACAGGGCAGGAACCAATTGCCGTTCACCCACGATGTCCAAGATCGCCGTTCGACGGGATGGGTCCTCGATCGACTTGGTCACGCCCTGCATGGCGATGGCCGCAAACACCATCCACGGACTCAACAGATCCATATGGAAAGCCACCAGGAATAGCATTACACCGGAGGTGATGGCGTTCACTATCTGGGAAATAAAAATTGTGCGGTGGCGGCTGAACCGGTCTGCTATTACTCCGGAGAACAGGGAGATCAACGGCCTGGGAAGGTTGTTGAACACCAAAACCAAGCCAAGTTGAAAATAAGAGTCTGTTACCTGGAGTATGAGCCAACTGAGAATCAGCAACTCCATCCGCCGGGCAAACTCGTGGAGGGTGCCCACGTACCAGATAGTACGGAAGGCGCGGTTTCTCAATACTGACAATAAAGGGACAGAGTCCCGGGGCGCGGATTGCAACTCTAAGTTTCTCCGTAATCGCCGCAGCGTGGCCGCCGCATAGCGTTCGCAATTGTACTCTTTCGTGAGCCACCGGTTATAGGCGAATCACCGGCTTTGCCGCTGGCCTTAAGATGACCAATCTTGACACTATGAGAGCCCCCGGTTAACTTGAACCGGCCTGCCAACCCGCGGCTCTATCAACGTCGACGGCGCAGGCTGGATCCCGTTTTGAGATAGAGTCTAGCCGTAACTGGCAAACTTTCTCGATTGGCCTTTTCTAAAAGTGGAAACAAGGGAGGAAACCATGGGTCCTACCGGACTATCGGAATTCTGGGAAGGCACGATTAAGCAGCTAGAGCAAACGGAGATGAAAGCCTCTGTGGAGGAGTCTCCCGATCAGAGCGGCCGGGAGTTCACCACCTACCAGGTTGTCTTACATAGCTTCCAGGACCGTCGAATACGGGCCTGGTATTCCGTGCCCAATGACCCGCCTCCCAACGGCCGGTTTCCGGCGGTCCTGGCGGCGCCTGGGTACGGAGGCAGCAAAGTCATCCCAACCCACTTGGTTTTGAATGGCTTCGCGGTGTTGACTCTTTACCCAAGGGGACAGGGCGAAAGCCTGAAGGAGTGGCAACTAGAGTCCGGCACGAAATTGACCTACCATCTCGAGAATAAAGAGGAATTTTACTACCGCGGGGCCTACATGGACTGCATCCGGGGGCTGGACTTCCTTAGCTCCCGTCCGGAGGTCGACCCGGAGCGATTGGGGATGTGGAGCCGTAGCCAAGGCGGAGGGTTCACTCTGGCGACAGCCTCCTTGGATTCCAGACTGAAGGTTGCGGTGGCCGAAGAGCCTTTCCTTTGCAACTATCCTTTGGCGGTTGACCTAACCAGTTCACCCTACAGCGAGCTTCGCGACTATTTGGTCCGGCATCCCCAGCAGAGAACCGAAGTCCTGGAGACCCTTGCTTACTTCGATTGCCTAAACTTGGTCGACCACATAACGTGCCCTACTTTGGTGGACATTGGAAAGAAGGACCAAACTTGTCCTTACGATACGATAATACCCGTCTTTGAGCGCATCCCAGGTCCCAAGGCACTCCACGTTTATCCCGAGTTGGCCCACTCTCCGTGCACCGATTTCAACGCTCATGCCATGAGTTGGCTGCGCCGCTATCTGGGCGCATAAACCGGATATAAACGGCCTCGTGGCTTGTGCTTTTGCTGGGTATAGTAAGATGATGCGAGACCTAGCCATCACGGAACGATTTGGCGCCGGCCACCGGCCGGTGCCGACCCATCAGGAGTAATACAGATGCCAGTGCGCACCGGAGAACAATACCTAGCGGGCCTGCGGGACCAACCGAGAGAGATACACCACCGAGGCCAGAAGGTGGAGGACGTGACTACCTTTCCCGGTCTGGCCAACGGCGCTCGTTCCATCGCCGGACTTTACGACATGCAGCACGACCCGAAAATACGGGACGAGATGACTTATACCTCGCCCACCACGGGTGAACCCGTCGGCCTTTCTTTCATCGCTCCCAGGAATCTGGAAGACTTGCAGAGGCGCCGGACCATGATGTCCCACTGGGCCCATACCAGTTACGGCATGATGGGGCGAACGCCGGACTTCCTAAACGTCAGCATCATGGCCATGGCCCAGGCAGGAGATTATTTTGCCCAGTCACGCCCCGAGTTCAAACAGAACATCATCAATTACTACGACTACATCCGGGAGAACGACCTGACCTTAACCCATACCCTGGTGAATCTGCAAAGAAATCGCCGCCCGGCTGCCAGTACCCAGAATTACAGCACTGACGCCGCGTTGGCGGTGGTCAAGGAAACCGATGCCGGCATAGTCGTCCGCGGTCCGCGCGTTCTGGCTACCCTGGGCCCCCTATCCGACGAAATAGCGGTTTACCCAGTAAGAAACGCGCAGCTAGAAGGTACTGAGGACGCCTGGCGGTATGCCTTTGCGTTCGCTATCCCGTGCGGCACCCCGGGCCTAAGATTCCTCTGCCGGGAGAGCTTTGACCTGGACCGGTCCAACTTCGATCACCCGTTAGGGTCCAGGTTTGAAGAGATGGACGCCATAATTTTCATGGACGACGTGTTCGTCCCTTGGGAGAGAGTGTTCTTATACCGGGACGTGGAGCTGGCCAACAACCTCAGCCCCAGGACGCACCAATACAACCATTCCGGCCACCAGGTCGTCACCAAAAACGTGGCCAAGTGCGAGTTTGTGTTGGGCGTGGCCGCGATGATGGTAGAGATCTTGGGGTCGGAGACGATCGGCCAAGTGCATGCTTTGCTGGCCGAATTGATCGAGAACCTGGAAGTCATGAAAGCCCTGCTCTGCACCGCCGAGATCGACGCCTTCTTGGATGAATGGGGGGTAATGTGCCCGGCGACGATACCGATCACCGTGGCGCGGAACATGTTTATCCGCATGTACCCAAGGATGGTGGAAATCATCCAGCTCCTTGGTTCCAGCAGCTTGATGGCTTTGCCGTCGGAGGTGGACTTCAACGGACCTCTGGGCGCGGAGATTGAGCAGTACATGGATACCGACACCGCCACCGCTCGGGAGCGGGTGCAACTGTTTCGCCTGGCCTGGGACCTATCCGGAAGCGCATTTGGGTCCCGTCAGGTCCTTTACGAACGGTACTTCCAAGGAGACTGGATGCGCAACGCCAGCATCTTGTGGAGCCGATTCGATCCGGACCCTCTAAAAGAGCAAGTGCGAGACTTCCTGCGGCGCACTTAACAAGCTGAACCGGGCAACAATTTGATTTAACTACCGCTATAGTGGTAGACTATAAGTTAGGCGTATTGTGCCCATTTTAATGCGGCAGGTTGGCAAGAACGGCATATATCAATCAGGTATCGCACTGGGAAAACCGGCAACCAGCCGGTGGGGTGGCAGGGGATATTTCGCCTCAACAACATCTTGCCCTTCTCGATACTCAGATTCTCCGCCCTCGAATCTTTCTTAACGGCAACTTTCATGGCAGTAGGATTTCTAATCATCGTTCTCTCTGGAGTTTTTCTTTCATAGTATGACCGTCGTAGACGACATTAAAGGCCGCCTGGACATCCTAGAAGTCGTGTCCCGCTACGCTCCGCTGCAACGCTCCGGCCGTAGCCATAAGGCTCCTTGCCCGTTCCACGAAGAGAAAACGCCTTCGTTCTTTGTTTTTCCCGAGCGTCAGTCTTGGCGATGCTTCGGGGCCTGCGCCACTGGAGGCGACGTCTTTTCCTTTGTGATGAAGGCCGAAAACATGGAGTTCGGCGATGCCCTGAAACACCTTGCCCAGCAGACGGGCGTAGAGCTGCCCAACCCGGAGAAGCGGAACCAAAACCAGAGCAACTACGACATCAACGAGTCGGCTCGGACCTATTTTCAAGAGTTGCTGGCATCCCCGAAGGGCGCTGAAGCCAGGGCCTATCTGGATAAGCGAGGGGTATCCGCACCGGCCATAGAAAAGTTTGAGATTGGCCTCAGCCCCTCCGATGGCGAATCGCTGAAGAACCATCTGCTCAAACAAGGATTTTCTCTACAGCAACTGAATCAAGCCGGGATCGTACGCACCTCCCAAAATGGTTGGAACCACGACCTGTTCCGCGGCCGATTGATGTTCCCCATCCGGAACGGCCAAGGTGGATTGGGAGGGTTTGGCGCCCGGGCTTTGGACGACTCCCAACCCAAATACCTGAACTCGCCGCGGACACCGGTTTTCGACAAGGGCCACATCCTTTATGGTCTTCATCTGGCCAAGGAATCGGCTCGCCAGCAAGGCATAGTGATTGTAGAAGGGTATATGGATGCCGTCGCCGCCCATCAGGAGGGCTTCAATAACGTGGTGGCGTCCATGGGCACCGCATTAACCGAAAACCAGGTGGCGGAGATACGCCGCTTGACTAACGACGTTACGATGGCCCTGGACGCCGACGTGGCAGGACAGCAGGCCACCCTTCGTAGTTTGGAGTCTTCATGGCGGGTGCTCCAAACCCAGATAGCCGGCCGGTCTCGGGGCACAACATTGTTCCAGCGCCCCGAGATGTTGAACCTAAAGATCGCCGTAATGCCGGAAGGAATGGACCCGGACGACTTGATCCACCGGTCTCCGGACGAATGGAGCCAGCTCATCAAGGAAGGCCCTTCCTATATAGAGTACCTGCTCAGGGTGTTGCCAGTTCAATTGGACGCTTCAACACCCCAAGGAAAAGCCCAAATCGTGAGCGTGGTCTTGCCTTCCATTCAAGCAGTGCCAGAGCCTTTCCAGCAGGACCACTATTTCCAGTTGTTGGCGGACCAATTGGGAGTCACCAGGGAGACGTTGCAGGCCACTATAGACCGGCCCGCCGCGGCCCGGCAAACTCGAAGAGCCCGACCTCGGCCAAGCCAAACTGCCACGCCGGCTTTTGGAACGCCCGATGGCGACCCCCTGGAGGAATACTGCCTCACCCTTCTGCTCAACGATCCCGAGTTAGAAGAGACAGCCGAGGGCCTACTCCCCGAGTATTTCCGCCAGTTGGAAAACCGGGAAATATTCAATCAATGGGTCAAAGTGTGCCAAGGCCGCCAGGAAGAGGCGGCGGCATCACTTTCTGGGTTGGTAGATGAGGAATTGACCGCCCGGCTGGACACACTTTTGAACAAAAACATGCCTCCTCTGGAGCCTTACCGCCGTCTAGTCGCTTTCCAGGACGTGGTAGGCCGGCTGGAGTCCCGGTATCTAGTAGATCTGAAAGCGGAAGAGGAGATCAGGTTTTCGGAATCCCCTACAGATATAATGGAGGACCCTCATTTAGATGTCCTTGAAGTTAACCAGCGGATAAGATTGAACCAGAGCGCGCGAAATTCCGTATATCAAGAAAGTATAGCCAGAGGTAAATAATGCCAAGACGTAAGAGCGACAACAGTCTCAACCCCGAAGAGTTTCTGGAAGGTAGCGAAGAGCCCCGCGACGGCGACGGCGACGCCATCGTGGAGATATTCCGGGGTGTGAAAGCCCGCCAGGAAGACGAATCGAACAGTGACTCCAATGGCTTGGCTAATCTGCCCTCGACCCTCGTTGCCCAGAATTCAGAAGATCAGTGGGACGGGACAGCTACGGACGAGAAGACCAAGGAGTCGTCCGACGACGCTTCCGACGATTCCTCGAAGGAGTCCGATAAAGAGGACTCGGACTGGGAACCGGAAACAGAAACCGTAGAGGTACTGGACGATCCGGTACGGATGTACTTGCGCGAGATCGGACGGGTCCGGCTGCTTACTTCTAAAGACGAGCGCTCCCTCGCCCGGAAGATTGAGGGCGGGAAGCATCTAACAGCCCTGCAAAATGAACTGACCAGCCTTGAGAGCCGCCAACCGCGTCCTTGGGAAATCACCTGTGGCCTGTTGCGCCGTTTGATCGCGTCTTCGCAACTCTTGGCAGCCCTCGGCGAGCAGTTGGGATTGCCGGCTAACCTTACATTGTCCCAGGTTACGGACCACCCAAAGCTGCGGGCGGCCATCGACGCCGAGGTGTCTCCTGAGATGCTGGTCATTGCCGCTGAAGCGATGGGTGAGGAACTGGAAGGTTTGTACATCCAAGTGGTGCATCTGTCTTTGAACAGTTGGCTGCTGCCTCCCGACGCCATCGACGTGCTGGAGGACTGCCAATTGAGCGACCTGGATGCCACCCTGAGGCAGCCGGGAATCTACGCCGAACTCCAGCGGTTAGACCCTCTGTTTAGAGCCTATTTCAATCGGATTCACGCGGAGACGTCCCGGGCCCAGGCCCACCTAACCGAGGCTAACTTGCGTTTGGTCGTCAGCGTTGCAAAGAAGTACATCGGCCGGGGTATGGCGCTACTGGACATGATCCAGGAGGGCAACATCGGTCTCATCCGCGCGGTCGAGAAATTCGACTACCGGAAGGGGTACAAGTTCAGCACCTACGCGACTTGGTGGATCCGCCAGGCGATCACCCGGGCGATAGCCGACCAAGCCCGGACGATACGGATCCCGGTGCACATGGTGGAAACTATCAACAAACTCATGCGGCAACACCGCAGACTACTACAGGAGTACGGCCGGGAACCGACTCCTGAGGAGATCGGCGAGGCCATGGAGATCGGCCCGGAGAGGGTCGAGGAGATACTGAAGATATCCCAGGAGCCTGTTTCTCTGGAAACCCCCATCGGTGAAGAAGAGGACTCCCACCTGGGAGACTTCATCGAGGACCGCAACGCCCCCGCGCCTGCGGACGCCGCCTCTTTCCAACTGTTGAAAGAGCAGGTAGACGAGGTGCTTCACACCCTCACCGAGCGGGAAGGCAGGGTATTGCAGCTGAGGTTCGGATTGCAGGACGGACGCAGCCGGACTTTGGAGGAAGTCGGACGGGAATTCGGCGTGACTCGCGAAAGGATTCGTCAGATCGAAGCCAAGGCGCTTCGGAAACTGCGTCACCCGACCCGTTCTCGTAAACTAAAGGACTTCCTGGAGTGAACATAACGTAATGAATTACCTCAATAACTCATAGGATTCTGGCCGATAAGCGGACGATATCTGAGCAAAATGGTCAATCACCGTCTCCGTTTTGCTTGGTATCATCCGAAAGGCGATGATATACTCGGCCTTAATCCGATATGGGAGGTGGTAAAAGTGGAAACGGGCGTTATTCCCAAATGTCTAAAGTGTAACGTGGGCCAACTGGTACCGTTATCCGACTATGGTGGACAAGGAGCGGCGGTACATTACAAAGCCTGGGTCTGCACAAACCCCGAATGTGGCTTCAACGTTAAGATTCGGAACGGCGACATCTACCTGAACGAGCCCATTACTCCCGGCGCGAATCACGTTCCCCGGGTCCGGTAGATTCCTCCTCACAATCCCCATCTGCGCACAGCCCCCTCTGGCCTTCGTGACTATATTTTTCTATCAGTCATCACGAATGTTATGCGATGGGTAAATGTGTAGACGGGTCGCATTTCAAACAAAGGAGGTGATATGGAAGCAGGATACGATTACCTACTACTCCGCGGACGGCTGCAGCGCCGGTTCTTCAACGTGTCAGGAATATTTGTTTTTGTCTTAGGCGCAATACTGCTGGCGACCAGCGGAGCCTACTACGGCTATGCGGCCAAGGCCCATGCCGACCTGGATAGCCTAAATGTCACGCTCCCAAACCCCAACGCCAAAACAAGCGTCGGTCCAGGTAGCCAAGGCTCGTTAACCGAATCCCAAATCGACCAAGCGCAAGAAGGCGTGTACCCGCATTCGAGCCCGGTACAATCGGAAGGGCAATCGTCTAGTCAGGCGGTAGCTCCAGCGGTCCAAGGAACCGGGACGGATGGCGGGTCGACCGAGGGGTCCGGGGCTCCTAAAGTGGCTATCGGAGGCGCATCCGGTGATCCGGGAGAAGATCCTGTATCGGCGAGCGGGTCATCCAACCCGCTCCTGGTGATGCCCTTCTCGGCCATAAGCAATCAGCAGCTTTTCCCGGGGGAGTCGCTGCAAGCTTCATTCTGGAGCAATCCCCTGTCTTACGAGTCTGCCTCGTACAGGGAGCGGATCTTACTCCAGGGGTTCAACGCGGTGAATCTTAACCAAGGATCGCCCTTGGGCAGCGGGTCTCCGGCTACCAGGCTTATTATCCCATCCATCGATGTGGATTCAGGGGTCGATGAGCTGGCCATACTGAACCTGGGGGGAAGCCGTGCCTACGAAACCCCCGCCAACACCGTGGGCCATATTCCGGAAACCGCCAATGCTGGCGAAGCCGGAAGCGGATGGTTCTTCGGACATACGGAAAGCCCT
>Ga0209554_1001536_pt1 | contig 17402 bp, 19 predicted proteins | sample MarorgKNORR_S2LV_5_FD_188221 | JGI IMG/M metagenome (GOLD analysis project Ga0209554, IMG submission 188221) | Marine microbial communities from the Southern Atlantic Ocean, analyzing organic carbon cycling - Bottom_A/KNORR_S2/LV (SPAdes) (version 2) | ecosystem: Environmental > Aquatic > Marine...
AAGTAGAGATTTCTTAACAGTGGTTCCACGAACACACAACCATGTTTCTAATACTGTTTCTACTCTTAATACACATATTGCCAATACTAGATTTGGAATAGATTATGCTATTGTCGATGATCATACTGAAGATTCAATGAGATTTATGATTGAAAGTATGTATCAGGCAGGTACAAACTCTTTATTTGATGATACTCGTACAAGACGAGAACGAATTGCTTCATTTGCTGTAATAAATGGAAAAGGATTGGATAACAAAATAACTAATGATAGAATTAGTAATTTAAACAGAGTTGACATTTTAGCAACAATTCAAGATCATATTCATGAATATCATACTACTGCAACACACGATGAACGAGAAGAAATTGCGAATCAATTAAATATATTATCGGATCAAGCACATTCAAAATACAATTTAAGACCGGAATTAGCAGCTTTAGTTAACACTCCATATACAATTTTAGCACATCACGCAATTTAAGATTTGATTACTTTAGTCATTCTTTTGACAAAATCATCGGTATATTTTAGATATTTATCATAATCTTTTCCAGAAAGATTAGATATATCTCTTTTCAATATTTTTTTAGATAATTCATACATATGACTCATAATATCAACATATCTTTTTTCTAAAAGCTTATTTTTTACGAGTTTGAGATTTAATTCTTCTGCAACCTGCGATGGTGAAACTGGAACTTCTCCACGACTCATCAATGCAGCATGAGCAGAATCAATACATGCCCAATATAAATCCACAATCGCAGTATCGACATTAGATTTACTTCTATTCAAACTAGAAAATGCCATATTTACATAAGTTTGGACTGCTTCACGAGAGGGTCTTATCCTCCCATTCAACAGTAAGAGTTGAAGAGGTTCGAAAAAACCTCGATCGATAAATGCAATTCCATCTCGAAGTATGTTTATTGCAACAGGATCACCTGCACGAGTATATTCCCAAAATGCAGTAAGTTTCAATGATTGTACATGCAATCTTTTGGCATTGACCTTTGCAACTGCCTTTTGAATTAAAATTCGATATGTTTCAACAACTTCTTTTGATAAATCAATATGAACATCATCTATAATTATTAAAATATCTACATCACTATCTCTTTTTGAAGTACCTTTTGCAGCAGAACCGAAAAGTACAACTGCGCTGATAAAATCTCCCAATTCATTATATATTAACTTACTAAACTTTTTTGCTAAATCTCGATCTTGTTTGGGGTATTTTGATTCAAAATTCGTCCTACGTTTATTTACTCTAAACCGCATAAACAATTATTCACTTCAGAATATAAATAGTTTTGGCTCACTCTAATGGAAGCTCCGACCACGTAAATGATTGTTTATTATCAACAAATGGAAGATAGTCCGGAGTTATAAAACTAGGAATGTAGGTTTGTCCAAAATAGGATCCTTGAACATCTGCCCAAGTTGTTGTTTGGTTATGTAATCTATAAATTGGAGTTTCTAAATGTTGCATACCTAATGTATATGCTTGAATATCATGATGTCCTGGTTCAATAACTATTTCACCTTTATATCCACCTTTTTCTAAATGTGTCATAAACTCTTTGATTGGAGCATTACCGTAACCCGGAGGCAGATGTTCGTCATTATATCCAAAATTATCTGATACATGAACGTGTCCGATTATTCCTTCTTTAGTTAATTTATTGACTTCACTTCCGAGCCATTGTTTAAACTCATTTTCATCTCCTCCAAAATATTTTCTCCAAATATTTGCGTGACCAATATCGAATGTAGCTTTAATATGGTCTTTTGCTGCCTTCTTGGCTTCAGTTTCAGACATTCGTTTTTTATTATCTTTATCCGTAACTTGTTTTACAAATTCAGAACGTGCATTTTTGATAATTTTTCTCAGATCTTCGGGATGTGAACCATAATTTCCATCCCATAAATTTTCTGGAGCAACAAATAATGGATTATTCAATTTTTTATCTTCAGTCATTTTTTTTGCATGTATTGCTAATTCTGCAATTGATTCAGAAGTTTTTAATTTCCCATATTCTGCAATTGACATAGAATCAAAAATCTTTTTTCGTTTTTCTGCCAAAGATAAATCATAATTATGGAGATGTAATTTTTCTATTTCTAAGCTTTCATTTAATTCGCTCAGATTCTTTTCTATATCAGCAATCTTAACTTCAGATAACTCATGAGGAATAAATCTATCTGCAGGTAGTTTAGTTATAATTTGTTTTCGTGCAACGAGATCAGAATTCATTTTTTCAATATTAGCTGAATATCTCTCAACACTCGCTTTATGGCCTCTAATTCTGGCTCTTTCTTCATATGCACTAGTATCTATTCTATGTAAATTAGCTAACCAATATTTATTTCCAAATGTTTTGTTATAATCTTCTTTTTTTATGAATCCGTCCTGTTTGTAATCTTCCGGAATATAATCTTCAAATTCATCCATTAGTTTTTCACGTGTTTTTTTGTCACCGAAGTTTTCACGATTATCTTTTGCTTTACGCTCAAAGTCATCTATTCCGATAATTTTTCTCTTACCTTCAAAATACTCAAAGGTTTTGAAGTCAGGTCTGATTGCGCTAGAGATTGTTCCGTCATATTTATCCACAAATAAAATCGGAAAAGTTTCAGCTCTACCTGGATGTTCTGTCAATCCAATTTTTTTACCTTTTTTTGTTATGAATGGTGTTTTTCCGTATTCTTTTTCCACACTATACGGGAATTCTCCAGTATGAACTACGATTGCGCCGCCATCGGTAACATCTGCTGCAAAATCAATAGTTCGTTTAACTTCTTCGATATCTTGTGAACGTTTTTGCTCATTAAATGAATTCTGAGAAAAACCTGCTAAACCTTGAACACTCATCGCGGTATGAACTGATTTAATACCAACATCATTTATCTTTGCAATTTCTTTAATTGCAATCCTTTCAGGGATACCCAATGTTCCCGGAGTTAAATTTTGTGCGCCTCCTTTCCCAGTTCCAGTAAATCCTAATTCAATATTTGTTGCACCTTGCATAATTCTTGCACGAATACTATCTAATTGATTTTTCATAGGTGGCGTGGAAATAGATAATTTTCCTGCAGAAAATTTTCCTCCAGTGTACTGATTTCCGGCACCTTTATCTAAAGAATGCCAATAACCGGGAATTTCTGCCTGATCATGATCATGACAATTTGTACTCATTTAGAAATAAAGGCGTTTCTCCTTTTTATCCTCTTCGGGAGAATTATAAAATGGTTCAGATTCGTTTGATTTGTAAAAATCACCTGATTCTTCTTTCTTTTCAAGTCGACCGTAAAAATCTTCTTTTTGGGATTCTTCAGATGAACCATAACTTGGATCTGACAATTGTTTCTCTTCATTTTTACTCAAAGTACTTTCTTCTTCAGCAATCTCTTCTATAGTTCTTTCAATTTTTTCTGCAGATAAATCTTCAGAATTTTGAGAAAGTTTTGAATCTAAACTAAAACGCTCCTCTCCCTCTCTAACTCGATTTAATTGATTAATTGTAATTCTGGCCAATTCAATAAGCTCTTGACGATATCGTTTAACTTTGATATGTACTAAAATTTCTTTTATACGCTTAAGACGAATAAATGGATCAAGTAAACTTAGCTGTTTTTTTAATTCAATAAATTTATTCATCTCTTATCATTCCGTAGTTAATTTTTATAATATCATACAAAGTATCTACGTCTTTTTTAACAGCAGTTTTGGATTTAGTTTTATCTTGTTCATATTTTTTTGAAATCTTTTCTGCCTTTTGAATTGAAAGTTTGTGTTTTCTACGAACTTTAGAAAAATTTGATTTTGATATGCCTTTTTTATCTTTATCTTTGTTATGATAATCATTAATGAATAGAGATAAATCTTCTTCTTTATCAGATTTGGATTTTTTCTTTTCTCGTCCTATGAACGGATTGAACATATCCAATAATGAAGATTTCTTTTTAGGATTCTCGTCCTTTATTTTCTCATTTCGTGCTTCAGCTAAATATGCTTCAAAATCTTTTTTAGAATTATCATCACTCAAAAATGCTGCCATCGATTCATCTACTGCTCTTAATAATTCCATCGTACTCAAATCTTTATTTTCCAGATAATCGTCATATTCTTTTTTAGTGACAGTATATCCTTTCATATTACACTCAATTCGCCCCAACTGGATTGCACCTTTACTATAATCTTGACCCTGGTATGCCATGACCGGTCTCGTACGATAATGAAATTTAACTATAATTACCGGAAAAATGTGTTCATAATCTGTCGCTGCATCAATCTTTTTTCCTTTACATATAATTTCAGTATCTGAAATTAAACTTTCAGAAGTCTGTAATATTTGATAAGATTTATCTCCTTTTACGCCCTGAGTTAGGTTCTTGATATTTTTTAAATAAGGTTTGACCCACTCCAAATACATTTTAATTACGTTGAAATGTTGAGATAAATATTTTACATTAAAATAACGTCGAGTAGTTAATTCTTTGAAAGTTCGCTCTCGCCATTGAACATATTGATGTAATTTCCTTTTCAAAACTTTCTTTACTTGTGTGTTTGTTTCAATTTTATCCACTTGTTTATCAACATCGGCTAGAGTCTTTGCATCAATTCTAAAAAATAAATCAGGTAATGTTACAAAACCTACTTGTTGTGCCAATCCTAATACTGATGTTGCATTCTGACCACCTCCTTCAACACGATCAATCCATAATGATTTAAGTGATAATTCTGCAGATTCACTTCCTTTATCTGCCTCCCTATAAAATCCAAGCCGCTCGTCCATAATTTTTAATTCTCGATATAAAGTCATCATGGACTTAATCATTCCACCAATACTACCTAAATACTGTGCTGCTTTTTCTTGCTGTGCTGCCTTCCTTTGTTCAAAAACTTGCCACTGCGCAGATCCAGGAGAAGTTAAAAATGAATCTTCAGTTTTATTTATTTTATATCCTAGACTATTTTCAATAATTTCGACAACAGTAAAATAAAACTTCTCTATACCTTCTTGAAAATTTTCATAATGTATCTCATGAGAATTAATAGCTTTACCAAATGGCTCTTTACCCATATTCCTAAGTTCATTCAATATTATTAATATCTTTCTTCTTACAAAAAATATATAAGTTCGAGAAGGTCAATTATATAATGACACTTTTCGATAAATTAAATCCATTAAAAAAGAAAGAGGATTTTCCCGAATTTGGAGATTCGTTGGGTGCTAAAACTTCCTCTGTTCCAGGTCCCTCCTTTGATGCTGAACCAATATCCGGAATTGATGATCCAGCTTCAACTATGCCTGTAGTGAGTCCAGAACCCGCAAATAATTCACAATTAAATTCAATCCAATCCACTCTGAATTTATTAGTTTCAAAAATTGAATCCATGAAATCTAGTTTAGATGGTTTATCTCAACGAGTAAATTCATTGGAACAAAAACATTCTTCCAATCAACCTCGGCAACAAACTCCACAACCCCAATTTAATCCATATCAACCGCAAGCTCAACAACAATCTGAACCGCAGCAACAGCAAAATCAGCAACCCACACAAACAAACGAGGATGAAGGATGGCATTTCTAAATTTTTTGAACGAATATTTCATTTCACCATTTAACGCAGTTTATGAATATAACTTAATTAATACTACAACTTACGCCATGTTTGCATTTTTAGGAATATACTTAATTTATTATTTTTTAGAACATAAAAAAATTGAAATAGATATTAAATTTCTTAGAAATCTCATTCCATACATTATATTTGGTGCATTGATGAGATCCTATGTTGATAAAGATCTAATTGCAAAAACATTTTTTACGGTTAGTCCAGGATTATATTTAACTCTGACATCATTATTTTTAATAGGACTTTTATTCGGTAAAATTAAAGAATTGGGAATAATTTCGTTAATTACATTTCTGATAATTTACGGAATCAATTTTTCAATAACCTCTTATTTAGTTTTTATAGTAATTTCATTCATTTTGATGATGAAATTGTTATTATACCTGATTAAAGGTTTAAAATTCACAAAACTATCTAAATATGCACTGACTGCTCAGCTTTTTGATGCAATGAATACTGGTTTTGTTCTTTTATTTTTTGGTGGATTTGAAAAACATGTTGTTCCTCGCGCAATTATTGAATTTTTCGGTACGCCTTTATCATTCATTCCTGCAAAATTGGCTGTAGTAATTCCGGTAATCTATTACTTAAATAAAGACAAAGGAAACTTATCTAAACTAATTTTGGTGGCAATATTTGTTTTAGGATTGGCTCAGGGATTAAGAAATTTGATTAATGTTCTATAAACATTCGTCGCAGATAAATCCATTTACCGTATAATGTAAATGACCTGACAAATTGCATCTTTCACAAACTCCGAATGCTTCTGGATGTTCAGGTTTACCTTTTACCGAAATTCTTATTCTTTCTAAAAAGGTTTCCAATAAATGTGGAGCATGTTCAAGTATATCTTTATTTGTAACGATTCCTATTAATTTATTTTCATGTATAATTGGAACTCTGGAAATATCGTGTTCATTCATTTTTCTTGCAAGAGAAGTGATATCCTCAAATTTTTCACCATGTGCTTTCAGTGGAGAATTCATGACTTGCCGGACAGTTATTTTTGAAGGATGTTTATCTACTGCAATAACTTTCATCATAATATCTCTTTCAGTCAATAACCCAATTAATTTTTCACCTTTACAAACAGGAAGACCTCCAACTCGATGCTTATTCATTAATTTAGCCGCTTCAAAAATAGTCATATCTTGATTCGCAGTTACAACTTTATGGCTCATAATATCAATTGCTCGTATACCTGACGTCATACTGAACAAATTAATCGAGTTAATTTAAATCTATTTATTCTCAAAGAAACAGTTATATATTTAATTTACCAATCGAAAATATGATTGTGTCATGGATTTATGCAATTGGAAGTGTTCTTCTAATAAGTCTTCTTGCATTTATTGGATTATTTACTTTATCAATCAAGAAAAAAACGCTGGATCGTGCATTAATCTATCTTGTCAGTTTTGCTGCAGGTGCATTAATTGGTGATGCATTTATTCATTTACTTCCTGAAATCGTTAAAGAAGTTGGATTTACTTTGACTATTTCATTGTGGGTTTTAGCAGGAATGGTTTCGATGTTTATCTTAGAAAAATTTGTGCATTGGCATCATTGCCACCACCATCATGAACATCATTCTAAAATCAAACCCTTTGCTGTTATGAATTTAGTTGGGGACGGAGTTCATAATTTCATTGACGGTTTAATTATCGGTGCAAGTTATTTAATTTCAATTCCAGTTGGAATTGCTACAACTGTTGCGGTCGCACTTCACGAAATTCCTCAAGAAATTGGCGATTTCGGTGTATTAATTCATGGTGGATTTTCGAGAGCAAAGGCACTCTTCTTCAATTTCTTATCTGCACTTATGGCAGTTTTGGGTGCGATAATTGCATTAACTTCTTCGATATATATTCCGGGAATCGAAAATATATTAGTTCCATTGGCTGCAGGTCAATTCATATATATTTCTGCCGCAGATTTAATTCCCGAATTACATAAAGAGACCGATACTAAAAAATCCATACTTCAATTAATCTGGTTTATTTTAGGAATTATCGTAATGATCCTTTTGGTTTAAATGATAACCCTTAAAAATTCTAGTTAAAATTCTAATTATGCTTATTGGTGTAGTCGGAAAACCGAATGTTGGAAAAAGTACCTTCTTTAGATCTGCAACTCTTGCAGAAGCATTAATCGGAGATTATCCTTTTGCAACGATACAACCAAATCGCGGAACGGGTTTTGTTAAAATTAAAGATGTGGCACAGGAACATGGAAAAATTTCAAACCCTCGCGAAGGATATATTCATGGAAAATATAGATTTGTTCCTATTGAATTGATTGATGTTGCCGGTTTAGTTCCGGGTGCAAGCGAAGGTAAAGGTATGGGTAACAAATTCTTAGATGATTTGGGTGCTGCTGACGTATTAATTCATGTAATTGATTCTTCAGGCTCAACAAATGAACGTGGGGAATCTGTTGATATCGGTTCATACAATCCAATAAACGACATTAAATTTTTAGAAAAAGAACTAGATGCCTGGTTTCATCAGATCTTTGAACGTGGTTGGAATAAATTTGCACGCCAATTGCAACTTTCAGGAAAACCAATAGATAAATCAATTGCTGAACATTTTTCCGGACTTAAAATAAATTTGGAAATGGTTCGAGGTGCATTTAATAAAACCAAATTAAGTAATAACTTAACTTCGTGGGATGATGAAGATATTAAAAAATTTAGTGCAGCTCTTCGAGAAAAGAGTAAACCCATTGTGATCGCAGCAAACAAATTTGATAAAAGTTCAAATGTAATTTTATCTAAACTGAAAGAAAGTACAGATAGTTATATTATTCCTTGCACTGCCGAATATGAGCTTGCATTACGAGAGGCATCAAAACACAAAATTATTGATTATATTCCTGGCTCAACTAGATTTAAAACAATTGGTAAACCAAATTCTTCTCAAAGCACCGCATTAAATAAAATTGATGAATATCTTCGAGAAAACAATAATACGGGTGTTCAAGATATTCTGAATTATTCGGTTTTCAAAATGTTAGATTCAATTTGTGTCCATCCAGGAGGTGTTTCTAAATTAGAAGATTCTCAAGGAAATGTTCTTCCAGATTGTTTTATTATGAAAAACGGTTCAACTGCACTTGATTTTGCATATAAATTACATACAGATTTTGGTGAAAAATTTATACGTGCAATTAATGTAAAAACCAAAAAAACCGTGGGAAAAGAATATAAATTGAAAAATTATGATATTATTGAAATCATCGCAGATAAATAATTCTCAATAATAACCTTTTTAAATCGACATCTGACGGTAGAGTATGGGTCGAATTAGAACTTCCTTCACGAAAAGATTGGTAGATGAATTTTTAGAAAAACACCGATCAGTTTTCAACGATGACTTTAATCACAATAAGATCAAAATACAAGAATTGTCTAATGTTAAGACTAAAAAGATCAGAAATCAGCTTGCAGGATATTTAACAAAAAAAATCAAGCTCTCGAACTAGGTAATATATAATGACTGAACAAGTAGTATTTGTTGGCGGAAAGCCATTTATGAATTATGTGACTGCAGTTGTAATGCAATTTACAACCTCAGGAGCAAATAAAGTTATAATCCGATCTCGAGGTAAATTTATTAGCAGAGCTGTAGATGTTGCTGAAATTGTTAATAGTCGATTTTTAACGGATTCTGTTGAAATATCTAATGTTGAAATTGGTTCTGAAGACTTCAACAACAAAGAAGGTCGTCAAATTAGAGTTTCTACTATCGATATACACCTAGATAAAACAAATTCGGTAAATGTTAGTAAAGATGTTAAAGAATTAACTGACTCTATAGAATCTCCGATCGAAATTGTTTCTGGGAAAACAAAAACAGAAGAACCAATTGTTGTGACAGACACGAATGAAAAACCACAACAAACAATTGAATAAAATATGAATTTGTCTTTTAGTATACTTACCGCAGGTCGCGGAACAAGAATGGGTGACCTAACCCAAACTACGAATAAAACTCTTTTGAATTACAAAGGTAAACCAATTATTGATCATATTGTTGAAGCTTTATCAAAATATACAACTAACATAAACATAATCATTGGTTACAAAAAAGAACAAGTTATCGATCATCTTATTTTGACTTTTCCAGAAATAGATTTCCAATTCATTGAACAAACTGAGCGAATGGGAACGGGTGCAGCAGTAGAATTATTGAAGGATGAACACGATTATTACTTTGTAACCGTAGGTGATTCAATTTTTGATCAAAAAGATTTTGATAAATTCATTGACTTGTTCAAAAACAATCCCGGAAATTATATAATGTCAACTGAAGTTAAAAATCCGTCAAAATATGGTGTATTTGAATTAGAAAATGACAAACTTATTGATTTAGAAGAAAAACCGAAAAATCCAAAATCAAACTCTATTAATTTAGGATGTTACATTTTTGATAAAGCAATATTCAAATATATCGCTGAAACTGATTCTGTGTCAAATGGGGAAATTTATATAACAGATTCGATAAAATTAAGTCTGAATGACGGAAATTTATTTAGAATTTATACTATCGAAAATGAATTTTCTGATTTAACGCGTAAGGAAGATATTGAATAATGTGTGGAATTGTAGGATACATCTCAGTTGAAGAAAAACTTAATCTGTCTGATTTTATGAAGATGATAAAATCATTAGATTATAGAGGATATGATTCATGGGGAATTTCACATTTAGCTGATAAAATAACTATTGTAAAAGAACTTGGTAAAATCACCAATACTGATTTGCCTGGAAAATCTAATTTAATTTTAGGACATACTAGGTGGGCAACACACGGAGTTGTAACTAAAGAAAATGCACACCCTCATTTGTCAAATGACAAAACTATATCGTTAGTGCATAATGGAATTATTGAAAACTATCAGGAACTGAAAAAGGAACTTTCTGGATTTACATTTGAAGGTCAAACTGATACAGAGGTATTAACAAATTATATTCAATCAAAATTAAATGGAGATACATTAACTTCATTTGAAAAGGTTCTCCCAAAACTTGAGGGAACTTATGCAATTGGATTCTTAAAAACTGGAGAAAATAGAATTTATTTTGCAAGAAAGGATTCTCCGTTAGTTTTAGGAATTGGAGAAAATGAAAATTTTCTTTCTTCGGATGTAACTTCATTTTTTGATAGAACAAAAACTGTAATTTATTTGGAAGATGGAGATTATGGATATATTGAAGGTAAAACTGTAAAAATATTTAATTCTGGGTCTGAAGTTGATAGAAAAAAATCAACTATCACTTGGGATATCGATAAAGCAAAAAAAGGTGATTTTGAACATTTCATGCTTAAAGAAATTTCTGAACAAGTTGATACTGTGAAACAATCTCTAATCCAAGATAAAAATACAATATTATCAATTGTTGATGATCTAAAAAAGAAAAAAATTTACATGGTTGCATGCGGAACATCTTACAACGCAGCATTATCTGCAGAATATGAATTTTTGGAAAAAGGAATTATGCCAAAAGTTATACGTGCACACGAATTCAGAAACTATTCTAAGTTTATAGATAAAAATTCATTAATCTTGGCAATATCTCAATCTGGAGAAACATTCGATTTAATTGATGCACTCAAATCTGTAAAAGATTCCGGGGCAGAAATTGTTTCAATTGTTAATGTTCAGGGATCTACATTAGATCGAATGAGCGACAAACGGATTTATATGAATGTTGGTCCAGAAATATGCGTTTTGTCAACAAAATCTTATACTGCACAAGTATCAATATTGATGTTATTGGCGGGATGTTTAAATGACACTTACAAAAATAGTAAAGAAGATCTAGATGATATTGTAAGACATATTTATTATTTAACTTCAGAAAATGCTCGAAAATATACTAAAGATCTTTCACATTTGTTGAGATATACAAAACACTTATTCACTATTGGAAGACGTAGAGATTATCCTACTGCAATGGAAGCTGCTTTGAAAATAAAAGAAGTATCTTATATTCATGCTGAGGGATTTGCCGGAGGACAAATTAAACACGGTCCAATTGCCATGATTGAAAACGGTACTCCGTGCATTGTATTCGTTCCAAATGAAAACAACTCTGACATTTTATCTAATGCTCAAGAACTAAAAAGTCGAGGAGCATTTATAATTGGAATTTCAGACAAAGAACATGAGGTATTCGATTTCTGGATAAAGGTTATTGGTCCAGATAAATATTCTCCAATCTTACGAATTATTCCGATTCAGGCACTTTCATATTATTTAGCAGTTCTGAAGGGATTGGATCCAGATAAACCTCGAAATCTAGCTAAATCGGTGACAGTAAAATAACGTTAAATAGAAACACTTATTAACAAATCAAATTAAAAAAAAATATGGAAACTAAATATACTGCGCTTGACAACGGAAATTTATTTGAAGTAGAATTAGCTTCACTTCATGATAATGGATTACTAATTGGTGATGTGCAAATACAATATTATACTAATGGAATTAAAAATTTTGCAAGAATTGAACGAGTCAGAATTTTAGATGAACATCAAAATAACAAAAAACATTATGGTTCAGTTATGATGAGTGATGCTGTTGGACACATCGAGGAATATAAACCTTCTTTTGATACTTCAATTTTTAATGGTCTTTTAGCATCTGATGCAAGTGATATAAATGATCGTTTATCTTCGGCAGAAAGTAGAGGAATTGATAGAATCCATTTAGAGTGTGATCAAAAGTTAGAAGGATTTTATTCCCGAAGCAATTTTGAAACAGATGATGATTTAGTTATGAAAATTGAGATTCATAAACCTGGTTATTCAAGTCTTGAATAATTATTTATAGTTTTATCAACTAGTAAATTTATGGATGTAGAATTCTCTGACAAAAAACTTGACTTGAAAGATCGGAGACGATTTCAAGAAATAATTTCTAAAAAAAAATTAACGCGGGCGTTTTCTAAACTACGTTTAAGATTAAAAAAATATGAAAAGGACGGTAAACGTTCTAAATATGTTATCAGTGCTGAAGCAGAAACTTCCAAAGGGAAAATAATTCACTCAGAAGGGATTGATTGGAGATTTGGTATAGCTTTGAAACAAACGATATCTAAATTGCTAAAACAAATAAAACGATGATCGAAATAATTTATTTTATTCTAGGATATGGTCTCTCAAAATTGATTGCAGGTTCTGGAGAACACAGGCAAGGAATATTTCCTTCACTAAAATTTGGGAAAATACATATCCACCATTGGGCTTGGTCAGTTGGACTTACTTTATTATTTTTAATTCTCGGAAATATTATTTGGATTTTCTTTCTCGGAATAACTATTCATGGACTTTCATATAGCGATCGTTTCAAGTTCAAGGCAAGTCGATAATTTTATAACTTTAAATCATTAGCCAGATTATGGTCAAACAAACTCTCGTATTAATTAAACCAGACGGTATTCAACGATCAATTTCTGGAAAAATCATAACTCGTTTTGAAAATGCCGGTATGAAAATAATTGGTATGAAAATGGTTTGGGTTGATGAAAAATTATCTAAAACACATTATTCCGAACATATTTCAAAACCATTTTTCAAAGGATTAGATAAATTTATCAGATCCGGTCCAGTAATTGCAATAGTTTTAGAAGGTGTTGATGCAATTAAAAATATTAGAAGACTTGTTGGTTCAACTGCACCAGGTGATGCTATTCCGGGAACAATTCGAGGAGATTATGCACACCATACTTATGAATACACAGATCGTAAAGGAAAATCAATCGCAAATATAATTCATGCTTCGGGTAGTGAAAAAGACGCCGAGAAAGAAATTAAACTATGGTTCAATAATTCCGAACTACATTCTTACAAACGAGCAGATGAACACATTGTATTCTGATATAACTAATAAAAATATTTGGTTAATGTTTAAATATCACTTTTGACTTATTTATTCATGAATAAAATTCGAACCAAATCTAATTTTAAATTAGCAAATAATCTAACATTGTTTAGAAGTTTGTCAAATTCGTTAATTTATGTTTTTCTCCCTCTCTATTATTTCCATTTAGGTATCAATCTAGGAAACATTGGTGCAATTGTTGCTTTATCTCTTATCGCCACAAATATCGCAAAATTTTATGGTGGTTCATTAGCAGATAATTTTAATCGCAAAAAAACTATGATTTGGAGTTCCGGATTAATGATTTTAACAAATCTTAGTTTATTATTTTTTACTTCGGAATTATTTTTTATTTTACGTGGAATTATTTTCGGAATTGCATATGCAATGTTTTTTCCATCATATTCAAGTTATGTGTGGGATATTTCTCAAAAAACCAAATTAGCAACTCATGCTGCAATTTTTTCAATTTATCGTTATTCAGGATTAATTATTGCACCATTTATTGGCGGATTAATAATTTATCTCTACGGATTCAAAGTATTATTTATTGTATCAGTTCTCATCGGAATCTATTCAATATATCTAATTAATTCAATTACTGAATTCAAACACCGGGATAAACTTCCTACTTTTGGGAAAATTTGGGAAAATTATCACAAAATTGGAATGACTCCGGGATTTACATTTTTATCATTTATTCATCTGGCTAAAGTTTCATTTGGACTTATTTGGCACACTTTCATATTAATTTATTTGATAAATATAGTTGGTTACGATTTTTGGCAAGCAGGATTAGTAATCACTGGTGCTTACGTGATTCTGCTTCCATTTCAAATACCTCTCGGTCAGCTATCTGACAAATTTCATTCAAAATGGTTAATTATTCCAGGATTTATTTTATTGGGAATATCGATGAAATTATTCTTTGTTTACACTCACTTTTTAGCTTATGTTCTTGCGGGGGGCGGAGTTGCAATAGGTTTGCTTGCAATAGGTAGGCCGATATATGTACGATTAGCAGAAATGACTCCTGATCGTAAACACGGTAAGGCATTAGCCCTATTTGAAGCAATTTCATGGGGATTAGCAGCAATTATGCTATTCTATGTGAGTGAATTGGCAGAATCTAGATCTATCTTTTTTGTTATAAATCATGGTGGATCTCTTGCAATCGGAATAGGATTGATCCTAATTGCATTTCATCGAAAAATTAGTTGGAAATATGGCAACTATCTAAAACGACACCACATGATAAGATTATACACTCCGATTGACAAGTTTGTTGATTCTTTTCCAATGATCTCAAAAGGTTTCAAATAAACCTTTTCCATCAAACCAAAAAATCAATACACTTTTAAAGCTAAAAATTGGCTATTTTTTAGAGGTAATGATGGAAAATGACAATAAGGCAACCAATTATTACGGTTCTTGGCCATGTAGACCACGGCAAGACCTCGGTATTAGATTTTATTAGAGGTAGCACTCTTGCAGACCGTGAAGCAGGCAAAATTACACAGCATATTGGCGCAACCGAGATTCCATTAGACACAATCAAAGAGATTTGTGGAGATCTTTTAGATATTTTTAAACTCAAATTTGATATTCCAGGTTTACTTTTTGTGGATACTCCGGGACACGAAGCATTCAGTAATCTTCGAAAACGAGGCGGTTCAATTGCTGATTTAGCAGTTTTAGTAATTGACATCAATCAAGGAATTCAACCACAAACAAAGGAAGCAATTGAAATTTTGAAAAACTTTAAAGTTCCATTTATTATTGCCGCAAACAAAGTTGATTTAATTTATGGATGGAAATCTGAATCTAATTTATTTGTAAAGAATTTTGAAACTCAAACTGAAAACTCAAAGAAATATTTTAATGATAAATTTTATACTATTCTCGGAGAATTAGCTGAATTAGGATTTGATTCAAATCTTTATCATAAAGTTGAAAATCATAAAAAAATGGTTTCTATTGTTCCAGTTTCAGCAAAAACTGGGGAAGGAATTGCAGAGTTACTTGCAATTTTAACTGGACTTTCTCAAAAATTTCTTGGTGGAAAATTAGAAATTGATTCTGATGCACGTGCAAAAGGAACAATTTTGGAAATTAAAGAAGAACAAGGAATGGGTACCACTGCAGATATTATAATTTATGACGGTAACATCAAACAAGATGATACAATTATTGTTGGGGGAATAAATGAAACAATTACTACGAAAGTTAAAGCTTTATTGAAACCAAAAGCACTTTCAGAAATTCGAGATTCTAAAAGTTCATTTGATAAACTCAAACAAGTTTTTGCGGCAACGGGCGTAAAAATTATAGCAAATGATTTAGATAAAGCACTTGCTGGTGCTCCAATTTTATCTGCTGAAACTGATGAAGAAATCAAAAACGCCGAGAAAGAAATTTTGAAAGAAATTGAAGATGTTCTTATTCAAACAGAAGATGATGGAATTATGCTAAAGGCTGACACGTTAGGGAGTATTGAAGCTGCTTCAAAATTATTTGAACAACACGAAATTCCAATAAAACAAGCACGAATTGGAAATATTTCTAAGAGAGACATTGTTGAAGCAGAAAGCTCTGCAGTGAAGGGTAGTTTATATGCTGCAGTTTTAGGGTTCAATGTAAAAATAGATGATGATGTGGCTGCTTATGCTAAAGAAAAGAAAATTGAAGTCATTCTGAATAATGTTATTTACAAAGTTGTCGAGGATTTCAAAGAAAAACTTGAAGAACGAAAGAAAAGATTGGACCTTGAAAAATTGGATGATTTATCTTGGCCGGGAAAAATTAAAATCATACCTCAATATATTTTTAGACAAGCAAATCCTGCAATATTTGGTGCAGAAGTTATTTCCGGAAAAATTTCAACCGGAATTAATTTAATTAATGTTGATGGTAAAAAAATTGGAAGAATAAAATCTATTGAAGATAAAGGTAAAAAACTTAAAGAATTAAAACGAGGTCAAGAATCTGCAGTTTCTGTTAGTGGAATGAATATTGGCCGGAACGCAAAAGGCGGTGAAGAATTTTATACAGATATTTCTGAACATGATTTTAGAAAATTGAAATCTAAAAAGGAATTTCTTTCAACTGATGAAAAAGGAATTTTGAAAGAAATTGCTGAAATAAAACGTAAAGAGAAAGATACTTGGGGAATTTAATCCCGTTTGTTAAGTATATATTCAGGTCTCTGATCATATCTAATCATAAACATAGCTTAGCATTCAAAGGATAAAAAGATTGATTTAAACAATTAATTCTTCCAATGTTTTTCTTTCTTCTTTCTTTATTCTCTGCTCTTTCTCAAGTTTGCATCTTTCCAATTTTTGAACATTACTGCTGCTCAAGATATAAGTTATTGGACTTCCCGATAGCGGCTGATAAATGATATTACATAAATCTTCAGGATCCTGATTTTCAATTAGCCAATTACTTGTGCCCCATTCAGAAATTTCATAGTCACCACTTAGCATTCCAGAACGTATGATTTTACCAAGTTTGAAGGTGTCTTTGTCTTTTGACAAAATATTTCCCAATTGTTGAGAAGTAGTGCCGTGACGCATAGTGGAATTAATGTGGTCCCGAATTTCTACTGAATTTCTAGGTTTATCGTGTAAGTAATTTTTAATATTTTTTCTAATTCGAACTGTCTTCATAAAATATACTTGTTATAAAACTTTAAATCAATTATCAAATCAAACACCGAAAATTATTATAAGTCTTCAATGATTACTTAACTACTCGCGTTTATTCACTTTTTTTCTTCAGATCAAACCTTTTTTTCAACAGGTTTTTCCTCTTTTGGAACATCTGCTTCAGATTTGGCTTCTAGACCAAGCAATTTTTCAGG
>Ga0209554_1001537_pt1 | contig 17398 bp, 18 predicted proteins | sample MarorgKNORR_S2LV_5_FD_188221 | JGI IMG/M metagenome (GOLD analysis project Ga0209554, IMG submission 188221) | Marine microbial communities from the Southern Atlantic Ocean, analyzing organic carbon cycling - Bottom_A/KNORR_S2/LV (SPAdes) (version 2) | ecosystem: Environmental > Aquatic > Marine...
TGCCTCCCAGTGGGCGCGCCAGATAAGCGTCTATCTGGTCGCCGTTGTGTCCATTGATAAGTACGGTTTCTGCTAGCATACCTTCGTATTTGGCCATGGTGTTTCTCCTCCTCTAATCGTGTCTCTAACTTCGTTTCGGCGGCGTGGGCGGCCGAGTAGTGGCGTGAACGTTACTACCTGGAGAATTGAGTGTCAACCGGCGTGGCGAGTCACGAACTGTGGCTTACCAGAGGCAGCCCGTTCCCGTCGTCTGCGCTTCCTTTGCCAACGCTACCAGGAGATCTCGGTGCTGGCCGTCCCTGGTCCAGGCTACCGCCAACCCCTCTCGTATCAGCGTCTCGTCGATGCTGATCCCTGCTTCGGTGTATAAGTATAGTAGAAGCCGCCCTCCCCGGTCCTGGGCCCTGGGGCCGGGCTCAAACCTCACCCGGTTTCCGGCCAAGGCACGCAACCTTTCCTTGGCTTCCTTATAGCAGCGCTCTCCTCTTTCCGGGGTATCGACGCCAAATAGTCTGATCCTTCCGGGCGGCGTATCCAAGGTGTCTCCGTCAACGATGCCCAGGACCGGCGTTGCTCGGCAATCGGCACATCGCAACGTGGTCTGTTGATCGACAGGGGATGGGGCAGCGGAACAGGCTGCTACCAGCAGCGTCATGAAAGCTAACCAGCAAAAGCGAAACATGGAATCTGGCGTCGGCTCATTTTCCGGTTCTAGGACTTAGGACATCGCCTCGATCAGGCGAAAGTTCTGCCGGTGCCGGATGGCCCCCCGGCGACGTCCGGCCAGATGCCGTCCTCGGGTATGCGTACGATGCGGTCGACGTAGATCCCCGGAGTCTGGATCTGATCCGGGTCCAGATCACCGGGAGCGGCGATGTCGTTTTCCACTTCCACGATGGTGATGGTGGCCGCCATGGCCATGATGGGGTTGAAGTTACGCTGGGCCATGCGGAACTGGAGGTTTCCCATCGTATCGGCTTTCCAAGCACGAATGAATGCGTAGTCGGCGGGCATGGGGTATTCCAGAACGTATGTCCGGCCGTTGATCTCCCGATGCTCTTTTCCCTCGGCTAGCTCAGTCCCCACGCTGGTGGGGGTGAAGAACCCGCCGATACCCGCTCCGGCGCACCGGATCCGCTCGGCCAGAGTGCCCTGGGGCACCAGTTCCGCTTCTATCTCGTCATCGGCGTACAGCTTGGCGAAGGGAGTCACCCGCGACGGGTGGGTCGGCGCGGTAAAGGCGCAGATCATCTTGCGCATCTGACCAGCCTCGATCAACGTTCCCACATCGACCCGGCCGTCGGTGCCGCCGTGGCCGTTGGAGATGCCGGTAAGATTCTTGGCCCCTAACCGGTGCAAAGCGGCGATCAGGTTCTGAGGCGAGCCGATGCCACCGAAGCCGGGAAACATGATGGTAGAGCCGTCAGGGATGCCCGCCACGGCTTGGTCGAAGGTTTCGTAAATCTTGTTCTTCGCCACCGGAATCTCCGTCAAGACGCCCAAAGGTCGTGGCTTCAGACGAGGTTGCTAACGAGGGGAAGTGTATTGGGATAGGCGTGGGCTGTCAACGGCGCTATAAGAATGGAAAGCCCATCCCCCCATCCCCCTTTTACCAAAGGGGGATGGGGGGATCTTCTCTGCCTTAGCTCCCCTCCGCATCAACCAAGGCCTGAAACACCTTTTCCGAAGTGATGGGCAAGCTTCTCACGCGGGCTCCCACGGCGTCGCGCACCGCGTTGGCGATGGCCGGGGCTATTGCGCCGCAAGGGCTTTCTCCGATGCCTTTGGCGTTGTACGGTCCGGGACCGGCATCCGACTCCAAGACCACGGTTAGTAGCTCCGGTATGTCTTTGATGCTGGGAATCTTGTACTCGCCGAAGGTGCTGGTGGTTACTCGTCCTTCGTCCACGACCAGTTCTTCCGACAAGGCGTAACCGATGCCTTGGATTATCGCCCCGTCGATCTGCCCTTGGTGGTCCACTGGGTTCAGGACTTTGCCCGCATCGTGCGCCGTTGTGAACCGCAGGAGTTCAACCTCTCCCGTCTCGGGGTCTACTTTCACCTCGGCCACCTGGGCGGTGAAGGAGCTGACGGGCGCCGGGACCGGTTCCCGCACATGGCCGTCACCCACTATCGGACGTCCCAGCCGCATCAATAGGCCGGACCATGGCTGTTGATCGCCGTTATCTTGCCGAACTATTTGAAGTCCTTGCATCGACATGTGCTCTTCGGGCCAACCCAGGAGATCCGCTCCGATGCTTATCAACTCGGAGGACGCTGCCCGGGCTGCTTGTTGAGCCGCCAGGCCCGCTACTCTAGTTACCCTACTGCCGCCAACACCAGTGTCAAAGGGTACACCGTCGGTATCCCAGACTTGAACTTCGATAGCGTCGACCGGCAGATTGAACTCTTCGCCCACGATCTGCCTCAACAACGTGTAAGTGCCAGTACCAGGTTCAAAAATGGCAGTGTGAACCACCACGGTACCGTCGGGATTCAACGTGACGGAAGCATGGGATTCACCCCCCGCGGTGGGTCTGTCGGACACTGCAACTCCGCGGCCGACATTGGGGGCCTTGGAATTTCGGTATCCTGAAACGGTAACCGCCGCCTCCAGTGTTTCTTTGGCCCGGATATTCTCATAAACGGTCCCCAACGGGTTCTCGTCGCCCTCCTCCAGCATGTTTTTCATCCGCAAGTCCATGGGGTCCATCCCCAACTGCCGGGCGATCTCATCCATGTGAGATTCGGAGGCAAATACCGTCTGGGGCTCACCGGGCGCGCGCATGAAACCTCCGGGCACGGTGTTCGTGTAGACCTGAACACCTTCGAGATGAACGTGGGGTATTCGGTATGGTCCGCCGGCCTTGGAGGAACCGCCCAGGTTCACTCCCGGCGCTGGCTTGAAGCCTCCGTATGCGCCGCTGTTGAAATAAACGTGGGACTCCTGAGCGACCAATGTTCCGTCACGCATGACGCCGGTCTTGAGTTGGATAACGGCGGCATGGCGGGGGTTGCCAGCGGTAAATTCCTCGATGTAGTCCATGGCCATCTTCACCGGACGGCCGGTGCGGTCGGCCAAGTAGTAGGCCAAGGGAATGTCCATAGGAGACCCTTTTCCACCGAAATCGCCACCGATACTAACGGGGTTGATCCTGATGCGTTCCTCCGGAAGGCCCCAGGCCGCGGACAGTTGCTGTTTTATGGCGTATGGAACTTTGCTGGACGCCCACACCTGCACTCGGCCCGTTTCGTCGATCCAAACTAGGCACGTGTGGCTTTCCAAGTAGGCTTGGTGTTGTCTAGCCACGGTGAAAGTGCCCTCAACTATCACATCGGCCTGGGCAAATCCCTCCGCCACGTTGCCTTTGCCCCAGGTGTCCCGCACGAAGGCGTTGGTTACCGTGTCTAGGAGACGGGGCAGACCTGTGTAGCTGTTGACGTCGGGATACAGGATGGGCGCGTCCTGCTCCAGGGCATCCAGGGGGTCGTACACCGCGGGTAGCTCTTCGTATTCGACCTCGATGCGAAGTAGGGCCTCTTCAGCGGTATCCCGGTCAACGGCGGCGACGGCCGCCACCCGCTCTCCGACGAACCGCACCTTGTCTTCTGCCAGCACCGGCACGTCGTACAAGCGCCGCCCGTACCTAACGCCCCTCAAGTCGGCGCCGGTTAGTACGGCCATCACGCCAGGCACCTGCTGGGCGCCGGAGGCGTCGATATGAGTGATCCGGGCGTGGGGGAAAGGGCTTCTGAGGGCGCGGCCCCATAGCATTTCCGGCAACACCAAGTCGCCCGTATATCGTTCACCGCCGGTTACTTTGCTTTCACCCTCTAGGCGAGGCGTTGACCGGCCGATGTTTTTGTAAGCAACCACGCCCAACCTCCTAGTAATCCAGGGTTCGACGCAGCATAATCCATCAGACATTGGGTGTCCAGAAGTCTTCTTCATGTCTGATGCACGGAAAAAGTATCTAAGGTCTTTCACGGAGGCGGAGAATTGACCGCAAATAACACTGGGACAGCTGGTTTCGACCCCACGGTGCGGTTCGGCCTGTTCGATTGGATCGATAGCAATGGGATGCAGATCGCCGATCTTTATGAGGAACGCCTAAAGTATCTGGAGTTTGCCGATCAAGCAGGGTTTTATTGCTATCACCTGGCGGAGCACCACGCCACGCCCCTCAGCATGGCGACGTCCCCGGGCCTCTTCCTGGCCGCCGCCGCGCAACGCACCCGCCGCATCCGTTTGGGCCCGCTGGTTTATCTACTGCCACTTTACAACCCCTTGAGGCTGACTCAGGAGATCTGCATGCTGGACCACTTGAGCCAGGGCCGGATGGAGCTTGGCGTTGGACGGGGCGTCTCTCCCTATGAACTGGGCTTCTTCAACGTGGATCGCGAAGGGTCGCGGACCATGTTCCAGGAGGCGCTATCCACCATCTTGCCGGGACTGGCGGAAGGACAGGTTTCTGTCCAAGGGGAATATTTCTCTATCGACGATGTTCAAGTGCATATGCGTCCCTTCCAGCGGCCCTACCCGCCCCTGTGGTACCCCACCGACAATCCCGACTCCATCCGGTGGCTGGCCCAAGAGGGGATCAACACCGTCACCCACTATGCTCCCATCAACGTCGTTAAAGAGCTGTTCGACCTGTACAAGAGCGAGTGGCAAGAGCATCGAAATAAAGAAGGCCGCTTGAACGGACACGAGCCTGACCCCAAGCTGGGAATCGTCCGCCACGTCTACGTAGCCGACACCGATGAAAGGGCGTTGTCCGAGGCCAAGTCCGGGTTTGCCGGCTTCATCCACAACTTCAACTACCTGAGAATCGCCCATGGCGATACCAGTGGGAGAGCCGATTACCTGGCGGACTTCGAAGGGCGAATGGCCGACGGTCTGCACATCGTGGGCTCGCCTGCCAGTGTCGTGGCCCAGGTCAAGGATCAAATTCAAGCCACCGGCGCTAACTACTTCGTGGGCTCCTTCTTCTTTGGCTCGCTGACGTTCGAACAGACGATGGAGTCGATGCGGCTATTTGCTGAAGAGGTGATGCCGGCATTCGGGCCGGCGCCGTGAATCGGTGGACCCGTAGTCGGTCAGTGTCCCAGCAGGCTTAGCCGTCTGTCATGGCGATGGCCTGAACTTCCACCATCATCTCCGGCCGGGCCAGCGAGTCGATCCCGATCAACGCGCTGCAGGGAAATCCGTCGTTGAAGTATTCGCTCCTGATCTGGGTGAAGCGGGTTCCGTACTGCATGTCCTTGATGAACACCGTCATGGTGACTATGTCGTCCAGGGTCCCTCCGGCCCTGGCCAAGGTCGCTCTGATACGCTCGAAGGTGGCTCGCACCTGTCCCTCGAAGTCGCCCGCCAACGACTTGCCGGACGCGTCGGTAGTTGCTCCCACACCCGCCAGGTAGATGGTGGCGCCACCGGATGCCTTAATAGCAGGCGAATAGCTTCGTAGGTCCTCTGCGTCGCCTCTGAAATACTCTTTAGGCATGGCTTCTTCCTCCTTATCGTAGTGGGTCCCCGATTCCTGATAGGCCGGGAATGTACCATGCCTGGTCCGGCGGCTCAAGGGGTCTTTTCCCGGGAGCCAGAATGGCACAATGGGTTGAAAGGCTATTGAGGGCTAACGATTGAGGGAATTAATCCAGGATCTAGGCGCGTGTCCGAGAAATTGCCAACTTGTTAGGCGGGTGAGCACACACGTTACGAACAGGGCGCCCGCTGTGTTCGGTGCCGTCATCAATCAGCACCAACAGTTGGAGCTAAGGGGTAGAGAGGTAAGGTGTCTCGTGTTCGATGGCGTCAAGAAACCGTTCCCGCAATTCGCCCGCGTGCTGACTGCTGAGCACTTCATCGTCGTTCGCGTATGGCGGGACGCGAAGCTCGATGTCTCCGTATTCGGTGACAAAGGTGTGGCTTCCTACCTGAGAGCGGCTGCGGGTCACGAACAGGTAACTTTTGCCTGGTTCAAGAGGCTCGTCGTTCCCTCTAAGTATCAGGGCGTGATCTATCCAAGAATACCCCCCGGCTTGCTTAACGGTCCCGGTCCCGTTCGCCGAGCCCTTGAGAGCCTCTTGGACCCGGACAGTGAATGATGTCTTGAGCATCCCGTCAGTTTTAATCGTACGTCCCTTCTCTAAGACTTGACCGAAAAAGACGTGGTCGGCAAAGTTGACCAGCTTTCCATCGTCGCGCACGTCGAAAACCGAATGGCCGCCGACCCTGACCACCTTTACGGGCCCCGGCCAGACACTTGGGAGCGTGGCCCATGTAAGGAAGACGGCCAACGCCACCCCAAAGATGATCGTGATTGACGCCAACAGTAGACGCTTCGATGGTGGGAGAATCGTGGTCATAACTTCTCACGTAGTTCTCAATAGCCGAATAATATACGTGAATAGGGGTCCGGTTTTCCTGGTTCCTTAACTTGGTCTGATTGCGTCTCATGGTTCCGATTATTACTTAGAGACGTTGGTTTCGCTTTGGCGGAATCCAGCCACTGGAGCCGCTAGCCGTATTTAAGGGCTATTGGGATCGTAAGGAACCTCGCGCTCTACGGCGTCGGTAAACCGTGCCCTTAGTTCGGTAGCATGTTGACTGCCAAGCACCGCTTCGTCGCTGGCGTGCTTTGGGATGCGAATCTCAATATTGCCATAGACGGGGAATAATGTGTGCTGTCCTGTCTCTCGGCGGTCGAGAGTCACGAAGAGGTAGCTCTTTCCTGGCTCAAGAAGCCGGTCGCTCCTCGCCAGTTTCCTACCGCGGTCATCTCCGCCAACCCCGCCATGTTGCCGGACCGTCACTGTCCCGTTCACAGTGCCTTTGAGAGCCTCCAAAGCCTTCACGCTATACAGAGTCTGGCGATACCCGCGATCCTCGGTCTGTCCCAACGCCTCTAGGACTTGAGCGAAAAATACAAAATCAGCGAAGCCGACCAGTTTTCTGTCGTCCCGTGGATCGACGACAAAGGTGGCGCTGCTTCCGGAGGAGCCACTGGGGTCCTGACTGTATGACGGCAAGAAAGCCCATGTCAGGAAGACGACCAACGCTATTCCGAAGACGACCGTGATCGACCCGAACAATAGACGCTTCGATGGGCGGCGAATCGTGGTCATGACGCCTCACGTAGCTCTCCGTAGACGGATATTATACGTGAGTTAGGTGGCCCGGTTCTCCAGAACGCCTAACTTGAGATGGAGTCAGATTAGTTGGCCAAGAATATTAAAAAGGCACGCCGCCTTCGATTGGGGGGTGCCTTCGCCAATTCTGTGGGGTGGCTTTGCTACTATTAAGAGGGGGGCTGACCGCTCGAAAATCCATGCCGTTGTGGCTCGACTTCTTTCCTTTCGATCTGGCCCTTCGCCGCCTCGATCTGGGCACGAAGCTCTGGCAACGTCCAACTCGCTACCCGCTGGGAAAATTCATCGCTGTTACGTGCGCTTTCGAGCCGGTCCTGTTCGACTATCCGGTACGCGCCCTGGCTATTGACTAATCTATAGACGAAGGGTGAACCGATCGGTACACCCCTCTTCTTTTCTAGTATCCTTTTGAGGAACAGGACGGATCTTTCTCCAGGCTGCGTCCAGGTAGTATCGTCTAGATAGGAAAGGATTACCTGATCCACTTCAAGAATTATCATCGGGTTGTCGATTGTCCCGGCCAGGGTTTCTTCCAGGTTCACTTCGAATCGATGTATTTCTAGTGGCCGCCGGGCATCACCCATGAATCTACTCTCAAGTTCCGCCGACACCTTGCCAATTATGGCCGCCTCGGATGTCGCCACCATTACCGGGAAGGACTCAAAATTGTGGATCTCCGATAACACGGCGCGTGGGCGGGTACCCCCTACAGGCGCTGGCTCCTTAATTGCCGGCTTCTCCAACTCGCCGGTCGTGGCCAGAGAGCCGGGACTGATTTGCTCTTGCTGGGTTGCCAGGTCACGAGCAGGCTCCTTTGACTCGGTAGTCGTTTCGCAGCCAACGTTGAAAGTTATTAGCGCAATCACGATCAGTACAAGCCTGCCAACCGGTATAGTACCCGTTATCGCATCCACGTAACGCAACTGAACACCTACCGCGTTAGTAATTCGAACTGATATCGCTGTCATCGTGACTCGTGAAACCAGTATCGCCGAATTCACCCTGCTTCATGCACGATGACGCCTCACAGAGTTCTCCGTAGCCGGAATTATACGTGAATAGGGGCCCGGTTTACCGGGCCCCTTAACTTGGGCTGGCGTTATTGCATCTATAGATCGGTCCAAGGCGGTGGAGCTATTCTGATCTAGGCGCTACAAGGAAACTCTTTCCTGAGCCTGGACACGCGGGATTCGCTGGCTGCCACTGAATCACTCAGATGAGAACAGCCCTGCTATTTTGGCAGTTTGACGGAGGTCAGTCCGTTACCACAACAAGCGATCCGACGGTGAAGGACTCGATCCCCCTGCAAGCAGGGCTGGGTGGCCTAGCATATTGAGGTCCACGAAACGATACCGAGCCACCCGGCCTGATTCGATCACCGTTTCCCAATTGCATGCGCTCTCCTCCGAGGCCAACATACTCGATGGTTTGGGTAGTGGCGTTCCAGGAAGTCGGCTCCGGCCATATTAGTAAAATCGACTCCTCATTGTCCAGGACCATCCTCACACAGCCATCTGAGATATCAAGCGTCCCGATCCCGGCGCTGGCGTCGTCAGTGTAACTGGAGCCGCCGGGGTCCCAGGTGACAAGGGGAGACTCATTGATCCTAGTTTCTTCGCCGATTCCCGCGGCGACGTCTTCAATAACACTGGAGCCGCCGGGGTCCCCGGTGACAAAGGGAGACTCCTCAATCTTAGTTTCCTCACCGCATGCGACGACCAATAAGAAGGAAACCATCGTGATAATGAGCCACTGATGCATAAGCCGCACTCCCTCAAGTAATCCTCGGTAGCCAGGTATTATACGTGCAACGAGGCCCGAAACATCGGGCCCCGTTTTCTAGGCTAGTGCGGCTTTATCCTACTGGGACTTCATTTATTACTACGGGTTCCGAATATCGAAGGGGACCTGATGTTCGACCGCGCCGGTAAACCGTTCGCGCAATTCGCCCGCATGCTTACTGCCAAGCACCTCATTTTTAGTGGCATGCTTCGAGACGCGGATCTCGATGTCGCCGTAGCCCGAAATAAGTGTGTGCCATCCCTTCCGGACGAGGGGACGCGTTACGAAGAGATAGCTATTACCAGGCTCAAGTAGCTCCGGGTCGCCCATCATCCGGAACGTGCTGTTCTTTCTGGTATTAAAGCCGCCTTGCTGATTGACAGTCGCCTCGCCGTCCACCGAGCCCTTGAGAACTTCGAGGATCTTGACGCTGAATTGGGTTTCGGGCCACCCGCGCTCCTCAGACTGCCCTAATTCCTCATTTACTTGTCCGAAAAAAATGCTATCGGCATAGCCGGCCAGTTTTCTATCGTCGGATAGGTCTGTAATTCTAGTGGCGTGTCCAATCCCGACACCTTGGGGGCCACCAACGTAATTCGGAAGAAAAACCCAAGCCAGCGCACTTACTGAAGCGATCGCCAAGACGGCCAGGATGGTCCCGAACAGGAGCCGCTTCGACGGATGCATAATCGTAATCATTTTGATTACCTCCATGGTAGGTTTAGGTCGGCTATGCGGTGCGCGTATGCATTTTGGTGAACACTATTCACGCCAACGATGATTACCACAAAGAGTTGTAGTCAGACGTGTCATGTGTGCCTATTACGCAGGGATAACTGTCTTCCGTCATCACTTCGGGGTCAAAAGTGTGAGCTAGCCCATGCGCGTGGCCCATCTCGTGCATAGCCACACTCTTTTTTCCGCAAGCGCTTAGGCTCACCATATAGAAATCGTTTAGGTAGATCTCATCAGCTACTCCTGTGCCTGAATAGTAATGAAATTGCTCCACTGCGACATCTTCGTCGTCAACGTCGAACCATTCTAGGTCGTTGACCGTAAAGATAGTGTCTGGCAAAATGTCCACACAGTTGTCCCCACCCTTGAGGGCTTCCCAGCCATCTTCTGCCGCTACTCGTTCCGTGTCGTATTGAGTGCTTTCCTGCCAACGGATTTCACAGCCGTCAACTGAGCTGAATCCCAAAGTATGTGCTTGCGCCGTTCCTCCTGCCAACCACAAAATGGCGACTGCCGCGACGAGAAAGATGGGCATCGTATTCTTGCGCATTTCTTTAGGTCTCCTCCTTGATTGAACTTGGGCAGATAATCTCTGATACGCTCGTAATTCGTTACTTCACGTTATACATTTAGCGATTGAGGTATCAATATCCAGAATGGGTATTTTTATCTTTTTCATCCAATGCTGCATCTATCCACTGCCGGCCGCGGATGCCAAGTTTCTGCCGGATATGCTTCACGTGGGTTTCAATCGTCGCCACGGAGATTCCGAGAGAATTTGCCATGGCTAGATTCGTTGATCCGGTGCTCATCAGATCAACGACTTCTCGTTCCCGCCTGCTCAAGGGTTCGTTCGTCATTACAAACCACATCCTTCCGCCAGGAATTATTCGAGCGGCGTGTCCAGTGTTATGCCAAGGCTTTAGATTGGGTGGAAGTTTATGCCGAATGGATTGCAAATGTCAATCATGTAATGGCATTGTGCTGTTAATAGAACAAAGTTATAGAAGGGGTTACGGCAGAAAAAGATTTATACATGAATCGAATACGTTACCATCAACTTACAGACGCGATTTCCGACTACGGCGCGGTTATGAACGGCCCGCTATTACCGGAGTTGGAATGGCATTGGTTGGGGAATGACAAGTAAATATCGTGGACGTTGCGGGGAAGGGGGAGAACGAAGTTGACGCTTCGGTTGCGCGAACCTATGGGGAGACGAACGAGCGTCTAGGGTTTCTGGCGCGCCACCAAGTGGTGGCTCACCTCAGCAACCGGCAAAAGGCTGGGCGTGCGTTTGCCCTGGGTCCAGCTGGCGCCTAGCGGGCGATTTGAGCACGGCCCGGTGAGTACCTCAGGGACGCATATGGGGTCTAGGGCTAGTCGTCGTCTTGGTGGTAGGCATCCACAAAATTCTTGAAACCCCGAACTTCTAAGCAGTTCTGGCATTGCCCTTGGCTAACCGGGCCGTTGGCCGGTTCTATGATCCAGTGATGGGCGCATGCGGGACCGTCGGCCATATTCAGGGACTCGACCGATGCTTCGGCGGCAACCGCCTCGGCTTCTTCGACTACTTGTTCCAATTCCCTAACTGCGTAAGCTGTCATGATTCCGCTCCTTGTTGAATTCAATTCAAGTTACTCCTCGGTCGTTCTTCGCGGCATCACCCTTTAGGGCGATATTTCGGGTGACAAAAAGGCTAGTCCTTTTCAAATGCCTGCCCATGAGCGTTAATTCACCGCCGGACCGGATTGTTAAACCCCGTAATTCCCCTTCAAATAGTCCGGTCAAACACCTCAATTTTGCCGTGTTTCGTATATAATCGTCCCGATGAACCAAGAATTACCTAAACTGCGTCCTCTTAGTCTCCATTGGGTCAACTGGCAAGGGGAGGAAGTTCTTTCCATACAGGATTCCCTAAGGCTTGGCGAAGGCTACTTCATGGTGCCTCGGACCATCGCCCCGATGCTGGCTATGGTGGACGGCACTCGTAACTCGGATGCGCTGCGTACCGGATTTCTCCTTCGCACGGGTATACAACTGGATTCGAGCCAGGTCGACGAGTTTATCAAGAGTCTGGATGACGCGTTTTTGCTGGACAACCAGCGTTTCCAAGGGGCGATGGCGAAGGTGATGGACAACTACCGTTCGGGACCTTTCCGTCCGTCGTCTTTGGCCGGCAACGCCTATCCTAGCAACGGAGACGAGTTGCGGGAGGCCATGGACGTTTATTGCAGCAACGCCAATGCCGATGGCGGCGGACAAGTCCTGAAAGATGGCGGCGGTGGCGCCAAACGCATCGCGGGCCTGATCAGCCCCCATATCGACTACAACCGAGGGTGGCGCACTTATGCGGAGACTTGGCAGCCGGCCCAAAAGGCGGTTGAAGATGCCGAGTTGATTATCATACTGGGAACAGACCACTCCGGCAGCCCCGGCAGACTGACCTTGACCCGTCAAGATTACGCCACTCCTTGGGGGCAATTGCCCACGGACACGAGCCTGGTTGACGGCTTGGTGGAGATTCTTGGCGAGGACGGAGCGTTCAAGGAAGAGGTCCACCACATCGGAGAGCATTCGGTGGAGTTGGCCTCGGTTTGGCTGCACTACTTCGCGGGAGGCAAGCCTAAACGCATGCTCCCTATCCTCTGTGGGGTGGACGAAAACTTGGTGGAGAAAGGCGCTGAAACCAACGGCGTCCTCCAACAGGCCCTGTCCTTCCTGGCCGATGTCGTAGCGGAACAGAATACTCTCGTGGTTGCCGCCGGCGACCTTAGTCACGTCGGGCCTGCTTTCAGCGATTCCATTCCCCTTGATCTGGCAGGCAAGGCCAGGATCCGAACCAGCGACGAGGAATGGTTGGAAGTGGCCTGTACTGGGAGCAGCGAACGACTGGCAGAACACATGCGCAGCAAGGGAGACGCTACCAGGATCTGTGGCGCGTCGCCCATCCGCTACATGCTGGCTATTCTGCCAGAGACGCGGGGTGAAGCGGTGGCCTACGACCAATGTCCCGCCGACGAGCAGTTCGGCTCCCTAGTCTCCATCGCCGGGGTTTTATTCACTGAGTGAGCCTGGATGACCCAGCAGTGCGTGATTGCCGGGCGGTGGACGGCAAAGAACGGCCGAAGCTAAGTCGACGGTACGATTCTCCATTGCTAACACATGGTGAGACCAAACCGATGGGTCATATCCGGATAGCCTGATCTACAAGGTGCGGCGTGCCTGAATTCATATTAATCATCGGCGTCATCGCCATCGTTCTGACGGTTACCGCCCTGGCGTCCGGGCTGGTTGAGCGCTCGCCGCTGTCCTTTCCGATGATGTTCCTCGGCCTGGGCTTCTTGTTGGGCCGGGGCGGTATTGGCGCTATTGATATTGGACCGCACAGTCCCCTCCTGGAAGTTGTCGCCACGCTAACCTTAGCTCTGGTGTTGTTCCTCGACGCGGTTAAGTTGCAGATCGCCGAACTGGGCAAGGGATGGCTGGTGCCGGCACTGGTATTGGGCCCTGGCACCGGAATCATCATTGGACTTGGAGCGGTTGCACTGGCCCTTTTGCTGGGATTTCCTTGGCTGATGGCGTTTATCGGCGGCGCCATCTTGGCTTCCACGGACCCGGTTGTCCTTAGGGAGATTGTGCGCGATGGACGGATCCCCCGCTCCGTACGCCAGGTACTGAAGTTTGAAGCCGGGACGAACGACATCATCGTGCTTCCGGTGATCCTGGTCCTGATCGCCGTGGCCACCGCACAAGCCGGAGGAGCGGCCCAGTGGACCGTCTTCATGGCGAAATTGCTTGTATTGGGGCCCATCATCGGATTCGCCATCGGAGGCATCGGGTCTTGGGCAATGAACAAGATTGACGCCCGCATGGCCATCAGGGAGGAGCACCAAGCGCTCTACGGCATCGGTTTGGTCCTGGCGTCATACGCGGGAGCCGTGGCGGTGGGAGGAGATGGGTTTCTGGCCTCCTTCGCCGCCGGAGTGGCGGTGGTGGTGCTGAACCAATCATTATGCGAATGCTTCCTGGATTTTGGCGAGATCGCCTCAGAGATGGCGATGCTTCTCGCTTTTGTTCTATTCGGGGCCGTTCTCTCCGGAATCCTGGGATCGGTGGCCGTTGGACCGGCGTTGATCTTGGCGGTGTTGGTGATATTCCTGATTCGCCCGCCGGTGCTGGCCCTGGTGTTGTCCCGGGCCAAGCTAAGTTGGGAGGCTCGGGCCTTTGTGTCCTGGTTCGGTCCGCGGGGTTTGAACTCGCTTTTGCTTGCCTTGCTGGTAGTTCAAGCGGGCATTCCCGGCTCTGAGTTGCTCTTGGCGACCATCGGAGTGGTGGTGCTGGCCTCGGTGACCATTCATGGAGCGTCGGCAACCCCGGTTAGCGCGTGGTATAGGCGAAAGGCCTCCCGTGAGATTCTTGAAGAGGAAAAGGAGGCTACCGTCGCCGGACTGTTCGGGCAGCATGCCGGCGAAGTGCCAAGAGTCTCAGTCGATGAATTGGCCGAACTGATCTCCGGCCCCAACCCGCCGGTGATCCTCGACGTAAGAGCTCGAGCCAGCTAGGATCATGATGGCTCCCAGATACCGGGAAGCGTACGGGTGCTGCCGGATCAAATCTTGGAATGGGCCGCTGATCTCCCCGAAGATCGGATGGTAGTCGCCTATTGCGCTTGACACGATGAAGCTACCAGCGCCCGTGCGGCGCATCAACTTCGACAAAAGGGAATCAACGCCGTGGCTCTATTAGGAGGAATCGACGATTGGCGCGCCCAGTTTTCCGTCGACCCAATCACGGCCAAGGCCTGATACTATCTGCAATGTTTGGGGCGGGCTTGGCATCCTCGCGTCGTCGCTCCTCTCTAGTCCTCACACATTCTCGATTTATAAGCGCATCTAACCTACGCATCAAGGCATCGAACCCGGTTGGAAGGAATGCTTAAGGCAATCCACCCAACTCGGCTAATCGTAACTAAGATTCAGGAGTCACAACTTTGGCTGGATATTGGCCAGCCGGTCACGTCACGTAAAGGAGGAGATAACGTAAATATGGGTGTTTTTTTACAGCGAACAAGCTTGATCCTGGGTCTCTTATCACTGGTGTTTGCCCTTTTGAGTGGTATCCACCTCCAGCACATATTAAGTGATGGCGGCGGAAGGCATCCGGGCGAATTTGCGGTTCTGATCGTTTTGGCCCTTTTGGTGTTTGCCGGTTCCTGGAGCGGAGCCCGATCCCATTCAAGCTCATAGCTAATAAGGCCGTTGGCCGAATGAAATGGACAGAGCAAAGGATTTTCCCTTTGGCAGATTAAAGAAGGGCGAATCAGATAGATCCTGGGCGGTGGATATCGGGAGGGATATGCAGACCTGGAGGCTGTAATGGCAGATCGGAAAGAAAGATACGAGCGAAAGCAGGGTGCTCGAGAGCGGCGCCAGCAGGAATCTCGCAGAGCGCGCCGGGGCAACTTGCGGCGAAATTTGATGATGGCCGCAGGTGGGCTAGCCGTCTTGGTTGTGGCGGTTGGAGGATTCGCACTCTTCATGACGACAAGCAGCATGTTCGGTAAGATCCTGCCACCCACCGGGTACTCGCCATCTCATAGAGAGACTTTGCCAAGGCAGCAGATAAACACGCAGCCCATTCATAGACTGGTGCAGGAGCACGTGATGGAACGTGATCCCGGCCATGAAAGGGGAAGCATGTTGATCCAGTACAACTGCCGTAAATACGAATGCGGGGATGATTTGGTGGACAGGCTTACAGATATCGTGTCGTCCTACCCTCCCCAGGTCTACCTTGCGCCTTACCCTACGATGGACTCGAAGATTGCGCTAGCGGCGCCCGGCAAACTGCTACTTCTTGAAGAGTTAGAAGAGGACAAGATACGAAAGTTCATCGACGATAACATGGACCGGTGAGGATTGGACACCCTTCAAGGATCGAATTGGGGTAGCTACCAAGGAGTGATATTCGACAATGTAATAATTTTGAGTATATTCCTTGAGGCTGGCCGATTTGTGCCGAATTTGCAATAGGTTTGTGCCCGCGTTCAAAGCGATCACATGCCTGCATTAAGAAGGAGTTCATCAATAAAGGCTCGTTTGAGCCTTATTCATGTTTATCGACATCGTTTCCAAACTACTTAGTTCACGATTGATAAGCCATCCGGTGTTCAGCAGGGTACAGGGGCGCAAATGTCGGACGTAGCACGCCTATAGAAGGAGATTTTCCTTCTGTTTTACGAAGCTGTTGCGAAACTCCCGCCTGCAGGTACGCCTGATTTCCCAAATCGCCAGGAGGACTAAGGCTGAACAGTTAGGGTGCGTTTGAATCCGGAATTCCGGAAGATTCAGTCAATTGCCCCGTGGCGACGATCCAAGCGCAGATAATTCCAAGCGGGACCCAGGCAAGAACCCCTACATAACTTACGAATATCCAGTTGGGCCCTCCCATAAATAGAAGCAGCGTTAGACTCCCGCCCACGGCGTTGGTGGCCGAGTGTGCAAGACTGGCTGACCATATGCTTCCGGTTCTAACACGGAGCCATCCGAAGATAATGGACAGCATCACCGCGCTTACCATGAAAACCAACATCCCCAACAAAGGATTGCCCGGGAAATTGTAGCCTCGAAGATTAATTGGTAAGTGCCAGAGCCCCCAAATAAGACCTGTCGAGATTGCGGCCAACAGGGGACGATTGCTCATCAGGCGGATTTGGAGATAACCGCGCCAGCCGAATTCTTCACCCCACAGAATCGGGGTAGCCACTAGGGCAACAATCATGAACTGTAATGGCAACAAGACGAAGATACCAGGAGGAATAGAAGGAAGCGGGGTTCCATCCGGAATCAACTCCCTCAGGGCACGTTCCAGAGTGAAGTCGGGGTATGTTATCGCCAGAAAGGCCGCAAGGAGCGTGATAACTGCAACCACCACCAAAGGTAAGGACCAGCCGGCGATATAGTAGCGCCATTGCCGGAGATTAATTCTCAGCCCTGCGTCCCGAAATCCTTCCTGAGTGACCCACTTTCTCACAACTACGGCGCCCACAGCCGGTGCAAACGCACCGGGTAGGATGGCGAGTTGAAACAGCGGATTATCGGGCGACAACCCGATCCGTAGCGGAATCTCCCAAAGGAACCACGCCAAGCCAAAAGCTATAAGCAGGTATACGATAATGCCTTTCTTGTGGGTATCCAATTCCTATTCCTTGGAAATTCGATTGATCACGGCCTCTCGAAAACCATACAGTCGAGGAGACGGGCTGTCCAGCGGAGAATCAATCACGTAATCGAATAACCTGATTGGTCAAATGACTCTCCAGAATGGGAGTCCGGTTCGCTGCTCCCAGAGAGCGTGGAAAACCAGGGGCACTAAAAGGACTTTGCTCTGGTGCGAAATGAGAACCCCACTGAAAGCGGAAACAATCCCGCTCAAATAATTATGGATAAGGCTCATTTGACTCCCGGCCCCCGCAATTGCTATATTTCCCCTACAAGTAATCACCCTCAATCAGGCTCGGCTTTCTGATTAAAAGGAGAAGCTACCGTGCCTACAAATCTGCCTCCCAGGTACCATGTTGCCGAAGAAGCGTTCCGCGCGGCCGTTGGTCCGGCCGAGAAGGCCGCGACTCTTCAGCAGATGCTGTCCGCCACCCCTAAACACAAAGGGACCGACCATCTCCGGGCCGACCTGAGGGCCAGGATCTCCAAGGCTCTGGAGGAAC
>Ga0209554_1001542_pt1 | contig 17366 bp, 14 predicted proteins | sample MarorgKNORR_S2LV_5_FD_188221 | JGI IMG/M metagenome (GOLD analysis project Ga0209554, IMG submission 188221) | Marine microbial communities from the Southern Atlantic Ocean, analyzing organic carbon cycling - Bottom_A/KNORR_S2/LV (SPAdes) (version 2) | ecosystem: Environmental > Aquatic > Marine...
GATGATTCTTTGTTGTGCCAATGGCACTTGTTCCAAGGGGATTTCAACTCCTAGGTCGCCCCTTGCAACCATCACAGCATCCGCCGCGTCAAGTATTTCTTCCAAGTTTGCTAGCGCGGTTGGATGCTCAATTTTTGCTATGATTGGAACATGCTGTCCTGCTTTTTTTATCGCTTCTTTTACTGGGATCAAATCTGCAGCAGTACGAACATAACTAACTGCAATATAATCGGCTCCATGTTGTAATGCATGTTCTAATGCAATTTTATCATGCGCTCCAATCGCTGGTAAATCAATAATTGTACCTGGAACATTTATCCCTTTTCTTGCGCTAACAGCGCCTCCATCATCAACTTCACAAGTAACAATTCCACCGGATTTTGCCTCAGTTTTTTTAACAATTAATCTAACCAAACCATCTGCAATAAGAACTGGGTCATTTACATTTAATTCCAAACTAAGACCCGCATATTCCACTGGCAACTTTGTAGCGCTTGCATCTTTCATCTTAGCCATGCCACAATGGAGTTCTACAGTTTGGCCCTTTATCAATAGGACAACACCTGTAAAATTTCCAAGCCTTAATTTCGGACCTGGTAAATCTGCAAGTATGCAAGTTGGCTTGCCTAGGACTTCTTCAAATTTCCTAATCTGCTCATATATTGGAGTTTTTTCAGCTGGTTCACCATGCGAATAATTCAATCGGCAGACATCGACACCGGCTCTAAGAATTGATTCGAGAACCTCAGGAGAATCTGAAGATGGCCCGATGGTAGACACGATGCGTGTTCTTCTCATCAGTCATCGCTGGTATGCTTACCGCTTTAAGATATGCAATTAGAAGTTGCTATCATTCTTGTTCAGCGTTTTCAAAACTACTGAGGAATTCATCAATATCAATCACGCCATCTTCATTGGCATCTGCCATATGGAAAATTAGGCGTGTTTCATCCGAATCATATCCAAACCCTAGATGTTTCAATGTGTGTTGGAATTCTTTGAGTGTCAAGTGATTCTTGCCACCAAAATCGGCCATGTGAAACATTTCCTCGCGGCGTTTATGCTCTTCTGGTGTTGGATTAAGGAATTCTTGCTTGAATGTATGGAAAGGAGTTTCTCTTGGGTGGGCATGCTTTTTACCATACGAATAATATGTGATCAATCCAATAACAATGGCAACCCCTGCTCCTATGAAGGCCTTTTCACCCATAATAATCACCAACACAATTCCGCCAACAATTCCCCAAATCTGTATCAGTGGGAATAATGGTGCAAAATATGTAGGTTGATACCATTCATGGCCTTTCTTGACTCCGCGCAATACTATCAAACACATATTTACAATAACGAATACCATTATTTGGAAGCCGGATGCTAATTTTGCTACATCTTTCACTGGCAATGTAATGAGAACCAATGCCATCATTGCACCGGTTAGAATGATGGCCCAATGAGGTGTTTCCCATTTCGCATTGACATCTTCAATGGCTTGTGGTAAGAGATTATCACGCGCCATCGCAAATAAATATCTTGAGGAGGCGAGAATGCCCGCTAATGCCATTGAGGCCATCGTTAGAATTGCCAATATTGCTGCGACTATGCCGATTGTTTTTCCACCAACATGTTCTGCAAATATGAAAATAGGGTCTTCGACAGCATTACCATCGGCAGCAATCCACCATCCATCGGCAAGTGTAGCCATCAAAATATATGCAACACCTGAATAGAGCAGGGTTGCAGTTGCAAGAGAAATATACATTCCACTCGGTAGATTTTTTCCTGGGTCCTTTATTTCCCCAGCGATTGCAGCCACTTTGGTAACACCTGCATATGCAACAAACACAAGCGCTGCTGTTTCGCCAAGTAGCCAAACATCAGTATTGTATGCGGCTCTGGCAGGAATTGACAAATCTGCTTCTCCAGTGATTATCACTTTAACAGATAATATCAGCAGTAATAGTATTGAAAAGCCAACAATCGGTGCTTGGATTGCTTTTATTTTCTTAACGCCGAGAATATTGATTATTACAACTAAACTCAATACGCTCATCGAAACGACAAAGGCGTTCAATTCAATCGACAAGAAATTAGTAATCACATACATATATGCAGATAAACCAATCAAAGCAAACGCTGCTTTCAACAAGAAAGATGCCCAAAGACCCAATCCTGAAATCGTTCCAAACATTGGTCCAAATGTTCGCTCGATGTAGATGTAATCTCCACCTGAAACTGGCATTGCAGAAGCCAATTCTGCTTTTGAAATTGCTCCGGGCAATACGACTGTCGCTGCAAGAATATATGCCAGCCAAATTCCTGCCGCAGATGCCCCCATGGTCTCAGCAGCAAGGGAAGGAAGAACGAATAGGCCGGAACCAAGCATTGCTGATAATGAAATAATAATAACTCCAACCAAACCAATCGTCCGTTCCAACTGCTTGGATACACCTGAGATTACACCTTTGACATCACCATGAAGTAGTTTATCAGCAGTATCCTTCAAATCCATTTACTCCGCCTACCTTTGTCCTATAACTGTATTATTGTTTGTGAGAATGACTAGTCATATAGCCTCTTGTAAAGAAAATGATAGGGCATAACAATTACACACTAGTCATGTGATTTGTCATACATATACCAATCTAATAATGAATGATTCTACTTGCAGGTCCTGAAACTTATCGTTTTTTATTTTGAAAGTCCAATCTCCATCACCATAGGTTGTGTCACCATCACCAAATATGTATGATGACATGGTAAGGAATACGCAATCATTTGCTTCATCACAATTATCTCCATCATTGCGTTGGTCTAACCCAGTATTTGAGGTATTAGCGGCTTCATCATCATCTTCATTATATGCATAAATATCTAATTTTGCCCGACAATTATTTGAGAGAGGGGCACTTGTACAATCTCCATCTTGCTGTGGGTAAGTCAACTCTGCAACCACCTTGCGAATGGTATTGCCTGTATCTCTATCATATGAAATTGAAACATCAAAATCAAGTTCAACTCCATTTCCAGAAGTATTTCCACCCATCTCAAAATCTGACCATTTTGCTGCATAAGAAACATAGACTTTGATAGTGTCTGAATCTACCATGTCTTGGCTATTAATAATATTCAATTTTATCTTATATTCACCCGGTTGAACATCAGTCCATGTAACTATTTCACCACTCAAATCAATATCATTCTCATAATCTCCATCGTTATCTGCATCAACGTTTAGATCCAAGTCCCAATTGAAATCTGAAATATATTCATTAGAATTGCCTGCATCTGAATCTGATGCATCTAAAGTAATACTTGTTGTCTCAGAAACATCTCTATCTGTTTGACTCTTATCATAATAGCACATCCATAATACGATGTGCGTGTCTTCGTCTACATCGTTATTCTCACAATCCTCTGCATCATTATATTGGGTGATTTCAGCAACAGGTGCAACTGCAGTAGCAATAACAATTGTCAGTTCTCTAATTTGTTCAGAAGTTTTTGAACCATCTGAAATAGTGAGAACAATCGTTTTTGACCCCGATGAATCATATGACCATTCGGCAGTCATACCAGTTTTATCAACTGATGAATCATTATCAAAATCCCAGCGATATGTCAAACTTCCATCATTTGGAGTAGAACTGCTGGCATCGAATGAGATAGTGTCTCCAACTCTAATATTATCACTTGGAGAATAGTTGAATACTGCTAATAATTCACCATTAGAAGATGACCCTTCATCCTCAAATAGACAACCAGATAAACTGACCAATACCATCATGCCAGCCAGCAATAGTGGACCAAATTGTAACTTCATCGCTTACTTGCTATGCCTGCTGTTTGAAAAGCCCTTCCTTCACAAGTATGGTTTAGAAGGAAAATAGTGAGGTTTGGCGGTTACCCGCAACCAATTCTTTAGCACTCCATCCAAACGCTTCTGTTATTCTCCCAATCGCTGCTGCAAGTCGGTCTGCATAGAATAGTCTATCATAGCCACTAATGCCGCCATTTTCTTCACCTTCAATCCATGGTTCAACCTTCATTGGCCTATTACTTGCATCGGTGACAACATAAGCAACTTTCATTCCAGGTGTAAATCCAAGTCCTTTTGCTATCAAAGCGCGAGCGATTCTAACCTGTGCCATTGAATCTGGATTTGCATAATAACTAAAGTCAACACTACCATCTTTGTTCAATTTGCCTTTACAAGATTTTGAAAGAACTAATTCAGAAGTATCAACTTGTTTGTTCTTTATCGCTTGAACTCTGTTCAATGCGTATTGTACTAATTCATCACCTTCATCAGCCAGCGCATAATTGAACATTTGTTTCATTGTATCTCGTAGATAAGAGAATGTATCTGTCCTTTGAGTTTCATAGCCACGAATTAGCATTTCTTCACTTGGCCAAACCACTTGGCCAACATATCTTTTCTTAGCACCATGGCTGAAAAATACAGACAAACCTTTTTCAAATTCCAATATTGCAGAATCTTTACTGAAACGCTGAGCAATATCCAATCCGAAATCCAACATGGCTTGTTTTGCATTATTCCAATTTTCAATCTCTTCATCGCTTGAATCTTCTTTTAATACAGAAATTGAATCTGTGGCAACGGGAGAACGAACAAAGATTGAATCGGTATCTGAATAGACAACTGAATGGCCTTCCTCTTCTAAACTGGCTATTATCGCTTTGATATTATGACGAGCCCAAGCGGTAATCGATGAACCTAAATCACGATGGGTAAAACGATAAAATCCAGATGCAAAAACGCCGTAGAAGGAATTCATCAAGATCTTTACCGCATATTGCATAGAATCATGAAATTGTAAAGCCTTGTCATCTTGATTGGCTTTGGCCTTTTTCATACCAGCTTTATGTTCATCTCTCTGAGACATTAAATCCTCTAATAACAATGGAATCAATCCTTTACGATTATCTTGATGAAGGAATCTTGCACCTGTCGGCGCTGTATGAATCAAATCATCTTCCGCTGGTTGAATGTCTTGATTTGGGTCCACTCTCGTAGTATAACAAATATTGTGACCAATCATTATCGAGGGATACATACTTTTGAAATCCAATACCGCAATCCATGGATGCAAACCTGCTTCAACATCGTGAACATATCCACCTGTAATCTGTCCTTCTTTGGCATCTGCTGAACCTGTTAACGGAACTGCAATATTTTTTGAGTCGGCTAAACGAATTACTAAAGAATCGATTAACTGACTTGTACTACCATTAGCAGCGGTATCAAAATTAACTTTAGCAACACTAGCAACCGCTTCCTTACGGCGAATTACCTGTATTGCACCTAGAATATCCAAGGGCAATGCTGCATCTCGAATACAATATTGAAGAACTTCATCTGGACGATTAGCCCATTCAACATCCATATTTGAGGCATCGATATCCATTTTATGTCGCTCATCATCATCTGGGAATAATAATTTTGCAACAAAACTAAGAGTTTCTCTTTGTGGTTTGAGAGCGATTCTTGCTTGCCACCAACAATCAACTATCGCCCTTCCGGCTAGATTCCAAGCACGATTGGATTGGCGTTTTGGCATCAGACCTGTTCTTGTCCGTTTCAACTCCGGCTCAATTTGAGGCACTCGGCCCCAACCAAATAATTGGGCTCTTTTTCTCCATTCCATTTTCTTAGCCAATACATCGGTTCTCTCAAGCAATCGCGGTAAATCAAAATTATCGATATTATATCCAGTGATAATATCTGGGTCGTTTGCCCTAACGACCAGTGTCATCTGTTCAAGAATTTGAGATTCTTCACCAGTAAATGTATATTCTTGACGAGTACCATCTTGCATATTTTCAATCCAAGCAGCACCACACAATACTGTATTATGAGCAATACTTGTCTCTAAATCAAATGAAAACACTTTGAATGGAACTGGGAATGGTTCCGCTGCAATTAAATTAGTTAAATCGCAACTGAGCGTAATATCAACCGGATAACGACCAACTCCTCCCGCTTCAATTACCGCATTCATTCGGCTGCTATCAGCATCATCGGAACTTCTTTCATCGATTAATTGTCCTTCAACAGAAATATGCATTCCCAAATCTAAATCCAAAAATATCCGATTCAAATAAGGAATATCTCCCGAGAAAATATGCCAACCTTGTTGCTGTAATTTTTTGCGCAATTGTGGAACTAGGTATGGCTGTTTTACTACTATTTGCCATGTTGGCCTCATGCCCAAATCTGTTAATTTCATCACAGGGCCATTATAACTAACAATATCGGCATGGCCTTTGAGACCACGAAGTCTGTTTACAAGGTATTCTGGCAATTCTTCACCTTCATTCCATGCCCCAAGACTGGCCACTTCAAAAGATGGAGAAAGACCATCGATTAGCAAACAAATAGATTGGCCATTTTTACAGCGACCAAATAATTCCACCACAGTGCGAGATTTTGATTGGCCATCTTCAATCGTTTCAGTGGAATGATACCGTCCACTGATAATCCCGATGTCGCCGCGCCAAGTCATACTCTCCCTCCAACAACCAAAACGGCCCACAGTCCTTCAACTCACCCCTAGAGATTTTTCCTTAGAAAATTTCCACCCTCAAAATCTATAATAATCGGCCACAATGCTTGAAAGGTATCTATGCTCCCATACAAATGTCGGGATGGGTGAAATGATGAGTGAAGAAATCGATTGGGATAGCCTAACATTTTCTTTAACGCCAACCGATATCATGTATTTGACAGAAACTAAGCAAGATGAGGCTTGGATGCCCGGTGATTTACGCCCATATGGAAATATGTCAATCTCACCGGCTGCTGGTGTTCTAAATTACGGCCAAGGCTTGTTTGAAGGAATGAAGGCATACCGTACTGCAAACGATAGAGTTGTATTTTTCAGACCTGAAGAAAATGCTAGAAGAATGCAACGAGGTGCCGACCGATTGAGGATGCCTCCTCTTCCAGAATCAGTATTTATTGATGCTGTTGAACAAGTTGTAGCGGCAAATCTAAGTTGGGTTCCTCCAATGGGCAAAGGAGCACTTTATGTACGTCCATTATTGATGGGTTCAGGACCTGTTCTTGGCGTTGCACCTGCACCATCTTACACATTCTTAGTTTATGTCACCCCCGTAGGACCATATTTCAAAGGAGGAGTTACTGCAATTGATTTACTAATTTCCGAAGAATATCATCGCGCTGCCCCAGGTGGCTCTGGTGGTGTTAAAGCAATTGGAAATTATGCCCCTGGAATGATGCCGAGCAAGAAAGCAAAGGCCGCAGGTTTTTCTGAAGTAATCTACCTTGATGCAGAAACTCATTCCTGTATAGAAGAAGTAGGTGCTGCCAATTTCTTCTGTCTCAAGGATGGAGTCCTATATACTCCCGAATTAACTGGAACTATCTTGCCAGGAATTACTCGTGATTCAATTATTAAATTAGCTCGTCATAATGGAATGGAAGTTGTTGAAACAAAAGTAACCACTGAATTCGCAATGAGTGCTGATGAGGCTTTCTGTTGTGGAACTGCTGCGGTTATTTCTCCTATCGGATCTATTACCAAAGGTAAGAGTAAAGCAGTATTTGGTGACGGTACACCTGGAACTGTTACAACTTCTCTTTACAATCAAATTACTGGAATCCAAAATGAAACAATTGATGATATATTTGGTTGGTTACACGAGATTCCAACAAATTGAATTCAGTTTTTGAATCCTTTTTTCTTAAATCCCTTTCTTGGTGAACTGGATTTACTCTGCTGACGAGAACTTCCCTTTCTTTGTGAGCGTGCACGGCGGTCGCCGACTTGAGGACCTCTTTCTTCTCGGTCTGCCTGTGCTTCTTTCAAATCACGTTGCATCTGGCGCCACTCACCACCAATTAATTGCAATATTTCTTCTTTTGAATTAGCCCCTATTGTCTGCTTAGAACCCTTTCTTGAAACCCATAGTCGTCCTTCTTTTGCATGTGGGCGACGAGGATGACTGGTTCCCTCGTCACGCTTTATTTTGCGAAGTCCTACTTTTCTTGCAGCAAGAAATAATCCTTCTAAATCCGGTTTTATTACCGAGGCATCTTTTGGAACTCGCCGACCACTACGACGCGAAGTTTTTGCATTAAAATATCCTGGCCAGATACTGAGTCTGTCTGGGTTGTGTTCCATCATCTCACCTCTCTGGGGTAATGCCCCATCTATCGTATGAGGATGACGGGGTTATCAAATCATTCAAGGAGAACGCCGTTGATGACGCCATCCTTACCTGGACGAGAAGTAATACGTGCACGACCTTGGTCGGTTTCGATAATTGCTCCCTTAACCAGTATGTTTCTACGAACATAGTTTGGATTGGATTGGTTTTCTATTACTGAATGGATTTTTCCAATGGTGGTCTTTCCAGTCTTGGTATCGTTAAGAGAAACACGGTTTTCGGACATTACACGAACCAAGCTATTTCCACCGGTCTTACGGTAGATTTTGCGCTTTGGTTCGCCGACTAATGCGAATTGCTTTTCGGTTGAAATTTCAGTAGAACGCTTGCCGCGAGCCTTAACTTTGCGCCCACCTGAAGGTTTACGACGAGAAATACCATGCCATTGTGCCATAAAAATGCATCCTTACAAAGCCATGCGACCAGCCAACCATATATGAAAGCAACCCTTAGACACAATTCGCTTCAAAGCGCGATACTGAACGGCCATCCATCGTCTGTAATATCGCAACTAATTGGTCGCCAACATGTAGTTGCCCAACTCCTGCTGGCGTACCAGTAAACAAGTAATCACCTGAACATACTGGCGCCCATTGTTGCAGTGCATCAATTTGCATACTCGGAGTAATGCTCATTTGCGAAAGAGGAGCTTGTTGAACAACCTCGCCATTTACTGTTAATATCAAAGCCAATCCTTCGCTTTCATCTACTAAGGAATGAATATCTCCTGCCCAATCAGAAAATGGACCAATAACTGCACTATCGGTGAAACACTTTGCTTTGGCCCAAGGTATTTGTTGTTCTCGACAAATTGATTGCGCCGCCCTATCCGTTAAATCCAATCCAACCGCTACTGCCTCTACTTGGAGATTATTTCCTAAGCGTATTACACATTCAATTTCATGGTGAACTTCACCAGGATGTCGTGAGATATGTAACGGACTTTCTGTGGTGATACAATTTAGTGGTTTGACAAAAAATACTGGCTCCACTGGTTGTTGATTACCAAGTTCTTCAGCGTGTTTTGCGAAAGTTCGGATGGTACACCATAACGCCATAACCCTGTCCAAGTCAAAACGACAAATGAACAAGTTGGTAGTGCTAATGCTCAAAAGTAGTGGCCTACAGCATTCGTTGATGGCAAAGGAATGGCATATCAAAAAGCGACGGCCAGTTCGTAGAAAGCAAATTGCACCTCTGTTAAAAGAGTTAGAAACTGCTCTAGGCATCGATTTAGCAGTTGATGGTGCATTCCTTGAAATGGCACAATACGGACCTTGGCAAATGGTTTTTGTTGATAAAACAGCCAAATCTGTTGAATTAAAAAATGAGCAAGGAGAGAGGTTTGCGTTCTTAACTTTGAGAGGTTTTCTGGAACATCCTGATTCTGCGAAATGGGTCAATGTTGATCACGGTGCAATCCCATTCTTGATGAATGGGGCAGATTGTATGGTGGCGGGGATACAAGATGCTGACCCGAGTATTGTGGTTGGAGATTTAGTTTGGATTCGAGATATGATTCATAAACGCCCACTTGCAATAGGTTGGACTTCAATGGATAGCGCCGAATTAATTTCTTCTAGTAAAGGAAAGGGAATTAAAACTCTTCATTGGGTTGGCGATGAACTTTGGGGCATGGATAATTAGTAAGTATCAAGAAGTACATATGTAAGCAAGGAGACATGCACGGAAGGCATATTCTAGCATTAGCGTTAATCTTCACGCTAATGTGTCCATTAGTAATCGGTTCTTCAGTAACAAGTGGAGTTGACAAAAACCCTGATGATTCTGAAGTTCCTTTCTCAATTGTTGAAAGAACTACCCCCAGCGTTGATGGAGAAAATTGGAATTTTGAAATTAGAATCGATGATGATCTGTATGCAAATGGAACTACTCTTACCATTACTACACAAGTCTGTACTAATGATGGAGTATGTGACCCTCCAGTTGCCCATGAAAGCGTGGCAGAAGGTCAAAACTATGCTATTTCTATCACCCCTCCATCTGACCACACATATGTTAACTGGAGAGTCACTGCTAATTACGAAAACGGAGAGAAGGAAAATTTCCCTCAGGGAGATTGGTTCAAAACTTGGTCTTCTTGCTGGTTTAATGAAAATGAATGGGGTGGAATAGATACTACTGGCGATGGCTGTGATGTAGGTGTAGAAGGCGCACTACCGGGATTTGCATTACCTACCATGCTGGCCTCAATGATGCTGGGAGTTGCCTATTATCGTCGTGATTAATTGAGATACTCAACTAAGCGTTCAATAAAGCGTCGCTGTTCATAATCCCAATTTTGCATAATTACCGAAACACTTGACTTATCTTTTGATAGAGTTCCTTCGACAAAGCCAACCTGTATCAAATCACTCTCCACTAGAGGTAAGTTCTCGCCATTGAATTGAACCAATAACCCTTTTTCGCTCATCTTGGCAATTCCAAATGAAAATGTAATTTGATTTTCAGATGTCTCTGTCTTGACATTTCCTGCTTTTAAAAAGCGTGCGACAGCTTCCAACAATGAGTTGGCATCTACCTTAGATTCTGTCGCCCCAGAGCCATAGGCGGAAAGAAATTCTAACTCTGTTGAATTTTGTTCTATCAGATGGTCCAATCCGCGACCGACCTTTTTCGTCACAATAATCACCTCATAATGGACCTTGAATAAGGTTCCAGCCAATAACTCGTCCATCGTTTGCATCTGCAACTAAAGAAATGTGATTAGACCATTGTTCTGAATCCCATTGACGTGATAAATCAACAAGATTTACGCCAGTTGAACTATCAACAAAATTGTTGAGAAATGAATTTAATCCACTATCCGGAACCAATACCAAATATCCAACTCTTGTCTCTGGGTGATAATCACCACCAGTGGTGAAGAATTTATCATTTCCAACTAATTGCGGGAAGCGGGAATTATTCATTAATCGTGTTTCCATCATACTGAGATTCAATGCGCTTGGAATTGAATTACGATTATAAGACACTTCTTCATCATATGCACCTTTGTCAAGATAATTACAATTCTCTTCACTGGCTGGACCGTTAATTGAAAATTTCACCCAACCAGCAGTGTTGTCATTTGCAACCCATGAAACATTCCAAGTTGTTACACCATTTGCCCTTTCATCTATCGCTCGCCAAATATATCCACCATCGTTCAATGCTGCTGTTGCACCGGTTACTTCACCTGAAAAATAATCCAAACATTGAATTGATTGCTCCAAATTATATCCTCTAATATTTGATTCATCTGGCATGTGGATTTCAGAATCCCCCCAATTGACGAGGTCATTACTGTCTGGTTTGAATTCATTTGCTTGTGGGCGATTATCATAACTTTTACCCAAATCAAGTAGTTTTACTCCTCTGGTCATACTGATGCGGTCAAAGGTGTAATGGATTTCTAATTCCCCATCTGGCAGCACATAATCTCCTAATAATTTCGAGGTTGCAGAGCAACCTGCGCGGTTAGAATCACTTCCTGAAATTACTACATCCACGGTTTGTTTTACAGCCCATGGAATATCTTCTCCAACCCAAAGAGTCATCGATGCAGAGCCAAGACAATATGATTCTAAATCATGATGAGTTGCTGTTATTTTCCACATTGATTCAGAACCAATTTTTTCAATACCGATAACTCTCCAATCCCATCCAAGATTTGAGCCAGTTGCATCATTATCGATCAAATCATTGGCAAATAATTCTTTGACTTCAACCGGTTGAGTGAGTAGAGCAAAACCTGGGGCTATTGTTTCAAGTCCACCGAACAATGAACCAACTCCATATGACATTGCATTTCCTTGGTAGGCAGAATCTAAGGTTAGGCTCCACTGAACTTGATTTGCAACAGATGATTGTTCCCTTAGTTCGGTCCAACTGGTTGAGGTTAATTGTGAAGAGCCACTGACACTAGCAAATGTACTGGAACAAGGGGCTGAAGGGAGAAGTGAGCGAAGATGGCGTTGAACTGTAAATTTATCAAAATCAAATGAATTGGTTGCCTCAACTGCAAGCCAATCTCCACCTTGTCCACCACGCACTGATACTGCGCCCAATCTATCCATAGAACTCTGTGAATGGAGTTCACCCCCACCACCGTCGGCAATAGAAGTTTGACCCATCCCAGAATATTCAAGACGGATTTTACAAATGTCATCTTCTGTCTCCATGTTATCTAGAACTAGATCTAAGAATCCTTCAGTGGCAATGAATTCTCCCGCTGAAATTGAATATTTCATTTCGTCGCCATATTTCAGAGGGTCCCCTGTAAACGGGTCAAGTTGGTTATTGATGTACCACCACCCACCTGCTGTCAATATCATTGCTGTCAATAATATGGCAGCAACTTGCGGACGTTTGATAATATCAACAAGAGTTGCAGGATTGACGCTTTGTTTTGATTTGCGAGGAATTGGTACAACTGAGGTTATTTCTTCTTCCTCATCTTCATAAATAATGTCTGCGTCAAGAATTTCTCCATCAATGAAATCTTCTTCTTCAAGTTCTACATCTTGCAATACTGATTCATCGTCTTCGTAATCATCTTCTTCTGCAGCGGGTATATCCTCATCTTCCAAAGACATTACAAATTCTTCTTCAATGATTTTTGGTTCTTTTTTCTTGGAAGGTTTCGGTTTAGTGGCCTTCTTTCCACTCAACCCAACATCACTTCTATCAAGTCCGGACTCTAGTAATCTATCGACCAAAATACTCTTCTTACCCGATGTTGCTAAATCATTCAATACGCATAAGGCCTTCAATTTGGCAACCGTCAAAGAGGATGTCTCTTCTACCACCATAATGAACTCCAAACCAATGGCGCGCATTAATCCCTTTCAAGTCCTGCGCTTGTTAGGTCAATAAAATGGCCATTAACCAATGATTGTATAATCGTCAAGAACGATTCAAATTAGCAAGATGATACCATTCACTCTTGGTAAGCAGAGAATGAACCATCTTCTGCTTTGACATATACAGATTGATCGTATGAGCCATCGGCAAATATTTTGAAATAATAACCATTATCGGTTTCTTCATATCTTTCACCTACTGGCGATGTTGCTGCTTCAGTTACTTCTTCGACGATTGGTTCACTCTCAACTGATTCTGCTGGTGGTGCACTCGGAGGTCCAGAAGTCGGTGCGCTAGTTGGCCCACTTGATGGCCCTGAAGTTGGCCCACTTGTTGGTCCTCCTGTTGATCCGCCAGTTGGCACTATAGGAGGTGCACCAGCAGGACCTGCGGCAATTTTATCCTTGGAAATTTCAGACAATACTTTGGATTCGGTCGTTTCATTACCGCCTTCTAACATTGTCCGTACTGTTGCGCCATACTTCTGAGCGCCGATAAAGGCAAAGGCTGAAAGGACTAATGAACTCAAACCAAGCACTCCTGCGAATATTTGGTTGGGCCACATTTTTCCTTCAACTTTCATATCTTCATTCGCATCAAGGTTACCAAGATTATCTCCATTTGTATTTACATATTGAACTATCATGCAGTAACTTGCAGGGTCAACATCAAATTTAAACTCATATGTAGCGCCTGCACTTGGAGTGGTTTTTGTCACCTTATAATGATGGGTATGGCCGCTACCATCTCTCGCGATTGTAGTGTATTCCCCGAGGTTACTTTGACAATTATCTGCTTGTATTAGATATACACCGAGCAAGACACCTGCCTGTGCTGGAGGATTGATTACATCAACGGTAATGGTAACTGGTACATCTGTAAAGTCAGCTCCTGGAACCGGAAGACCCCAGATATAATCAAGATCCTTCTCTGCTGAATTAGTAAAATTATCATAATCAGCGCTAAATGGCATAGGGAATAATGCAAAACCGAACAAAATTGCTGCGATTCCAAGATACATGAATACATTCCAACGAGCCTTTGTTAATGCCGCCTTACGACCTTCTAATGACATGTCTTCTAGTTGTTCATCCATGTCCTCATCAACAACAATATCTTCAGAGGGTTCCACCTGTTCATCATCGGTCATATTCGTCGCCACATTATTCAAGCACTTGAAAGGAACGGAATAAATGAATTATGATGATAAGCGATGAACTCAATAATGAGAGTGGTTCACGAGCAAATATGGGTCTTCGTGTTGCAGTGCTATCGCGAGGTCCTCGTTTGTATAGTACGAGAAGATTGGTCGAGGAGGCAAAAAAGCGGGGAATTGATGTTGAGGTAGTAGACCCAATGAAGTTCTCTCTTTTTGTTGCAAATGGCGACATCAATGTCACACACAAAGGTGAACCGTTCACATTTGATGCGATTATTCCTAGAATTGGACATTCCATTACCAAACATGGTGTTGCCGTATTAAGACAATTAGAACAATTAGATGTGTGGACTGCAAATACTGGTCAAGGGATATTGCAAAGCCGTGATAAATTACACGCTAGCCAAATCCTTGCAAGAAATAGAATTCCAATTCCAAGAACAACATATGTACGAGATATATTAGATATTGAGAATGCTGTTGACTCGGTTGGCGGTTTACCGGTCGTCATCAAAGTCACTTCGGGAACTCAGGGTCAAGGGGTTTTCTTACGACATACACTACACGAAGCAAAAAATCTAGTTCAAGGATTGCTGATGACTGGACGTTCAATTCTGATTCAAGAATACATTGCAGAATCACATGGCATGGATATCCGAGCCCTTGTTGTTGGTGACAAGGTTGTTGCGAGTATGCGCAGAAAAGCAAGAGGTAGAGAATTTAGAAGTAATTATCATCTAAATGGAACTGTAGAAAAGGTTGACCTTCCCGAAGATTTCGCAGAGGTTGCTCGCCGAGCAGCCCGCGTTTTAGGCCTACATATCGCCGGAGTTGATCTGCTTGAATCCGACCAAGGACCATTGGTTTTAGAAGTGAATTCATCACCAGGCCTTGAGGGCATTGAGAAAGCGAGTGGAGTAAATGTTGCTGGTGAAATAATTGATTTCGTCATATCAGAGGCTTCATTCTCAGAAGTTGATTTAGACCAATTGATGCGCACAATTCCGGGACAAGGTGTACTGTCTCTGCAAATTAGAAATCATCCAAACCTTGTTGGCGAGCGTTTATGCGATCTATTCAAATCAAACGAAGTAGTTCCAGTTTTTGCACTTTCAAGAGATAATTTTTTGATTTGGAATCCGGACTCAGAATTACAATTGAGATATGCTGACATTCTAATCTGCTATGGCGAACTTACTGAACTTCGCTCTTCTCTAAGACAAGCAATTATTGAAATCCCCAATAATTTGACACCTGAAATGGAAAAAGGAACCATAACAGGTATTGAATAATTATCACTTTCCACTATATATTGCAACCAATTGCCGATGTCTTAATACAGCGTTGCCAATATTATCCGTCAAACTGTATAGTGAAATTTGGTGTTTACGCGCGGTGGCTTCTTATGATAGGCTACTGTCCTCCTTAATGCTCTTAGGAGCAATTGGGATGTACGGCCGCTTCGGCGGTTAGGCGGTTAACGCCGAAAAACGCGGAGGAAGAGAGATGCGGTCACGCAAGGCACTAAAACCAAGCCAACTAAGGCTGGATGCTGAATCGCTTAGCCTCCCAAACCGATTGATTCACTTGCAAGACCTTGATTGGGTTAGTTGCTATCAACAACAATTACGAATAGAAAATAAGTCCGAAAATACACGCCGAAATTATATGTGTCATCTCAGAAGTTTAATAGAAACTACTTTGCCTGGTGAAAACGTACTATCGCAACATGATTATGATTCAATGACAATCATTGAATTGGCTTCAAGAATGGAACCGCTAAATGGAAGAATAGACCGTTGGGTTCATGCTCAAGCCGAACTAAGACCTACCACTTTCAATGCCAAACTCGCTGCGGCAAAACATTTGTTGAAGTGGCTTGGCCAAATTTGGCCAGACCATATAGGAAGAGTAAAAACCGGAAAGAGACTCCCTAGAGTATTGTCTCGAAGTGAATTGACAATGGTCTTAGAAGCCTCTCGATTGAGTGAAAATGCTGTGGCTTCATTGGTTGTTATCATGTTATTGGATACCGGCATGAGAGTAAGTGAAATTTGTAATTTAGATATTAGCGATATTGATTTTACAGATGGTTCGGCCAAGGTCATTGAAGGAAAGGGCAATAAAGACCGACTTGTATTATTCACCGATAGGACATTGGATAGAATCAAGGCTTGGTTACCAATAAGAAATGAAAGGGCCGCTAAATCAGAATTGGCATTCTTACTCAATACTCGCTGCAGAAGGTTACAACCTCGTGGCGTCCAAAGGCTGATGGATAACTTGGCTGTAGAAGCATCCATTCCGAAAGGAAAACTAACACCCCATGTATTGAGGCACAACTTTGCTACTGGATTACTTGAAAGAGGTGCAGACTTGGTTTCTATTCAACGCTTGTTAGGACATTCTAGTATTGCGACTACTAGACATTATCTCGATATTTCAGATCAAACTTTACGCGAAGTATACCACCGTGCTCAAGCATCTCGTAAAACTATTGAAGAGGAAGCCGCACAACAACAGCATGATGTTGAGGAATTAATCGAAACAACACCATCTACCAGTTCAATCGGTATTTGATTCAATTGCGCTTTTGTTTAAGTTTGGAAATTGATTCTGGGCCACACCATTCTCTTCGAGGAAGAACTTCTTGCCCCACATGTCCAACGACTGGGCAATATTTTCCAGAACGGCAACGTGAACAGTTTTCTTTTGCAGGTAACTCAACCGTTTTGCGAAGTTTCCCGTACTTACGCCTCGGCATGAACAGAGAACTAAGCCAATCGGCTTTTGTTTATTGTGATTGGCGATAGTAGAATTCAACGGTTTCTCAAACGCTTCATCCAACCCGTCTCTTCTACGCTCTTTGGAACTCTAATCGTTCCACCTTTTCGGCCAGTTTCATTGATAACTTTCCTTATTTTGCCAGCAGTGGCTTTCGCAGCATTACTGATTTTATTAGGAGTTTTCTTAGCTGCTGCTGCTGCTTTCTTAGCCTTGGCTGGTGCTTTCTTAGCAGCCGCCTTGGCCTTGGTAGTGGCTTTCTTAGCAGCCGCCTTAGCCCTGGTAGTGGTTTTCTTAGCAGAGGTTTTTGCTGCTGTTGCTGCTTTCTTAGCCTTGGCTGGTGCTT